>Ga0160496_1000297_pt1 | contig 27053 bp, 20 predicted proteins | sample DIDPMG_2_FD_108231 | JGI IMG/M metagenome (GOLD analysis project Ga0160496, IMG submission 108231) | Enriched soil microbial communities from UW Madison campus, WI, USA - DID2937_E24_FP MG | ecosystem: Environmental > Terrestrial > Soil > Grasslands | place: USA: Madison, Wisconsin | collected...
CGCTGCTGCTCCTGTGGGTCGGCGTGAAGCTCCTGATCCCCGAGGGTGATGCGCACAGCAACATCAAGGGCGGCACCTCGGTCCTGGCGGCCGTGAAGACCATCATCGTGGCCGACTTCGTCATGAGCCTGGACAACGTGATCGCCATCGCCGGCGCCGCGCAGGGCGCCGACGAGGCCCATCAGCTGGGCCTGGTGATCTTCGGCCTGGTCGTGAGCGTGCCCATCATCATCTGGGGCAGCACCATCGTGCTCAAGCTGATCGACCGCTTCCCGATGGTCATCACCATCGGCGCCGCGCTGCTGGGCTGGATCGCTGGCGGCATGCTGGTCACCGACGTGGTCATCACCAACCGTTTCGGCGAAGTGCCGGGCATGGTGAAGATCGGCGCCGAAGTGCTGGGCGCGCTGCTGGTGGTGGGCCTGGGCCGCTTCTTCGCCGCCCGCAAGCTGGCGCGTGGCGCGGCCGCCGTGCCGGCTCGCGAAGGCGCGTAACCGCGGCAACGACGGCCGGCGCGCGGCGGGGTATTGCCCCCCCCGGCGCGCGCCGGCCCGGTGTCGAAGGACGCGCCCGCCGCGCCTTCGCGCCACGGGTCCGGCAGGATTCGTTGTCCCCGCAACGGCTGGTGCATGGCGCACCGGCCGTTTTTCGTTGGGCGGCGCTAGCGCGGCGCGTCGAGCCAGCGCCCCAGCGCGCGCTCCAGCTCGCGGATGCGCCGGGCCAGGCGCCAGGCACCGCGCGCGGTATCGACGTCGAGGCCGTGCGCGGCGGCGCGGGTCTCGAGCGCGAGCGCGCTTTCGGCCACCGCCTGTGCGCCCACGATGTGGCTCCCCCCGAGGATGCGGTGGGCCAGGTCGGCCACCACGCGCGCGCGGCCGGCGCGATGCGCGGCCAGCAGCTCGGCCAGGTCCTGGGCGTTGGTCTGCACCAGCGCCGCGGCCAGCCGCCGCGCGAACGCGGGATCGCCCTGGCAGAGCGCGTGGATCTGGTCGGGATCGAAGCAGGCGGGCGCGGGCATGCTGGTCAGACGAGCCGGGTGCGCTGCACGAAGTCGAGCAGTTCCACCAGCGACTGCGCGCCGAGCTTGCGGCACAGGCGGGTCTTGTAGGTGCTGATGGTCTTGTTGCTCAGGAACATGGCGTCGGCGATCTCCTTGTTGCTACGCCCCACGGCGAGGTGCTTGAGCACGGCCAGCTCGCGGTTGGAGAGCTGCGCGAGCAGCGCCAGGTCGGACTCGGGCGCGCCGCCGCGGGTGCGCGCGATCATGCTTTCGGGGAAGTAGCTGTAGCCGTTGATGAGCGCGTGTACCGCGTTGACCACGTCGGCGAGGCCGTCGCGCTTGGAGACGAAACCGGCCGCGCCGGCGCCCAGGCTGCGGCGCGCGAACACCTCGGGCGCGTGGGCCGTGAGCACCAGCGTGCGGGGCGGACAGGGCAGGCCGCCCAGCCGCAGCACCACCTCGAGCCCGTCGAGCCGGGGCAGGTCGAGGTCGACGATGGCGATCTCGGGGGAGAGCTGGCGCGCCATGCGCACGCCTTCGATGCCGTTGCCGGCCTCGCCCACCACGGCCAAGCCGTCGCGCTCGAGCAGCATCCGGACGGCGAAGGTGGTGACGGGGTGGTCGTCGATGATCAGGACCGTGTGCATGCGTGGGGGCGACGTGGCGCAACGTGGGCCACGGCCGCAGCGCGGCGGCGCATGGCGTGGGGGGAGGCGGCGGCCGAGCGACGCGCGGCCGCATCCGGGCGCGGCGGCGCGGCGCGAGCGGCGGGCGCGACACTGCGGGAGCGCCAAAACCCGCGCACTTTAACGGGGGCGCGGGCGCGTGGCGAGAATTGTTAGGAAGGGGCTAACAGTCTGGGGAGGGGGCCGAAGGCGCGGGCGCGCCGGGCCGACCCGGCGCGCGCGGGCTCAGGCCCTCAGGTCCAGGCGGCCATCGGGTTGAACAGCCACGACTCGTAGTCGTTGCCGGACATCGGCCGCGCGTACCAGTAGCCCTGGCCCAGCGCGCAGCGCATGTCGAGCAGCGCGTGGCGCTGTTCGGCGGTCTCGATGCCCTCGGCCACCACGTCGATGCCCAGGCTCTCGGCCAGCGACAGGGTGGCGGCGATCACGCTTTCGCTGCGCGAGTCGCCCGGCAGGCGGCGCACGAAGGAGGCGTCGATCTTCAGCTGGTTGAAGGGCAGGTTGCAGAGCCGCTCCATCGAGGAGAAGCCGGTGCCGAAGTCGTCGATGGCCACGGTGCAGCCCAGCAGGCGCAGGCGCACCAGCGTCTCGAGCGTGGTGGCCTGGGCGGCCAGCAGCCCGGTCTCGGTGACCTCGATCGTGAGCGCCGTCGCGGGCAGGGCGTGGCGCAGCAGGGCTTCCTCGAGCGTGGGCAGCAGCGTGGTGGAGGCCAGCTGGCTGGTCTCCACGTTGATCGCGAGGCTGGCCGGGCGGCCCTTCATGACGGCGCGCGCGGCCAGGGCCATGGCGGCTTCGCTCAACACCCAGGTGAGCCGGTCGAGCGCGTCGCTCTCCTTCACCTGGTTGAGGAACACGCCGGGTCCCAGGATGCCGTGCTCGGGATGGTTCCAGCGCGCCAGCACCTCCGCGCCCGCGGGTTGCAGCGTGCGGATGTCGAACTTGGGCTGGAAATAGGGGATGAACTCGCCACGGTCCAGGCCCGTATTGATGTCCTGGGTGGTGGGGCAGAAGACGGGCGCGGCCGGGGTCTGGCCGACCGGGGCGGCGGCGTCCGACTCATAGCGGCGCAGCAGGGTCTCTAGGCGGGTCAGCTTGAGCGGCTTGCCCAGGTCGCCCAGGACCCGGATGCCGAACAGGCTCGCCATGTGCAGGACGGCGGCGGTGAGGTCGCTGCTGACGTCGCTGCTGAGAATCACCGACTTCACCAGGCCGCGCTTGCTCGATTCGCGCAGGAAGGCGGTGCCGTCCATGCCGGGCAGCTTGATGTCGCAGATCACGATATCGACCGGACCGTGCTCGGCGAGGCGCGCCAGCGCCTGTTCGCCTTCGGTCGCCTGCAGGATGCGGGAGTGGCCCAGCGTTTCGAGGGCACGCACCATCACCAGCCGCTGAACGGGGTGGTCTTCGAGTACGAGAATGGCGGGCCGGTTCATGATTGGGCGTGGGATGCGAGCCGGTGGCCAGGGTGCGCGCGCAGCCAGACGGACGGCATGCGGCGGCGGGAATAATGATGGCCGGGGTTGCGACTATCCCGGGCAAACCGGCCCGGCGCGTCAATGTCGTGATTTATATCCGGTCGGGCGGGATTTTCCAAGCATACGAAAGCATGTGAGAAAGTCCGGCGGTGCAGCTTGCCCTGACATGGCGGCGGACAACAGGGGCCGGCCATAAGTTGAGCCATATTCAAATTGATCGCGATGGATTTCATGTCGCGGCGTAGGGGCGGGGGCGGCGCTTCAGGCCGGCAGCACGGCCGCCCAGGGGCGGACAGCGGCGACGGGCCGAACGGATAGGCAGCCGGAAACCGCCTGCCGCGCGGGCAGGAAACCGGCCGGGCGGCGCAACGCATACCTTCTCACTACGCTTTCCTCGCAACTACTCATGGCAGAAGGCGGCGGGAATCCGGGCCTTCCGGGTCTACGATCCGCGCCGCAATCAGCCATGCCCATGGCAAAGAGCGCGGCTCGGGCCTCTCAGGGGACACATTGCCGACCTGAAGACGCATGACTGGTTTACGGCCGGCGAAGCCGGTTCTTAAGCCTGTCAGGCGCGGTGGGCGGCTCAGCAATGGCAACGGGACCGGCGGGTCATAACATATCCTTATGAGATTTATCGATCGGCCGGTACGACGTTTTACGGTGAGGGTTTGGCATACTCTCTCTCACCGGTCAGGGCTGCTCCCGTCGGAATATAACGGTGGATGCCACCCCATTAAATGCGTGAATAACGGCCATTTTTACCGGGGTCATTGATTTGATTTTGTTGAATGTGCCCGAATGGAGCACTTTTCAGACCGAATTCTGATTGCCAGACATGCCACAAAACCTCTCTGAAACCATCAGTGCACGCCCCGAGCGGCTGCGCGACTTCATCTCAGACCTGTCCGACCTGCTCGGCCGCGAGCGGCACTGGGAGCAGGCCCTGCCACAAGCAGCCGGCCTGTTGCGCGACCTGGTGCGCCACGACGACTGGCTGCCGCCGGAGTACGCCCGGCCGCAGCCCGACCGCTACGCCCAGTACCTGCTGTACGCGGACCCGGGCGGGCGCTTTTCGGTGGTGAGCTTCGTCTGGGGGCCGGGCCAGTCCACGCCGATACATGACCATACGGTATGGGGCCTGATCGGCATGTTGCGCGGGGCCGAGCTGTCGCAGCGCTATGCGCGTGACGCGTCGGGGCGCTGGCTGCCCGAGGGCGCGCAGGAGCGGCTCGCGCCCGGCCAGGTGGAGGCGGTGTGGCCGCCCACGCACGACGTGCACCGGGTCAGCAACGCCTACGCCGACCAGGCCTCGATCAGCATCCACGTCTATGGCGGCGAGATCGGCAGCATCCGCCGCTCGGTCTACACCGAGGCGGGCGAGGTCAAGCCGTTCATCTCCGGCTACACGCCCGTGCCGCTGCCCAATCTGTGGGGCGCGGCCCAGCCCGGGGCCTTCCCGCATCGATCCACGCAGGCCGTGCGCGCCGACCTGATCGCCGGCCGTGAGGTGGCGCTGCTCGACGTGCGCGAAGAGGCGCCGTTCGCCGTGTCGCACCCGCTGTTCGCCGCCAACCTGCCGTGGTCGCAGATCGAATTGCAGGCCTGGCGCCGCATTCCGCGGCGGGACACCCAGATCGTGGTCTACGACAACGGCGAGGGCCTGGCGCGGCGCGCCGCCGAGCGGCTGCGCGCGCTCGGCTATACCGACGTGAACCTGCTGTCCGGCGGGCTGGCCGGGTGGGAGGCGAGCGGGGGCGAGCTGTTCTGTGACGTGAACGTGCCCAGCAAGTCCTTCGGCGAACTGGTCGAGGCGCAGCGCCACACCCCCTCGCTGGCCGCGCCCGAGGTGCACGCGCTGCTCGAGCAGGGCGCCGACGTGGTGGTGGTCGACGCGCGCCGTTTCGACGAGTACCACACCATGAACATCCCGGGCAGCACCAGCGTGCCGGGCGCCGAGCTGGTGCTGCGGGTGCGCGAGCTGGCCCCGGATCCGGCCACCACCGTGATCGTCAATTGCGCCGGCCGCACGCGCAGCATCATCGGCACGCAGTCGCTGGTGAACGCGGGCCTGCCCAATCCGGTCTACGCGCTGCGCAACGGCACCATCGGCTGGACCCTCGCCGGGCTCACGCTGGAACACGGCCAGTCGCGCCGCCATCCGCAGGCGGTCGCCGACGCGAACCGCGACGCGGCGCTGGCGCGCGCCCGCGCGGTGGCGGACCGGGCCGGGGTGGGCCGGGTGGGCTGGGACGGCATCGCCGCGCTGCGGGAGCCGGGCCGCAGCCTCTATCTATTGGATGTGCGCCAGCCCGAGCCGTATGAGGCCGGCCATCTGCCGGGCTTTGCCAATGCGCCGGGCGGGCAGCTGGTGCAGGAAACGGATCACGTGCTGCCGGTGCGCGGCGCGCGCATCGTGCTGAGCGACGGCATCGACGCCGAGGCCGGGGTGCGCGCCGACATGACCGCCTCCTGGCTGGCGCAGATGGGCTGGGATGTGCATGTGCTCGACGCGGCCGACGCAGCGCGCGCCGTGCAGGCCGGCCTGATGCTGGAGCGCGGCGCGCGCGCCGCGGCGCTGCCGCCGCTGCCCGAGGGCGCGGCTCAGGCCGGCGTGACGCCGGCGCAGTTGCAGGCCTGGCTGGCCGCGCCCGGCACGCGCCTGATCGACCTGTCGCCGAGCCAGGCGTATCGGCGCGGCCACATCGCGCAGGCGGCGTTCGCCCTGCGCGCCGGGTTCGACCGGATCGCGCCGGGGCTGGCCGGTGCCACGCGCATCGTGCTGAGCTCGCCCGATGGCCGGCTCGCCGGCTATGCCTGGGCGGACCTGCGCGCGGCGCTCGCGCGCCATGCCGTGGACGTGCCGGTGCACGTGCTCGAAGGCGGCAACGCCGCCTGGCAGGCGGCCGGATTCGCGCTGGCCGCCGAGCCGCAGGAATGGCTCTCGCCCGACGACGACCGCTATCGCCGGCCCTACGAGGGCACCGACAATCCGGTCGCCGCGATGCAGGGCTATCTCGATTGGGAGTACGGCCTGGTGGACCAGCTTGCCCGCGACGCCACCCATGGCTTTCGGGTGATCTGAGGCCGCGGCGGGCATAATCGCGGCGTTTCATTCTTGCCGGACCGGCCCTCATGGACCAACTGGAACTGCTGCGTCTCTTCCTCGCCATCGCCGACCAGGGCAGCCTGTCGGCGGTGGCGCGCAGCCGGGCCATCTCGCCCTCGACCGTCTCGCTGGCGCTGCAAAAGCTGGAGGCCCGGGTCGGCGCGCCGCTCGTGACCCGCACGACGCGCAGGCTGTCGCTCACGGCCGACGGCGAACGCTTTGCCGCCGACTGCCGCCGCATCCTGGGCGAGCTCGACGAGGTGCTCGACGGCGTTGCCAGCGACGGCCCGCTGACCGGCCAGCTGCGTGTGACCTGCACCAACGACTTCGGCCGCCAGCGCCTCGCGCCCCTGGTCGACACCTTCATGCGCCTGCATCCGGGCCTGCGGGTGGAGCTCTGGCTGAGCGACAGCATCATCGACCTGGTGGAGGAGGGGCTGGACCTCGGCATCCGCACCGGCCCGCTGCGCGACTCGCGCCTGACCGCGCGGCTGCTGGTGCGCGGGCGTCACTGCGTGGTGGCCTCGCCGGCCTACTGGGCGCGCGCCGGCCGGCCCGCGCATCCGCGCGACCTGCAGCAGCACAACTGCCTGGTGCTCGCGCGGCCCGGGGCGCTGCTGAGCAACTGGCGTTTCCTCGAGGCCGGCCAGACCTTCACGGTCAAGGTCGATGGCGACCGCCGCACCACCGATGGCGGCATGCTGCGCGCCTGGGCCGTGGCCGGCGCCGGGGTCGTGATGAAATCGAGCTGGGACGCGCACGAAGACCTGCAGGCGGGCCGGCTCGAGCCGGTGCTCGACGACTTCGGCGTGACCGACATGAATCTCTACGCGGTCTATCCCGCCGGCCGGCAGGCGCCGCGCCGCACCCGCGCGTTCGTGGATTTCCTCGCCGACGCGCTGGCCTGAACACACGCCATCCCCCGACGTCACACCGGCCCGGCTGCGCGATGCAGCCGGGCCGGTGTCGTGGCGCCAGGCGCGTCGGCAGGCGCGTCGGCGCGGCCGGGTCTGCCGGAGGCGCGGCCGCGTCAGCCGGCGGCCGGGCCGCGGGCCTCGGCCGGCTCGGGCTGGAGGGCGGCGGCGGGCGTGGCCGCCGCCGCTGCGACCGCCTCGCAGTCGCCGTCGAGCGCGCAGCGCAGCGCGTCCTCCACGCGGTCGAGCAGCACGAAGCGCAGCTTGGCGCGCGCCTCGGCCGGCACGTCGTCGAGGTCCTTGGCGTTACGGCGCGGCAGCATCACGGTGGTGATGCCGGCGCGCAGCGCCGCCAGGGTCTTCTCCTTGACGCCGCCGATGGGCAGCACCAGGCCGCGCAGGCTGACCTCGCCGGTCATGGCCACGTTGGCGCTCACCGGCTTGTCGGACAGCAACGAGGCCAGCGCCACGAACATGGCCACGCCCGCGCTGGGCCCGTCCTTGGGCGTGGCGCCCGCCGGCACGTGGATGTGGACGTCGATCTTGTCCATCGCGTCGCGGCTCCAGGTCTTGGCCAGCGTGAGGGCGGCCTGGGCCGACTCCTTCATCACGTCGCCCAGCTGGCCGGTCAGGATCAGCCGGCCGCTGCCCGGCGTCTTGCTGGCCTCGATGAACAGGATGTCGCCGCCCACCGGCGTCCAGGCCAGGCCGGTAGCCACGCCCGGCACCGCCGTGCGCAGCGCGACCTCGTTCTCGAAGCGCTGCGGACCGAGGATCGCGGGCAGGTCGGCCGCGTCGATGTGGACGTGCTCGGCCTTGCCCTCGGCGATCTCGACGGCCGCGTGGCGCAGCACCGCGCCCAGCTCGCGTTCGAGGCTGCGCACGCCCGCCTCGCGGGTGTAGTCGCCCACGATGCCGGCCAGCGCCGCGTCGCTGAGGTCGGCCTGCACCGGCGTGAGGCCGTTGGCCTCGAGCTGGCGCGCCACCAGGTAGCGCCGCGCGATCTGGATCTTCTCTTCCTCGGTGTAGCCCGGCAGCTGGATGATCTCCATGCGGTCGCGCAACGGCCCCGGGATGGTGTCGAGCGCGTTGGCCGTGCAGATGAACATCACCTGCGACAGGTCGTAGTCGACCCCGAGGTAGTTGTCGCGGAACTTGTGGTTCTGCTCCGGGTCCAGCACCTCGAGCAGCGCGCTGCCCGGATCGCCATGGAAGCCGCCGGCGCCGAGCTTGTCGATCTCGTCGAGCATCAGCACCACGTTGCGGGTGCCGGCGCGCCGCATCGCCTGCATGATGTTGCCGGGCAGGGCGCCGAGATAGGTGCGGCGGTGGCCGCGGATCTCGGCCTCGTCGTGCACGCCGCCCAGCGCCACGCGCTGGAACTCGCGGCCGGTTGCGCGCGCAATTGATTGCCCGAGCGAGGTCTTGCCCACCCCGGGCGGGCCGGCAAAGCACAGGATGGGGCTGCGGCCCGCGGGATTGAGCTTGCGCACCGCCAGGTACTCGACGATGCGGCGCTTGATCTTGTCCAGGCCGAAGTGATCGTCGTCGAGCACCTTGCGCGCCTCGGTCAGGTCGATGGCGTTCTGCGGCGCCGGTTTCCAGGGCACCTCGGTGAGCCATTCCAGGTAGGTGCGCAGCATCGCGTATTCGGCGCTGCTGTCGCCCATGCGCTGCAGGCGGCCGAGCTCCTTGCGCGCATGGCGCAGGATGTCCTCGGGCATGCCGGCCTGGTCGATGGCTTCCTTCAGCTGCTCGAGCTCGGCGGCGTTGTCGTCGTTTTCGCCCAGCTCCTTCTGGATCTGGCGCAGCTGCTCGCGCAGCACGGTCTCGCGCTGGCGTTCGTCGAACTGCGCCCGCGTGCGTTCGCCGATCTCCTTGGACAGGCGCAGCACTTCGATGCGCGCGCCCAGCAGGCCGATGACCTTGTCGAGGCGGCGCGCCAGGTCGAAGGTCTCGAGGATGTCCTGCTTTTCCTCCGACTTGATGTCCACCAGATTGGTGACCATGTCGGCGAGCAGGCCGGGCGACTCGATGCCCTGGACCACGGCGACCAGTTCGTCGGGCACGTTGGGCAGCAGCGCGATCGCGTCGATCGCCTGGCGCTTGAGCTGCAGGAAGCGCGCCTCGACCTCATTGTCGCTGGCGGCGGGCGCCTCGATCAGCGCGACGCGCGCCACCAGGAAGGGCCAGCCTTCGAGGAACTCGAGCACGCGAAAGCGCGACTGGCCCTGCACCAGCAGATGGTGCGCGCCGTCCTGCCCGGTGATGTAGCGGGCGATCTGGCCTTCGGTGCCGACCCAGCACAGGTCTTCCGGCACGACCACGTCTTTCTTCGGGTCGCGCTGCAGCAGGAAGCCTACCGGGCGTTCGGCCTTGACGGCCTCCTGCGCGGCGGCGACGGAGATGTCGCGGCTTACGGTGACCGGCGACAGCACGCCGGGGAAAAGCACGGCGTCGCGCAGCGGGATGATGATGCGGGCGTCGTCGGGCAGGGTGCGCAGGTCCGTCATGGAGCCTCCCTCAGTTTGTTCAGCGTCAGTATCAGGCAGCCGTTTTCCAGCCGCGGCGTGAGCGGTTCGAGCGCATGCAGCGAGAGCCGGATGCGGCGCGCGAAGCGCCCATACGGGATCTCGAGTCGATGAATGCGTGAACGGTACGCCGCCGGGAACGGCCGCAGGCCCGATATGGCGATCCCGTCGGGATCGAAGCGCACGACGACGTCGTCGGGCCCCACCCCCGGCACGGCCAGCACGACCGTGATGTCGGTATCGGTTTCGATGATGTCGACCGGCGGCTCCCAGCAGGGAGGCTGCGCGGTGCTGCGCAGCAGGTGCTGTTGCATCCGCTCCGCATGCTGGAGCAGCGCCAGCGCGTCGCCCCAGACCCAGGAAGAAAAATCGCGCGATCTCATGAACTCGCCCTCTTGACCATGGATGGTAAGTGGTGGTGCGGGCACCGATTTCAAGCGGTGGCGGGCAGCGGCGCCGGGACGCGCCCGTCGGTCCAGCGTAAGAGCTTCGCCGGGCCGCGACAACCGCCCGCGTGGCGCCGGACGCGCCGCCGCAAGTCGGGTGCCCGGCGCGCTTGCGCGGTCCCCGATTTCGGGTATTATTCAGAGTCCTGTAAGAAAGAGAGTATCGCGGGCATCTGTCACTTCTGGCCCGGACATCGCGTCCGGCGCAAGACAGGCCCGGCGGCACGCCACCTCACGGCAGCGCGTGTCTCCGGCCAGGGAACGATTGGCTATCATCGAACGATGGCCCTCTGTCCCGGCGCGCTGCGGCGCGCGGTCCTGCCCCCTGACGGTGAACCGCTTTTATGCACGACGAGCCTCCTAGTAGGGTCGGCGCCGTGATCGCCACGCCGCCGGCCGCCATCTCCACCGACCTGCGCGCGGCCCGCTCCGCGCCGCCGACGCTCGCTGTCGGCACGTCCCCCGCATTCCCTGCGTGCGCCGGCGCCTCGCGCCTGTGTCGCCGCATCCGGGCGTCCCGCCCCGCATCCCCCTGTTTCCGCATCCGCGCCGCGCGCGCGCCCCTGGCTCGCGCGCGCGCTTTCCGTTTTCTTGTTCCTGAGGACCTCAGATGATTTTTGACTGGATGGCCGATCCCACCGCGTGGTTGGGCCTGGCGACACTGATCGTGCTTGAGATCGTGCTGGGCATCGACAACCTGGTGTTCATCGCGATTCTGGCCGACAAGCTGCCGCCGCATCAGCGCAACCAGGCCCGCCTGGTCGGCCTGTCGCTGGCGCTCATCATGCGACTGGGCCTGCTGGCCAGCATCGCCTGGGTGGTCACGCTCACCGCGCCCCTGTTCACGGTGTTCGGCGCCGAGATCTCCGGCCGCGACCTGATCCTGATCCTGGGCGGTCTGTTCCTGCTGTTCAAAGGCACGATGGAGCTGCACGAACGCGTCGAGGGCCGCGCCCATGGCGCCGGCGGCAAGCGCACCCAGCACGCCGTGTTCTGGCAGGTGATCCTGCAGATCGTGGTGCTCGACGCGGTGTTCTCGCTCGACTCCGTGATCACGGCCGTGGGCATGGTGCAGGAGCTCAGCATCATGATGACCGCCGTGGTGATCGCCATGGTGGTGATGATGCTGGCCAGCCGCCCGCTGATGTCGTTCGTGGGCCGCCACCCGACCGTGGTCATCCTGTGTCTGGGCCTGCTGCTGATGATCGGCTTCAGCCTGGTGGCCGAAGGCCTGGGCTTCGACATTCCGAAGGGCTACCTGTATGCCGCGATCGGCTTCTCGATCCTGATCGAGCTGTTCAACCAGCTGGCGCGCCGCAACACCACGCCCGACGTGCACGGTCTGGGCCGGCGCGAGCGCACCGCGCGCGCCGTGCTGCGCCTGCTGCGTGCCGACCGCCACGAGGGCGACGCCCACGGCGCGGCCGACGCCTCGCACGGCCACGACGGCGACGAGGACGAGCCCGCCTTCGCGCCGGAAGAGAGCACCATGATCGAGCGCGTGCTGTCGATGGGCAATCGCGACATCCGCGCCATCATGGTTCCGCGCGGCGAGATGGTATGGCTCGACGTGAAAGACCCGGCCGAGGTGGTGCTGGAGAAATTCGCGCGCGGCCACTCGCGCCTGCCGCTGTGCGAAGGCGATCCGTCCAACGTGATCGGCGTGCTGCATTTCAAGGACGTGATGGAGCCCCTGCGCGTGCCGGGTCCGGTGGACCTGATCGAGCTGTCGCACGAGCCGCATTACGTGGCCGAGACCATGCCGGTACTCAAGCTGGTCGACGCCATGCGCGAGTCGCGCGAACACCTGCTGATCGTGGTCGACGAGCATGGCGTGTGCGAAGGCCTGGTCACGCCGATGGACCTGCTGACCGCGGTGGCCGGCGATCTGCCCGACCATGGCGACGAGGGCGCGGCGGGCGCGGCCCACATGGCCGACGGCGCGTGGCTGTTCGACGGCCGTCTCGAGATCACCGAGGTGGCGCGCATCCTCGACGCGCCGCAGCTGGCGAGCGACTATCCCGACGACGCCACGCTGGCGGGCTGCCTGCTGCGGGCCTCGGGCACCCTGCCGCCGGTGGGGGCGGTGGTGCCGTGGCGCGACTGGCGCTTCGAGGTCATGCGTCTGGACGGCCGCCGCATCGCGCAGGTGCGCGCGGTGCGCATGGTGCCGCAGGCGCTCGAGGCATCGTGAGGCGATGAAAGGCAACGGCGGCCCCCGAGGGCCGCCGTGTCGCCAAGCCGAAGGCGGCCCGCGCGGGCCGCCTTTTTCATGGTCAGCGCTGGCCGTCGTGCACCTTGACCGCTTCCTTGGTGAGCCCGCCCAGGCGCGAATGCACGCGCCCGCCGGTGCCCATCACCAGCGCAAACAGGATCTCGCGCGGGCGCGGCGCATCCTGGATGCCGATCTCGATGCTGTTGAAGTGGCTGCGCACGTACGAGGCGTGGATGTAGTGCACCGGCACCATCACGCGGTAGCCCGCGCTGGCCACGGCCTTGACCGCCGGCACCATGGCCTTGGGCTCGCCCAGCACGCTGCGCATGGCCCAGCCGCCGGCCTCGTGCCAGACGGCGCCGTGTTCCATCTCGCCGTCGATGCCGACGATGGCGGCCTTGCTGTAGACCTCCACGCGGTCCTTGCCGCCGAGCGTGTCGACCAGCTCGGTGGCCAGCTCGGTGCCGAGCGTGCGCAACTCGGCCATGAAGGGCATCAGGTCGGGCTCGTAGCGGCCCGCGTAGGGATTGCGGATCACCGCGCAGGCGGCCGCCAGCACCAGCGGCTGGTCGGGCGCGGGGCCATTCTCGTGATAGGTGGTTTCCTTGAGCAGGGCGCGCTTGCGGATTTCGATCAATGACATGCGGACTTCCTTGTCGAAGACGGTCGGGTTATTGCGGCGGAATGCCGGTTTCCTTGACGATGGCGGCCCACTTGTCGATCTCGCTCGACACGTAGGCGCCGAATTGGGCCGGGCCCTGCTTCATCGGCGAGAGGCCCTGGCGGGCATAGGTGTCCTTGAGCTCGTCGCGGGCCAGCGCCTGTTGCAGCGACTGCGACAGGCGGGCGGTGATGTCGGCCGGCAGCTGGGCCGGGCCCATCAGCCCGAACCACACGGTCAAATCGAAGCCGGGCGCGCCGGTCTCGTTGAGCGTGGGCACGTCGGGCGTGAGGGCAAAGCGCTCGGGCGTGCTCACGCCGTACACCTTGACCTTGCCGGCGCGCGCCTGCTGCAGGCCGTTGGCCAGGTCGGTGAAGGTGAGGTCGACGGTGCCGCCGATCACGTCGGTGAGTGCCTGCGGGCCGCCGCGATAGGGCACCGGCGTGACGCTGATGTCGCCCATGCTCGCGAGCTTGGCGCCGAAGACCTGGGCGCTGCCCGAGCCGTAGGCATAGGTCAGCTTGCCGGGATTCTTCTTGCCGTAGGCGTAGAGATCGGCCACGGTCTTGCCCGGCATCTTGTGCGAGCCGACCAGCAGATAGGGCGTCTCCGCGATCGCGCCGATCGGCGTGAGATCGCGCGCCGGATGGTAGGGCAGGTCCTTGAAGAGGCTCACGCCGCTGGCGGCGGTGGACACGCCCACGATCACGAGCGTGTAGCCGTCGGGCTTGGCGCGGGCCACGTCGTGGGTGCCGATGATGCCGTTGGCACCGGGCTTGTTCTCCACCACGATGGGCTGGCCCAGGTCGGTGGCCATGTCCTTGGCGAGCGCGCGCGCCACCACGTCGGTGATGCTGCCCGGCGGGAACGGCACCACCAGGCGGATCGGATGGTCGGGGTAGGCAGCCAGTGCGCTGCCGGTGGCCAGCACGCAGGCGGCCGCTGCCAGGCCGAGCTGGCGGAAAAGGGTGGGCATGGGTTGTCTCCTGTTATTGGATGTCGGCGGCCCGGTCGTGCGGGTCCGTCCGTCCTGCGGGGGCTCAGGCCGCGACGGCGTCGGCGGCCCGGTCGCGCAGGTAGCGATAGATCTCGGTGTTGTCCGCGGTGGCGGGCAGCTGTTCGCGCGCCTCGCGCCACAGGCGCGTGCACAGCGCGAGCTGCTCGGCCTGCACGCCGGTAAGGTCCTGCAGGCTGTCGGCGGTGCCCAGGTCCTTGGCCATCAGCGCCAGCGCGAAGCCGCCGTTGAAGGTGCCCGGCACGATGAACTGGCGCAGCTTGGTCTCGGTGGCCACGTTGCGGCCGCTCGACGCGTTGAGCACCTCGGTGAAGATGCCGAGGTCGAGCTTCATGCGGTCGGCGATCAGCAGCGCCTCGGAGGCGGCGAGCAGGCCGGCCGCATACACATAGTTGTTGAGCGCCTTCATGGCATGGGCCGAGGCGACCGCGCCCGTATGGATGACCGTGGTGCCCATGTGGGCCAGCACCGGCCGCACGCGGTCGAGGTCGGCCGGCTCGGCGCCGACCATGATGGCCAGCGTGCCGGTCGCGGCCTTGGCCACCGCGCCGGACACCGGCGCGTCGATCAGCACGATGCCGCGCTCGGCCAGGGCGGCCGCCAGCACGCCGGTGTCGGCGGGATTGGACGAGCCCATGTCGATCACGGTGCTGCCGCGCGCCAGCAGGCCCGCCAGGCCGCCGGGTCCCGCGACCACCTCGTTGGTGATGGTGCTGTTGGGCAGCATGGTGATGACCAGTTCGCGGTCGGCCAGTTCGGACAGCGTTGCGGCGCGGCGCAGGCTGCGCTGCCAGGCGGGGTGGCGCTGCAGGCGCTCGAACGGCGCCTCGGCGCGGTCGAAGGCCACGATGTCGATGCCCTCGGCGCGGGCCAGGTTCTCCAGCATCGGCAGGCCCATCATGCCCAGGCCGACGAATCCCAATTTCAGTGTCATGCAGGTCCCTTATCGAACGATCCGGATTTCCGGGCGATGCGTGCCACCGCCCATGCGGGAATCCTACCGAAGGCCGAAAATCCAGGCTTATGCCCAGTTGGCCAGGGGGTATAACATTCGATTATTGGATCAGCCGTAAAGGAGCCGGGCGTGCGCTTCAAGTTGCGTCAGATGGAGGTGTTTCGCGCGGTCATGCTGACCGGCTCGATGAACGGGGCGGCCAAGCTGCTGTTCGTGTCGCAGCCGGCGGTGAGCCGCCTCATCGCCCACACCGAACAATCGTTGGGCCTGCAACTGTTCGCGCGCGACCGCGGCAAGCTCACGCCCACCGCCGAGGCGCTGCGGCTGTTCGAGGAGGTCGGCCCGCTGTTCGACGAGGCCTTGCGCATCGACGAGCTCGCGCGCGACCTCGCGCGCCAGCCGGAAGGAGCGCTCACGCTGTGCTCGAGCCCGAGCCTCGCGCTCAACTTCGTGCCGCCGGTGATCGCGCGCTTCCTGGCGCAGTCTCCGAACGTGCGCCTCAAGTACCACACGACCCTGCTCGCCGACATGGCGCACGAGCTGCTGGGCCGCAAGGCCGAACTGGCGGTGTCGGTGCTGCCGATCGACCATCCCAATCTGGTGGTCGAGCCCTTCGCCACGGGGCAGATGGTGTGCATCATGCCCACCGGCCACGCGCTCACCGCGCGGCGCGCGGTCGGCCTGGCCGAGCTCGCGGCCTATCCGCTGGTGCTCTACAGCCGCAACATTCCGTTCGGCCAACTGGTGGCGGCGGCGTTCCAGCGCGCCGACGTGAGCTGGCACGCCACGGTCGACATCGTGCGCGCCGAGCTTGCCTGCGCGCTGGTGCGGGCCGGCGTGGGCGTGGCGATCGTCGACGAGTTTTCGGTGCAGCAGGCCGGCTGGCCCGGCATCGAGGTGCGGCCGCTGGAGGAAGCGATTCCGCTGCAGCTCAGCCTGGTGCGCTCGGGCTTCGAGCGCCCGAGCCGGCATGCGCAGCGCTTCATGCGACTCTTGAAGGATTATGCGCGGGCGCGCGAAGGCGGCGCGCCCGCCTGAGGGCGCGTCAGCGCACGAAGCGCAGCGCGATCTCGCCCAGCGTGCCGTAGACGATGCGCACTTCGCGATTGGCGGGCACGTCGATGTAGCCGGCATAGGAGCCGGTGATCACGTGCTGGCCCGCGCGCAGGCCCAGGCCCTGGGCGCGCAGGAATTCGGCGATCCAGTAGAGGCCGGCGCGCGGATCGGTGTTGGGATGCACGCCGTCGTGATGTTCCTGGAGCGCGCCGTCGACGTACACCTCGATCGGCATCTGCGCCGGCGCGGGCGCGTCGATCTCGGGGCCCAGCACCAGGCCCTGGTTGAACATGTGGTCGGCCAGCAGCTCGGGCAGCGGCACGTGCTGCGGCGAGCTGTAGCGGCAGCCCAGCACCTCGAGCGCGAGACGCGCGGCGCCGACGGCGGCATCCACGTCGGCGGGCGCATAGGGCGCCTCGCGCGCGGGCAGGTCGCGTGCGAGTTCGAAGGCGATCTCGGGTTCGATGCGCACCATGGCATCGGCGGCGGGCGCGGTGCCGTGGCGGCTCTGGTGCACGGACGGCGCGTAGATCGGCGCGACCGCGATCTTCTCGGGCGTGGGGACCGCGCTCTTCCAGGCGGCGATGAGCGCGCCTTGCGCCTGCTGCAGTTCGGCCGTGCGCATCTGCACGGCCAGGGCCTGCCCCAAGGTGGCCGGCCGGCAGTGCTCGGGCAGGCGCGGACCAGGCTCGCCGCGATGCCGCGCCGCCAGCAGATAGCGCGCGGCTTCATCGCAGCCGGGGTAGGGTTCGATACGGACTTCCATCAATGCAGACTCCAACATTGCAACGGCCTGGCCGCGCGCTCGTTGCGCGCGCGAACCCTGCCGGCGGGAGTCATAGTGTATGTAAAGTCGCAAGGATGCGTGTTCAGGCGCACGCAAGAATACGGCGTACGCGCGCGGCGTGCGGGCGCTGCGCGCCAGGGTTGCGAAGAGCAAGCGTCATGCCTGGCGCGGCCTGGCGGGCGATGGTTGTGGATTGACGAATGCGCCGCTAAGCTTGAAGAAAAAATAGGGGAGCCTGCCATTCACGGCGCGATGCGCCGGATGTTGCCGCAAGGAGACAGGCATGCCGAAGGTGTTGGAAGGACGAACCGCGCTGGTCACCGGCGCGTCGTCAGGAATCGGTCAGGCGGTGGCCGTGGCGCTGGCGCAGGCCGGTGCGCGCGTCGCCGTCAATCACAGCAGTGGCGGCGAGTCTGCGGCGCGCGCGGCGCGGGTCGCCCAGGACATCGTGCAGGCCGGCGGCCAGGCCATTGCGCTGCAGGCCGACGTGAGCAAGGAAGACGAGGTCCAGGCGCTGTTCGCGCGGGCCGAGGCCGAGCACGGGCCGCTCGACATCCTCGTCAACAACGCGGGCATCGAGCAGCCCTCGGCCATCGAAGACATGACGCTGGCGCAATGGCAGCGCGTGATCGACGTGAATCTCACCGGGCAATTCCTGTGCGCCCGCGAGGCGGCGCGGCGCTTCATCGCGCGCGGCACGCCGCCCGAGGGCGTGCGCGCGCTGGGCACGATGATCTTCATGAGCTCGGTGCACGAAGTGATTCCCTGGGCGTTCCAGGCCAACTACGCCGCCTCCAAGGGCGGCATCAACCTGCTGATGCGCTCGCTGGCGCAGGAGCTCGCGCCGCGCCGCATCCGCGTCAACAGCATCGCGCCCGGCGCCATCCGCACGCCCATCAACCGCGAGGCCTGGGATACGCCGCAGGCCATGAACGACCTGCTCAAGCTGATCCCGTACGGCCGCATCGGCGAGCCCGACGACATCGGCCGCGCCGCGGTCTGGCTCGCCAGCGATGATGCCGACTACGTCACCGGCACCACGCTGTTCGTCGACGGCGGCATGACGCTCTATCCGGAATTCCGGGGGGCGGGCTGATGCAGGCCAATGGCTACCCCAAGCCGCTCGAGGACTACGGTCTGATCGGCAACATGCTGTCGGCCGCGCTGGTGGCGCGCGACGGTTCCATCGACTGGCTCTGTCTGCCGCACTTCAACTCCCCCGCCTGCTTTGCCGCCTTGCTGGGCGATGCCTCGCACGGCCGCTGGCGCATCAGCGCGGCAGAGCCGCAGGCGCGCATCACGCGCCGCTACGTGCCCGACACGGCCGTGCTCGAGACGCGCATCGAGACAGCCACCGGCGTGGCGGTGGTGCACGACTTCATGCCGCTCTCCGAAGACGAGGAGAAGGTCGACGTGGTGCGCGTGGTGCGCGGCCTGCGCGGCACGGTGGACATGAGCATGGAGCTGGTGCTGCGCTTCAACTACGGCCAGGCGGTGCCGTGGGTGCGCCGGCGCGACTACGGCCTCAGCGCCATCGCGGGCCCGGATGCGGTCGAGCTCCACACCCCGGTGCCGCTCGATGGGCACGACATGGTGAGCACCGCCGAGTTCAGCGTGTGCGCCGACGAGGTCGTGCCGTTCACGCTGTCGTACCACCGCTCGCACAAGACGCCGCATTTCGTGGCCGATCGCATGGAGAGCCTGGAGCGCACCGTGTCGTGGTGGCAGCAATGGGCCCATCGCTGCCGCTGGGAGGGGCCCGATGGCCCCCGGCGCCAGGCGGTGGTGCGCTCGCTCATCACGCTCAAGCTGCTGACGTTCTCGCCGACCGGCGGCATCGTGGCCGCGCCCACCACCTCGCTGCCCGAGGAACTGGGCGGCGAGCGCAACTGGGACTACCGCTATTGCTGGCTGCGCGATTCCTCGCTCACGCTCTACGCGCTGCTCAACGCCGGCTATCGCGAAGAGGCCGAGGCCTGGCGCCAGTGGCTGCTGCGCGCCGCGGCCGGCCATCCCGACCAGCTGCACATCATGTATGGCATCGCCGGCGAACGCTGGCTGCCCGAGCACGACGTGCCCTGGCTGCCGGGCTACGCCGACAGCAAGCCGGTGCGGGTGGGCAACGGTGCCGCCGGCCAGATCCAGCTCGACGTGTATGGCGAGCTGATCGAGACGCTGCACGCGGCGCGCGCGGCCGGGCTGGCGCCGCTCGCCGAGGCCTGGCGGCTGCAGAACGTGTTTCTCAAGCCGCTCGAAAAGATCTGGGACTCGCTCGACCACGGCATCTGGGAGGTGCGCGGGCCCAAGCAGGCCTTCACGCATTCGCGCCTGATGTGCTGGGTGGCGTTCGACCGCGCGATCAAGTCATGCGAGCAGTTCGGCCTGCGCGGGCCGGTGGCACGCTGGCGCGCGCTGCGCGAGCGCATCCGCGACGACATCCTCACGCACGGCTTCGACGTCCGCCGCAACACCTTCGTGCAGTACTACGGCGGCGACGGTCTCGACGCGAGCCTGCTGCTGATCCCGCAGGTAGGCTTCCTGCCGCCCGACGATCCGCGCGTGCAGGGCACGGTCGCGGCCATCGAGGGCGAGCTGCTGCAGGGTGGGCTGCTGCGCCGCTACAGCATGGCCAAGACCGACGACGGCCTGGCGGGCGAGGAGGGCGCGTTCCTGGCCTGCAGCTTCTGGCTCGCGGACGCGTATGCGATGCAGGGGCGCCTGGACGATGCCAACGCGATGTTCGAGAGCCTGCTGGGACGGCGCAACGATCTGGGCCTGCTGGCCGAGGAATACGACGTGGCGCGGCGACGGCTGGTGGGCAACTATCCGCAGGGCTTCTCGCACATCGGCCTGGTCAACACGGCCTACAACCTGACCCAGGCCGAAGGGCCGGCGAAGCAACGTGCGAGCCGCGAGGCGCCGCAGGAGTGAAGGGCGTGACGCGGGCGCGGGCGAGGCCGGCGCGTCAGTTGAAGCGCCAGCGCGCCGGCCCGTCGTCGGGCCGGCCGTCGGCGGCGGCCTTGTCGCGCGCCGCCTGGGTGCGCGCCTGCATTTCGACCAGGAACGGCTCGATCCGGAAGGTGATGCCCAGGTCTTCCGCGAGGCGGACCACGCGGGCCGCCGAACTGATGGCGTTGCCGTCGCAAAGCCTTTCGACGCGCTCGCGCAGTTCGCTGTCGCCGGCGGTCATCGAGAGGAGTTTGCGGACGTTCTCTCTGCTCATGTCGTTTCCTGATAGTCGGTGAAAACGGCGTCGGCCCCACCGCGCGTGCCGCGCGGGGGATCGGCCGCGCCCGCGGGATGGCGGGCGCACGGCGAGGGACCGGGCCTTAGCTTACCCGCAACCGTGCGACCTGGGCGTGAAAACAAGGCCGGAATCCGGGCTTTTTCCCCGGCATGAGGCGGGCCTGTGGCGTGATGGCACGCCGTGGCGGCAAATTGTTGCGCGCGCACGCAATTCCTGTCGAGCAGGTCCGCGCGGGTCGGCCGGGCCGGCAGGGATCAGCGCCGCCGCGCCAGCCCCGCCCCGCGCCGACCGCACCCGCGGGGCAGGGGCCGCGGCGTTTTGTTATGATTTGACTGGATATCCATCCAGCACACGCATATCGCCCTGGATCCTGATTCGACACGGCCCGCCGCCGGCATGTTTCCCGCCCATCGCTACTACTACCTGCACAATTTCCAGCACGCGCTGGACTGGCTGGCCACGCGCTACGCCGATGTCCTGCTGCCCGCCGAACAGGACTTTCTCGCGGCCTTCGCACAATTGCCGCAGCCGGCCCGTGCGCTCGCCGTACGCCTGCTGATGCGGCGGCACCGGGTGTTCCGCGCGGCGCGCCTTCATTACGAGGAGATCGGCGACATCGCCGCGGCCGCCGCGCCGCTGCTGGCGCTGGGCTGGCTGCGCGCCGATCCCGAGCTCGACTGGCCCACGTGGGCCGCGCTGCACACCAAGGAAGAGCTGCTGCGCCGGTATCCGGCGGCGGGCGCGCGCGCGGCCTGGCGCAAGGACGCGCTGCTGGCGGCGCTGCGCGCCCATCTGGGCGGGCCCGATCTGCGTCCGTGCAGCGCCTGGGGCGCCGCGCCCGGCGAAGCGATCTGGTCGGTGGAGATCGCCGGGCTCGCGGAGCGGCTGCGCCTGATGTTCTTCGGCAACCTCGACCAGAGCTGGTCGGAGTTCGTGCTGGCCGACCTCGGCATCTTTCAATACGAGCCGGTCGCGCTCGACGCCGACACGCGGCCCTTCCGCGACGCCGCCGACCTGGACACCTGGCTCGGCCTGCAGGCGGTGCGCGACAGCCTGGACGCGCCCGAGCCCGCGCCGGCGGCCGAGCTGCATGCGCGCATCGCCGCCTGGCCCTCGTCGGCGCCCTGGCTCGCGCGCAAGCAGGCCAAGACCTGGTTCCGGCTGGGGCAGTGGTGCGAGCGCCGCGCCGACTGGCGCGAGGCCGAACGCGCCTATCGGGCCTCGGCCTATCCCGGCGCGCGGCAGCGACTGATCCGCGTGGTCGAACGCCAGGCGCGCCACGCCGAGGCGCATGCGCTGGCGCTCGCGGCCCTGGCCGACAGCGAGAGCGAGGCCGAGCGCCAACTGGTGGCGCGCATGCTGCCTCGGCTGGCGCGGCAGGCGGAGCAACCCCCGCCGCCGCGCGTGCGCGCCGCGCCGCCCGAGGTCTTCGAGCTGGTGCTGCCCCGGCCTGCGCAGGCGAGCCGCGTCGAATGGGTGGCGCGCGATCATCTGGGCGCGGACGACGCGCCCGTGCATTACGTCGAAAACGGCCTCATCAATTCGCTGTTCGGCCTGCTGTGCTGGGAGGCCATCTTCCATCCGGTGGCGGGCGCCTTCTTTCATCCGTTCCAGCGCGGGCCCGCGGACCTGCACGAGGCCGGTTTCCGCGCCCGCCGCGCCGCCGCGTTCGACGACTGTCTGGGCGCGCTGCGCGACGGCAGCCACCGCGCCCGCATCCTGGCGCGGTTCGACGAAAAGCAGGGCGTGCAGTCTCCGTTCGTGTTCTGGGGCATGTTGCGCCGCGAACTGCTCGAACAGGCGCTGGCCTGCATCGCGCCGGCGCACCTGGCGCTGTGGTTCGCACGCCTGCTCGACGATCTCAAGACCAATCGTTCGGGGCTGCCCGACCTGGTGCGCTTCTGGCCCGGCGAGGGCCGCTATGAGCTGATCGAGGTGAAGGGGCCGGGCGACCGGCTGCAGGACAACCAGCTGCGCTGGCTGGCCTATGCGGCCGAGCATGGCCTGCCGGTGCGGGTCTGCCACGTGCGCTGGGCCGAGGCCGACAGCATGGCGGTGTCGCCATGAATCTCGCCGTGGCGGTGCGCACGCTGTGCGATTTCACGGCGCGCGAGGGCGATCTGGATTCGCGCTTCACGCCGGCGCCCACCGCGCTCGAGGGCATGGCGGGCCACGCCGTGATCGCCGCGCGCCGCCCCGCGCACTTCGAACATGAGGTCAGCCTCGACGCCCAGCATGCCGGCCTGACCGTGCGCGGCCGCGCGGACGGCTACGACCCGGTGGCGGCCCGCGTCGAAGAGGTCAAGACCTATCGCGGCGAGCTTTCGGCGCTGCGCGAGAACCAGCGCGCGCTGCATCGTGCCCAGGCCCGCGTCTACGGCCACATGCTGTGCCAATCGCGCGGGCTGGCGCGCGTGACCGTAGCGGTGGTCTATTTCAATCTCGACACCGAGGAAGAGTCGGCCGAGGCCGAGACGCTGGACGCCGCGGCGCTGGCGCAGTTCTTCGCGGGCCTGTGCGAGCGCTACGCCGCCTGGGCGGCGCGCGAACGGGCCCACCGCGAGGCCCGCGACGGCGCGCTCGAAGCGCTCGCGTTTCCGTTCGGCGAGATGCGCGCCGGCCAGCGCCAGCTGGCGGTGTCGGTGTATCGCGCCGCGCGCGACGGGCATCCGGTGATGGCGCAGGCGCCCACCGGCGTGGGCAAGACCTTGGGCACGCTGTTCCCGTTGCTCAAGGCCTGCACCACCCAGGGCCTCGACAAGGTGTTCTTTCTCTCCGCCAAGGGCCCGGGCCATGGCCTGGCGCTGGCGGCGCTGGCCCGGCTCGACGCCGGCCCCGGCAAGGTGCTGCCGTTGCGGGTGGTGGAACTGGTTGCGCGCGAAAAGAGTTGTGCCCATCCCGATCGCGCCTGCCACGGCGAATCGTGTCCGCGGGCCCGCGGCTTCTACGATCGGCTGCCCGAGGCGCGCGCCGAGGCCCTGGCCGAACCCGACGCGGTGCTCGACCGCGCGGCGGTGCGGGCCGTGGCCGACCGGCACGATGTCTGCCCCTACTACCTGGGCCAGGAGCTGGCGCGCTGGGGCGACGTGGTGGTGGGCGACTACAACTACTGGTTCGATTCCAGCGCGATGCTCTATGCCTATACGCAGGCGCATCAATGGCGCGTGGCGGTGGCGGTGGACGAGGCGCACAACCTGCTCGAGCGGGCCCGCCGCATGTACAGCGTGAGCGTGTCGATGGGCGCGGTGCGCGCGGCGCGCACGCTGGCGCCCGTGCCGCTGCGCAAGCCGCTCGACGGGCTGCTGCGCTCGTGGCGCGCGGTGCTGAAGAAGCAGGAGGGCGATTACGCCGCCCACGACATGGTGCCGCCCAATCTGCGCGAGGCGGCGCAGCGCGCCAGCACCGCCTTCGCCGAACACTTCGCCAGCGGGCCGGCCGCGCCCGACGATCCCTTGCTGGGCCTGTACTTCACGCTGCTGCAGTTTGGCCGGCTGGCCGAGAGCTTCGGCAGCCACGCGCTGTTCGACATCACCCGGCGCGACGCGCTCGGCAAGACCGAATCAGACATCTGCATCCGCAACGTGGTGCCGGCGCCTTACCTGGCGGCACGCCATGCGGCCGCGCGCAGCACCGTGCTGTTCTCCGGCACGTTCAGCCCGGCGAGCTTCCATCTCGATACGCTCGGGCTGCCGGCCTCGACCGCCTGGGTCGACGTGGCCGCGCCGTTCTCGGCCGATCAGTTGCGCGTGCAAGTGGTGGGCAATGTGTCGACGCGCTGGCGCGACCGCGGCCAGTCGCTCGCCCCCATCACCGCGCTGATCGCCGAGCAGTACGCGGCGCAGCCCGGCAACTATCTCTGCTTCCTCAGCAGCTTCGATTATCTCGAGCAGATGGTGCAGGCCATGCGCCAGCGCCAGCCCCACGTGCCCCTTTGGCAGCAGGCGCCCGGCATGGACGAGGCAGCCCGCGCGGGATTCCTCGCGCGCTTCACCGAAAGCGGGCAGGGCGTGGGCTTCGCGGTGCTGGGCGGCGCCTTCGCCGAGGGCGTGGACCTGCCGGGCCGGCGCCTGATCGGCGCCTTCATCGCCACGCTCGGCCTGCCGCAGGTCAACCCGGTCAACGAGCGCATCATGGAAACCATGCGCGCGCGCTTCGGCGACGAGTCCGCCTACGACTACACCTACCTCTATCCCGGCCTGCAGAAGGTGGTGCAGGCGGCCGGCCGCGTGATCCGCAGCGAGACCGACACCGGCACGGTGCACCTGATCGACGACCGCTTCCGCCGCGGCAAGGTGCGCGCGCTGCTGCCGGGCTGGTGGCGCGTGGGGGAGCGGCGCGCCTAGACGGTGGTCCAGTCGCCGCGCAGTTCGCTGTCGAGCAGGATCTGTAGCAGGGTTTCCGCGGGCCGGCTCAGGTGCTCGGCGCCCACGGCCACGAATTCCACGTCGGGCAGGGCCGGCAGGGCCGCCGCGTTGGTGGGCGGCGCGAGCCCGCGGCCGCTCATGAACTGCGGCCGCACGGTCAGCCCCAGGCCGCCGCGGGCCGCGGCGCTGCTGCCGGCCTGCGAGCTGCTGGTGCAGACGATGCGCCAGCTCGCGCCCGCCACCGCCAGCGCGTCCAGCACCACGGCGCGCGTCACGCTCGGTTCGGCGGCCAGCACCAGCGGCAGCGGCTGGCCGAGGTCGACCTCGGTGCCGGTGCGGGCGATCCATTGCAGATGGCTGGTGAACAAGCGCGTGCCGCGCGCCTCGCCGGGTCGGCGCTTGCCCACCAGCAGGTCGATCGCGCCGCCGTCGAGCAGCTCGTGCAGGCGGCCGGTCATGGCGATCGTGATCTGCAGCTCCACGTCGGGGTGGGCATTGCGGAACGCGGCCAGGATGCCGGGCAGGGGGCCGAGCGCGATGTCGTCGGAACAGCCGAGCCGCACCCGGCCGCGCAGGCGCGGCGAGCGGAACTGCGACTCGGCGTGCGCCATCGCCTCCAGGATCAGGCGGGCGTGCACCAGCATGGCCTCGCCGTCGGCCGTGAGCGCGACCGAATGCGTGTCGCGCGTGTAGAGGCGCCGGCCCACCGTGTCTTCGAGGCGGCGGATGTGTTCGCTCACGGTGGACTGGGTCAGCCCGAGCTCGCGCCCGGCCTGCGAAAAACTGTGGGCGGTGGCGACCGTGGCGAAGGTCTGGAGCCAGACGGGATTGAGCATGGCAGCGGAGGGGCACGACAGGCCTATCGGAATTATCGATAGCAGTCAGTGTGCCTAAAGGGGTTCACGATAGGCCTCAGCTTACCTAGAATGAGTCCATCGCGCACGACTTATCCCGTGCAACCCCCGAATTCCTTGCCCGGAGCCGCAGTTTTCCATGCCGAAGTCATCCGCCCACACCGCCATGCTATGGACCATAGCGGGCGGTTTTTTCATGCAGGCGCTCGATACGACGATCGTCAACACCGCCTTGCCCTCGATTGCGCGCAGCATGGGGGTATCGGCGCTGGAAATGCATCCGGTGGTGGTGGCCTACACGCTGACCATGGCGCTGCTGACGCCGGCGTCGGGCTGGCTGGCCGACCGCTTCGGCTCGCGCCGGGTCTACTTCGTGTCGATCCTGCTGTTCGTGCTCGGTTCGGTGTTCTGTGCCACCGCGCAGTCGCTGCCGCAACTGGTGGCGGCGCGCGTGCTGCAAGGCGTGGGCGGCGCCATGCTGCTGCCGGTGGGCCGGCTGGCGGTGCTGCGCACCATCCGCGGCGAGGCCTACATCGCCGCGCTGGCGATGATCTCGATCGCGGGCCAGGTCGGCCCCATCCTCGGGCCCACGCTGGGCGGCTGGTTCGTGCAGTCGCTCTCGTGGCATGCCATCTTCCTGATCAACGTGCCCATCGGCGCGCTCGGCCTGCTCGGCGTCTGGAAGTTCATGCCCGACGACAGCCTGCCGCAGGCGCCGCGTTTCGACTGGGTGGGCGGCGGGCTGCTGTCGCTCTGCATGGTGTCGTTCTCGCTGGCGCTCGAAGGCCCGCCGGGGCCGCACCGCCTGCTGGTGTCGATGGCGCTGCTGGCCGTGAGCGTGGCGGCCGTGCTGGGTTACGTGGCCCATGCGCGGCGCCACCCGGATCCGCTGTTCCGGCTCGGCCTGTTCGGCGACCACAACTTCTCCACCGGCCTGGTCGGCAACCTGGTGTGCCGCGTGGGCTCGAGCGCGGTGCCGTTCCTGCTGCCGCTGTTGTTGCAGCTGCAACTGGGCTACAGCCCGCTGCACTCCGGCCTGATGATGCTGCCCGCGGCCATCGCCGGCACCTTTGCCAAGGGCTGGATCGCGCCGCTGCTGCGCCGCTTCGGCTACAGCAGCTTCCTGTTCTGGAACACGGTGATCGTCGGCCTGTCGATCGCGGCCTTCGCCAGCTTCTCGGCGGTGACGCCGCTCTGGCTCGAGATCGCGGTGCTGGGCGTGTTCGGCGCCAGCAACTCGATGCAGTTCGCCGCCATGAACGGCGTCACCCTCAAAGGCCTGTCGACCCGCGATGCGGGCAGCGGCAACAGCCTGTTCTCGATGGTGCAGATGCTGGCCATGGGCCTGGGCGTGACCATCGGCGGCGGCCTGGTGTCGGTGTTCGCGGCCCACGGCGACGCCGGCCAGGCCTTCCGCATCGCCTTCGTGGTAGTCGGGCTGGTCACGCTGGCCTCGGCGCTGGTGTTCCGCCGCATCGACAACGAGCCGGTCCAGCAGGCCCAGGCGGCCTGATTCCGGGGGCGGGCAGTCGGTATACTTCGCCATGATCTGCGCGCCGGAGACCTCCGGCGCGCGGCGACCAGAAAGCGAGGCCGCCCGGCCCGAGTCCCCGTTTCCGGTTTTTCCCGGCGCCGCCCCCGCGCGGACGGTGCCAGACGGATCCGCATGGACGTTGCGCCAGGGCAAGGGCCAACATCGAAATTTTTCGGTGTCTGCAAGGGAAAGACATGAACTTCC
>Ga0160496_1000298_pt1 | contig 27028 bp, 26 predicted proteins | sample DIDPMG_2_FD_108231 | JGI IMG/M metagenome (GOLD analysis project Ga0160496, IMG submission 108231) | Enriched soil microbial communities from UW Madison campus, WI, USA - DID2937_E24_FP MG | ecosystem: Environmental > Terrestrial > Soil > Grasslands | place: USA: Madison, Wisconsin | collected...
CACCCGCTCACCCACGATTACTGGAAAGCCCACCATGAACGATCCCATCGTCTATCTCAATGGCGAACTCACGCCGCTGTCCGAAGCCCGCGTCCCGGTGCTGGATCGCGGTTTCATCTTCGGCGATGGCATCTACGAGGTGATCCCCATGTATCGCCGCAAGGCCTTCCGTGGTCGTCAACACCTGGCGCGCCTGTTCCGCAGCCTGGACAGCATCGGTATTCCCAATCCGCATGACGAGGCCGGCTGGAACGCCCTGATCGACCAGGTCGTGCAGGCCAACGGTCTGGACGACCAGATGATCTACCTGCAGGTCACCCGGGGTGTGGCCAAGCGCGCCCACGCCTTCCCCAAGGAAGTGGTGCCGACGGTACTGATCATGACCAACCCCATGGCACTGCCACCGGCTTCGGCCATCGAGCAGGGCGTGGCCTGCGTGACCATGGAAGATCGCCGCTGGCTCAATTGCCAGATCAAGTCGACCTCGCTGCTGGGCAATGTGCTGGCCGCGCAGTTCGCCGCCGAAAACCAGGTGACCGAGGCGATCCAGTTCCGTGACGGTTTCCTGTCGGAGGCGTCGTCCTCCAATGTGTGGGTGGTCAAGGATGGCAAGATATCGGCGCCGCCCAAGGACAACCTGATCCTGGAAGGCATCCGCTATGGCCTGATGGAAGAGCTGTGCGCCGAAGAGGGCATCGTGTTGCAGTCGCGTCGCATCACCCGCGAGGAAGTGCTGGCCGCCGACGAGCTCATCATTTCCTCGGCCAGCAAGGAAGTGCTACCGGTGGTCAAGCTGGACGGTCAGCCAGTAGGCAGCGGACGTCCGGGTCCGGTGTTCGGCAAGGTCTATGCGGCCTACCAGGCAGCCAAGGCCCGTCTGTAAACGTGTCGGCAATGTGGTCAATGGCGACCCTGACGTTTTCTGCACGTCGGGTCGCCGGCATGGCGTAGAATGCAGGTATCCCCCACCCGTATTCACCTGACCCTCCGCTTGAAGCGCGCCGGTTCATCCCCATCTGGGAGCATTGAAACCAGGAGCGCCGAAGCGGACAACGCCAAGGCGGTTTGCCATGACTATGCCCACTATTTCCCCTGAAGAATCCCTGATCGAATATCCCAGCGACTTCCCCATCAAGGTGGTCGGGATCACCCATGACGATTTCGCCGAAACCATCGTCGCCATGGTCATCGAGCACGATCCCGAGTTTCATGCGGGCAAGGTTGAGATGCGGCCGTCCACCCAGGGCAAGTACCTGTCGCTGACGCTGACCGTGCGCGCGACCAGCCGCACCCAGCTCGACAACATCTATCGCGCGCTGTCCACGCACGAGATGGTCAAGTTCGTGCTCTGATCCGGTTCGCGGTGTCGCAAGGTCGGCAAAAACCGGCGCAGTCCTTCGGGATGCGCCGGTTTTTTCATGGACTTTTCGCTTTTTTGCGGGCTGGCGTTTTCGGCACATCGCCCGGCCAGCCGGGGATGGCCTGGAAGCGTTGCATCTCCTCGAAGATCCATTGGCGGAAGGCCACCACGCCGGGCTTTTCCAGTCCTTCCGGCAGGTGCACCAGGTAATGCGCCTCCTCGCACAACTGGGCCACGTCGAACAGGCGTACCAGCGTGCCACTGGCGATTTCCTGCCAGGCAATGGTGTGTCGCGACAGCGCTACGCCCTTGCCCTCGACGGCATGGCGCAGGGTCAGTGAGGAGTCTTCCACCACCAGCGTGCCGCTGGGTTCCGGCAGATCCAGCCCGGCCAGGGTCAGCCAGGGTTGCCAGGACTCGCGGGTATCCATGCGCAACAGGGTGCAATGGGCCAGGTCAGCCGGGCGCGTGAGCTTGCGGCTACGGCCACCGTCGCCGCGATAGCCGGGCGCGGCCACCGGGTAGTAGTAATCGTCGCTGAGCTTTTCGGTGACCACGCCGCTGTACTGTCCGCGACCGAAGCGGATGCCCACATCCACCCCGTCCAGACGCAGGTCGGCCAGATGGCTGCCCGATTGCAGCACCACCTCGATTTCCGGATGGGCATCGATGAATTTCCACAGGCGCGGCGCCAGCCAGCGCGAGGCAAACGAGGGCGTGGCCGAGATCACCAGGCGCTGCTGGCGGTTCAGGCTGCGCAGGTGTTCGGCGGCCTGGGCGATTTCGCCGAGCGACTTGCGGATGGTGGCGGCGAAACGCTGGCCGGTCTCGGTGATGGCGATGCGCTTGCCGTGGCGTTTGAAGAGCTGCAGGCCCAGGTCTTCTTCCAGCGCGCGCACCTGGTGGCTGATGGCGCCGGGGGTGACATGCACCTCCTCGGCCGCGCGCGAGAAGCATTCGTGGCGGGCAGCCGCGTCGAAGGCGCGCAGGGCGGCCAGGTTGGGCAGTTTCCTGAGATCGGCCATGGTGGGCTCCTTGTGAATTCCATTCGCAAAGAAACGCAATATATATCGTTTTGTTGTGCTGCAGGGTTTTCCTACAATGGTGACTCATTCACCATCACTCCAGGCATTCTTCCTCTGAAAGCCGCACCCGATAGGGCTGCGCGGCAGGGACGCGGCTTGTCTGGATTTTCGCAAGGGAGCACCCGCCATGGCAATTTCATTCGCAGATCAGACGATTCCGGAACGGCTTCTGGAAGGACAGACGCAGACCCGCCGCCTGCGCGGTGGGGTGCGCATCCGCGTCACCAGCGGCCTGGTGTGGCTGACCATTGCCGGCTGCCGGCAGGACATCTGGCTCACGGCCGGACGTTGCTTCGACTACCACGGACGCGGGCTGGCGATCCTCGAAGCGGTGCACGGAGCGGCCGAGTTCACGGTGTCGCCCCTGCGCGTCGCGGGCTGGCGCGGCTGGCTGTCCGGTGCCGGTGCTGGCATCGCTCCCCAGGCGCCGCTGCTGCCGGTGGCTGAGGGTGACGACACGGTGCGTATCAGCAGTATCAGCAAGTTGTTGCCGCACGGACTGATCCGCTGGTTCTGACACGGCCCTGTCCGAATTTCGCTACACTGGCGGGCATGCAAACCGCACTACCCCCCGCCAGCGCCAGCACCACGCCCGCCGTCACGGCCCGCCGTCCAGAGATCGTACGGCGCGGCGTCGAGTCCTACGAGACCAGCTTCGCCGCCATGCGCGCCTACACCGATGCGCGCACCGCCGACAGCCCTGACCAGCTCTGGATCGTCGAACATCCCCCCGTCTATACCCTGGGCCTGGGCGCCGACCGCGCCCATGTGTTGAATCCGCACGACATCCCGGTGGTACAGACCGACCGGGGAGGCGAGGTCACCTACCACGGTCCCGGACAGGTGGTCATCTACCTCCTGATGGACCTGCGCCGCAATCGCAGCGGGGCGCGCCTGTTCGCCCGGGAATTCGTGCATAACATCGAAGAGGCGGTGATCGCCACGCTGGCGGCGTATAATCTGGCCGGTGTACGCAAGGAAGGGGCGCCCGGCATCTACGTCGCCGACGGCCCCTGGCAGGGCGCCAAGGTGGCCGCGCTGGGCTTGAAGATACGGGGCAACGGCTGCACCTACCACGGGGTATCGCTCAACGTGGCCATGGACCTGGCGCCGTTTTCCTGGATCAACCCCTGTGGCTACGAAGGCCTGGCCACCGTGGACATGCAGACCCTGGGGGCCGGACAGGCCTGCCTGGCCGATGTCCAGGACTTGCTTGCCGACCAACTGATCGCCCGCTTCGCGGGCATGGCTTGAGCCTCACGCGCTGAGCGCGCCCGGGGCCGGAACGACCGACATGACGACCGAAATCACTCCCGCAGCAGATTCCTCCTCCAATGCCAATGCCGCCGGTGCGGCCCGCGTGAACCCGCTGGACAAGCAGAAGGGCGCCGGCAAGACGGCCTGGATTCCCATCAAGGTGGTGGCCGCCGAAAAGCTGAAGAAGCCGGACTGGATTCGCGTCAAGGCCGGCTCGCCGACCACGCGCTTCTACGAGATCAAGGACATCCTGCGCGCCAACAACCTGGTGACGGTCTGCGAGGAAGCCTCCTGCCCCAACATCGGCGAATGCTTCGGCAAGGGCACTGCGACCTTCATGATCATGGGTGACAAGTGCACCCGCCGCTGCCCGTTCTGCGACGTCGGCCACGGTCGTCCCGACCCGCTGGACCCCAACGAGCCGGAAAACCTGGCCAAGACCATCGCCCAGCTGCGCCTGTCCTACGTGGTCATCACCAGCGTGGACCGCGACGACCTGCGCGACGGCGGTGCCGCCCACTTCGCGGCCTGCATCCAGCGTGTACGCGAATTGTCGCCCGAGACCCGCATCGAGATCCTGACGCCGGACTTCCGCGGCCGCATGGACCGCGCCCTGGAAATCCTCAAGATGGCCCCGCCGGATGTGATGAACCACAACCTGGAAACCGCGCCGCGCCTGTACAAGGAAGCCCGCCCCGGTTCCGACTACGAATATTCGCTGAGCCTGTTGAAGCGCTTCAAGGACCTGCATCCGGAAGTGCCGACCAAGTCCGGCATCATGGTCGGCCTGGGCGAGACCGACGAGGAAGTGCTGCAGGTCATGCGCGACATGCGCGCCCACAACGTCGACATGCTCACCATCGGCCAGTACCTCATGCCCAGTGGCGACCACCTGCCGGTACGCCGCTACGTGCACCCCGACACCTTCAAGATGTACGAGGAAGAGGCCTACAAGATGGGCTTCGTGCACGCCGCCGTGGGCGCCATGGTGCGTTCCAGCTATCACGCCGACCAGCAGGCGCACGGGCTGGTGTAAGCCCGCGTCCGAACCGAGGCAGCCAGATGCCGCGCCCAGCCAGGTTCGACCGCATCGATGCCGACCGGGCGAGGCTGGACGCCGCCCGGCCATTACCCCCTCACACGGTCGCCTCCCTGCGCGACAAATTGATGCTGGAGTGGACCTATCACTCCAACGCCATCGAAGGCAATACGCTGACCCTGCGCGAGACCAAGGTGGTGCTGGAAGGCATCACCGTCGGCGGCAAGTCCCTGCGCGAACACTTCGAGGCCATCAATCACCGCGATGCCATCCTGCTGGTGGAACAGATCGTCGCCGGCAAGGAAGCCTTGAGCGAGTCGCATATCAAGGACCTCCATAGCCTGGTCCTGAAGGGTATCGATGCCGATGAGGCCGGCCGCTACCGCCGTGAAAACGTGGTGATCGCCGGTGCCAGCACCACGCCGCCAGATTTCCTGCACCTCAACGATGAAATGGCGGCGCTGCTGGACTGGTATCGTCAGGCAGGCGAGCTGCATGCGGTCGAGCGGGCGGCGCAGCTGCACACGCGCTTCGTGAAGATCCATCCCTTTGTGGATGGCAACGGTCGTACCGGCCGATTGCTGCTGAACCTGGAACTGATGAAGGCTGGCTACCCGCCGGCCGTGATCCGCAAGGAAGACCGCCTGGCCTATTACGATGCCCTCGATGAGGCCTGCGTCAGTGGTGATCATGATGACATCACCGCGCTGGTCGCCGAAAGCGTGCAGCGCTCGTTGAGCCTGTATCTCGATCTGCTTCCCGCGCCCGGCTAGCCGGACCTGGCCGGTTGGCCGCAGCCTGTTCAAATTCCCTGCACGAATTGGACAATTGCCTTCACCGCCGCAGGCGGGGCGCTGAAAGAAACCCGGCCGCAAGGTAAGATACGCGGTTCTGAGCATTCGATTCGAAAGCAGGTTGTCATGTCCTCATCCATCGCCCCGGCCGCCGCCGTGCCGGAAGAAAAACTGGTCTTCGTCAGTTCGTGCAAGTTGCCCATGCCCTGGGCCACCTTCGAGCTGCACGCCTTCTACGATGAAGTTTCCGGCAAGGAACATCTGGCCCTGACCCTGGGCGATGTCGGCAACGGCGCACCGGTGCTGGGCCGCGTGCATTCCGAGTGCCTCACCGGCGACGCCTTGTTCTCCCAGCGCTGCGACTGCGGCGCCCAGCTGGAGGCCGCCCTGAAGAAGATCGCCAAGGAAGGCCGTGGCGTGCTGTTCTACCTGCGCCAGGAAGGCCGTGGCATCGGCCTGTTGAACAAGATCCGCGCCTACCATCTGCAGGACCAGGGCGCCGATACCGTGGAAGCCAATGAACGCCTGGGCTTCCCGGCGGACATGCGGCGCTACACCATCGTCTTGCCCATGCTGGCCCACCTGAAGATCACCAGCCTGCGCCTGATGACCAACAATCCGCGCAAGGTGAAGGCACTGGAAGAGAGCGGCATCACCGTGGCCGAGCGCATTGCCCTGATCGCCAACCACAATCCCTTCAACATCGGCTACCTGGGGACCAAGGCGCGCAAGCTGGGGCACCTGCTGCCGGGCCTGGGCAAGGGCGAGGCCCAGCCGCAGCCGGAGAAGGTGCCGCTGGATGCGCACGACAATGAGTGAACTGCACGGGTAAGCTGCGCGAGGGAATCGCACAACACCAGACGGGCCGATACGGTCCGTCTTTTTTTTGCCCGTTCCGGCCTGCCCCCTTGACGCATCGGTTAGCATGGTGACTGGACTGTCCATTCTCATCCCGTCTTTACAACATGAACCCATCCGTACCCGCCGGCGCTGCGCCGATTCCCGTTTCCCTGCTCACCGGCTTCCTGGGCAGTGGCAAGACCACGCTGTTGAATCACCTGATCACCCAGCCGGAAATGAAGGACACGCTGGTCATCATCAACGAGTTCGGCGAGATCGGGCTGGATCATCTGCTGGTGGCGCACAGCCAGGAAGAAACCATCGTCGAGATGAGCAGCGGCTGCCTGTGCTGCACCATCCGTGGCGATCTCAAGAAGACGCTCAAGGACATCACCTGGCGCTTCGCCGAAGGCGGCCAGCGCAAGTTCAACCGGGTGGTCATCGAGACCACCGGCCTGGCCTCGCCCACGCCCATCCTGCACACGCTGATGACGGACCCCTTCATTTCGGAGCGCTATCGTCTCGATGGCGTGATCGTCACGGTCGATGCGGTCAATGGCATGTCGACCCTGGACAATCATCCGGAAGCCGTGCAACAGGCGGCGGTCGCCGACCGCCTGCTGCTGACCAAGACTGACCTGGCCGACGCTGCCACGCTGTCGGCCCTGCAGGCGCGCCTGCGTACGCTGAACCCCGGTGCGCGCCAGTTGCAGCCGCAGGTGGGCCAGATCGCGGCCGGCGAGTTGCTGGATGCGGGCCTGTTCAAGCCGGGCGAGAAGATGCCCGACGTGGCGCGCTGGCTCAACGAGGAAGCCTTCGCCGAGAAAGCGGCCCAGCACCACCATCACGGGCATGACCACCATCACCACGGTCATCATGACCATGAACATGATGATCACGGCCACGCGCATGCACACGCGCATCACGAGCATGAGCACGAGCATGATCACGCCCACGACGTGAACCGTCACGACGACCATATCCGTGCCTTCTGCTTTACCTTCGACGAACCCATCGATCCGGTGCTCTTCGATGAATGGCTGAGCTTGCTGGTGGGCTTCAAGGGGCCCAACATCCTGCGCATCAAGGGCATCCTCAACCTCAAGGGTGAGGAACTGCCGACCGTGATCCATGGCGTGCAGCACATCTTCCATCCGACTGCCACCTTGCCGCAGTGGCCTTCCGAGGATCGCCGCAGCCGCATCGTCTTCATCACCCGCGACGTCGAGCGCGCCACCATCGAGCGCTCCTTCGACGCCTTCATGCAGGCCCAGCAGATCGAGCGGGAGGCGCGCGAGGCGCAGCAGAAGCGCAATGCGGCACCGGCCGCCTATTGAGCAGGACCGGCCGCGCAGGCGGCCGCATGTTCCCGCGAGGAAACATGAAAACGACCCGGCGATGGGATCAGCGCCCGCCGGGAGTGTGCCGATTAAAAATAAATCCGCTACGGCCGATAACGAGGGATAGTCCGGATTATGATCGGGCTCACTAGAGATATAACGATTCGTTTATGCAGCGTGTGATCAACAAGCTGGGGGCAACGTTGTCGGCATCGCTCACGCTGATGCTGGGTTTGTGCGCCACCGTGACGGTCTTCGTCGCCACCAGCCACCTGGAAGAGGATGCCGTCAACCTGGACTTCGAGCGCCGGGCCGGTCTGCGCGCCTTTACCATCCAGCGCGGGCTGGAAGAGGCGGTCCAGGTGCAGTCGGTGGTGAATCACTTCTATGCCACCGTGGGCGACCCCAGCCGCGAGCAGTTCGAGAGCTTCACCCGTCCGCTGCTGGAACGTTATCCCTATGTGCGCGCCTTCAGCGTGCAGCGTTTCGTGTCCGACGAAGACCGGCCGGTCTTCGAGGCCCTGCGCCAGGGGGCCAAGCCGGGATTCGAAATCACCACCCTGCAGGATGGTCGTCTGCAAAGCGCGCCGCAACAGGCTTCCTATCTGGTGGTGGATTATGTCGAACCTATCGCCGGCAATGAAGCCGCGCTGGGCTTGGACGTTTCCGGCAACGCCGCCATCCGGCATGCCCTGGACGCCGCCGTGGTCAGCGGCCGGCCGGCCTCGACGCTGCCGCTCCAGCTGGCCCAGTCCGGCCCGGACGAGCGCGGCCTGCTGGTGATCCAGCCGGTCTACCGGGGCGGCGTGCAGCCCACCGACCACGCGGCGCGGCGCGCCCTGCTGGTGGGCGATACCACGGCGGTGCTGGAACTCAATGGCCTGGTGCAAAAGATCCTCGACGGTGCCGGCCTAACCTCGGATCACGAGATCGGCCTGCGCATCTATGTTGGCCCCCAGGCCGAGCCGGGCAACCTGGTGTATCGCCATGACAGCACGCCGCGGGAAACGCACTGGCTGGACCAGTTGCTCAAGCCCGGTACCCTGTTTCGCCATCCTTCCAGCACCGTCACCCGTTTCGACATCGCCGGCCAGACCTGGCACATGGAGATCAGCATCCCCCCGCGCTCGGTCTTCGCCGACCATTACGGTTCGCTGCTGATCCTGCTGGTGGGGGTGATCGCCTCGCTGCTGGGCGCGGCCTACATGCGCGCTCTGTCGATGCGCTCGCACCGGGTGCAGCAACTGGTGGAAGACAAGACCGCCGAGCTGCGCACCACCAATGCCCTGCTGTCGGACGACATCAAGGCGCGCCGGCTGGCCGAGCGCGCATTGCGCCTGCGCCATCAGGCCATCGAGGCCAGTGCCAATGCCATCCTGATCCTGTCGGCCCAACAGCCCGACTACACCATCGAATACGTCAACCCGGCGTTTGCCCGCATCACCGGCTACAGCAGCGCCGAGGCGGTGGGCAAGAGCATCCGCTTCCTGGAGGGACGCGACAGCGATCCCGAAGGTTTCGAGACCGTCTGGATCGCCATGCGCGAGCAGCGCGAGCACAACGTGGTCCTGCGCAACTATCACAAGGACGGTTCGGAGCTGTGGAACGACTTCTACATTGCCCCGGTGCGCGACGAGAGCGGCGAGGTCACCCACTTCGTGGCGGCGCTCTACGACATCACCTCGATGAAGCGCTATGAAGCCGAACTGGAATTCCAGGCCAGCCGCGATACGCTCACCGGCCTGATCAACCGCCACATGCTGCGGCACCATCTGGAACAGGCCATCGGCGTGGCCGAGCGACAGAAGCAGGCCCTGTGGGTGGTGTTCGTCGACCTGGACCGCTTCAAGTTCGTCAACGACACGCTGGGCCACAAGGCCGGCGACACCCTGCTGCGCACGGTGGCCGGGCGACTGCGCGCGGCGGTGCGCGAAGCCGATACCGTGGCGCGCCTGGGGGGGGACGAATTCATCATGATCCTGCCGGAGCAGGATGAGCTGTCACTGGATACACGCAGCCTGCAACGCATCATGGATGCGGTGGCAGCACCGGTGACGCTGGGCGGGCATACCCTCTTCATGACCTGCAGCATCGGCGTGGCCTGCTATCCCAACGACGGCACCGATGGCGAGACCCTGATCAAGCACGCCGACATCGCCATGTATCGCGGCAAGCAGACCGGTCGCAACAATTTCCAGTTCTACACCCCGGCGATGAACGAGCAGGCGCTGGAACGCCTGCGCATCGAAGGCGACCTGCGCAATGCGCTGGACCACGGCGAATTCCTGCTGCATTACCAGCCCAAGGTGGACCTGGCCAGTGGCCGCGTGATTGGCAGCGAGGCATTGATCCGCTGGCAGCATCCGCAACTGGGCATGGTCTCGCCGGCACGCTTCATCGGCCTGGCCGAGGAGACCGGCCTGATCCTGCCTATCGGCGCCTGGGTCCTGCGTACCGCCTGCGTGCAGTGCCGCCAGTGGCAGTTGAAGGGGCATGAGGACATCAGCGTCTCGGTCAACCTCTCGGTGGGCCAGTTCCTGCAGAAGGACCTGGTCTCCTCCATTGCCGACGTGCTGGAAGACACCGGCCTGCCGCCGGTCTCGCTGGAACTGGAACTGACCGAGAGCCTGATGATGACCGATGTCGAGCACGCCATCGGCATCCTGGCGGGGTTGAAGAAGCTCGGCGTGCGCCTGTCCATCGACGACTTCGGCACCGGCTATTCCTCGCTGGCCTACCTGAAACGCTTCCCCATCGACGTACTCAAGATCGACCGCTCCTTCGTGCGCGACATCACCATCGACGCCGACGATGCCGCCATCACCGCATCCATCATTTCGCTGGCACGCCACCTGAAGCTGCGCGTGATCGCCGAAGGCGTGGAAACCGACGAACAGCTGGATTACCTGCGCCACTACGGTTGCGACGAGATCCAGGGTTACCTGTTCAGCCCGCCGGTGCCGGCCGACAAGTTCGAGCAGATCCTGCGCGAGGAACGGGTCATGCTGTAAGCGCGCCCGCGCTGTCGTGGCCGCTACTGCGCATCACCTTCAGTGGTGTGCGATCCAGGCCAGGATCACGGCGATGGTCGGCAGCGAGAGCGTGGTAGAGATCAGGATGGCGCGCGACATGGCCGTCACTTCCCGCTGATACAGCTCGGCCAGCATGAACGGCCCGGTGCCGATCGGCATGGCCGCCAGCAAGACCGCACTGTCTGCCCACACCCGGGGCAGGGGCAAGATCCAGTAGGCCAGCACGGCCGTCACCGCCGGTTGCAGCAGCAGCTTGAAGGCCACCAGCAGCCACACCGGCGCGCCCTCGCCACGCTGTACCGGCTGCGCCAGGAACAGCCCCAGCGACACCAGTGCACAGGGGCTGGCCGCTCCCCCCAGAATCTTGAACAACTGCTGCACCCCGCTGGGGATGGTGGCCCCGCTCAGGGCCACCGCAATCCCGGCCACCGGCGCGATCATGATGGGATTGCGCAGCAGCGAGCGACCCACCTTGAGCACCGTCTGCCCCAGCCCGGCCTGGGCATGCAGGCAGGTCTCCAGCAACACGATGGCCACCGCGAAGAGCAGGCAGGCCGTCATCATCATCGCGATCACCGAGGGCGGCAGGCCATCGCGGCCGAAGGCCAGGTAGCACAGGGGAATCCCGATGAAACCGACATTGGCGTAGGAACTGCCCAGGCTGTCGATGATGACGTCGGCCGCCGCCGCCTTCTGCCGTAGGCGCAACCATGCGGTCAGCAGGAACACCAGTGCCACGCCCGCCGCAAAGACGCCGATGAAGCGCAGGTTGGCGAAGTCGGCCGCTGTCAGTCGCGACATGGAATCGAACAGCAGGGCCGGCAGCGCCAGCCAGATCACGAAGCGGTTCAGCTCGCTGGCCGCGCCGGCCGACAGGATGTTGCGGCGACGGCAGATCCAGCCCAGGAAGATCAGTGAAAAGATCGGAAAGACGATATTGAAGATGGCAAGCATGGCTGGGCGCAGCCGTGCTGCGAGCGAATGAAGGGGAGGGTGAAGCGGTCAGGCCTGCCGGCCGGCCTGGCCTGTCTGTTCTCTTTGTTCAGTTTGTTGTGCGCCATCCAGCGCCCGCGCCAGGTGTTCGGCCGCGCCTTCAGCATGCTCGCGCGCCAGCTTGTCGGCCAGCGCCGGCTTGCCCTCCAGCACGGCCTGCAGGATCGCCTCATGCTCGTCCCACACCATCTGGTGTGAGCGCACATCTCCGGCCAGGATGGCACCCATGGCGCGGCGGATGTGCTGCCAGTGCAGGGCGGTGGTCTCGGCGATGACGGGATTGCCGCTGCTGCGATAGAGGAACTGGTGGAAGTCCATGTCGGCCCGGATGCGCGCCGACAGGTCGTCCATGTCCGGCAGGGCGCGGGCCGCTGCGATCAGGGCGAGGCCCTCGCTGGCCGTGGCGGCGCGGCGGGCCGCATCCTGCTTGCAGTGCGCGGCACAGTCGCGTGCGGCCAGGCCGTCCAGGACCGCACGCACCTGGTAGAGCTGCAGCAGCCGCTGCGGGTCCAGGGCGGTCACCATCACCCCCTTGCGACCGGCATCGGTGATGAAGCCCTCACGTCGCAGGATCTGAAATGCCTGCAGGATGGGCTGGCGCGACACGCCCAGCTGTTCGGCCAGGCCTTCCTGGGTGATCTTGCTGTTGGGCGCCAGCGTGCCGGTGCAGATGGCATCCAGGATGGCGTGGTAGACCTGTTCGATGAGCTGGGCGGGGGCGGCAATCTTGAGCATTGCGTGTAGGTTCGCTTTTTCTGTGTTCTGTATGCAGATTATGGAGAGCGGTGGGCTTTGTCAAGGCGCAAGGTCTGCGCAGGCGGGCGGCGTAGAATGGCGGCCTTGATCGATCCCGCCCCTGGATGTACCGATAATGCCTGCCTGCCCCCTCCAACCTGCCTCCCCGGAATTGCTGGCCGCCTGGCGTGCCGACGCCGCGCAAGCTGCGGCCGGCCCGGTGGCGATCCCTGACTGCCTGAGCGAGCAGTCCACGGCCGTGGTGCTGGACCTGCATTTCGGTCTGGGCCATGCCTTTTTCGCCACCTGGCATGCCTTCGCGCGACAGCGGGCGCAGGGGCGAGTGCAACGCCTCCATTACATCGCCATCCTGCCGCACCCGCCGACGGCGGAGGCCCTCCATTCAGATTTGACTTATGCACAGGACTTGCGCGAAGCCTGGCCCTTGCCGCTGCCCGGCACGCACCGGCTGCTGCTGGACGAGGGCAGGGTGGTGCTGACGCTGATCTGGGGCGCACTGGAAGAAGAGCTGGCGCGGCTGGAGGCGCCAGTCGATCTGTTCTACCTGCATGCCGATCCGCAGCGCTTCGACTCCGCTGCCCCGCCCTGGCACGCGCATGCTTGCAAACGGCTGGCGCGCCTGGCCTGGACCGGCGCCCAGGCCATGGTGCGGGGCATTGACGAAGCGGCAGCGGTGGCCCTGACGGCGGCAATGCGCCAGGTCGGCTTTACCGCTCACCCGAGCGGCCCGCTTGGTGACGACGCATTGACCTTGCGCTACGCGCCGATGTGGGCGCGCCCGGCTTCGCATGTGGCCACCAGCGATACACCGTTGCAGCGTCACCCGCGCCAGCCCCGCCATGCACTGGTGATCGGCGCCGGCCTGGCCGGCACGGCCATCGCCGAACGTCTGGCCGCACGCGGCTGGCGCATCGATCTGGTGGATGCCGGGCCGGAGGTGGCCACACGTGCTTCCGGCAATCACGGCGGTCTCTTCATGCCCGCGTTGGCACGCGACGACAGTCCGCTGGCGCGCCTGACGCGTGCGGCCTTCCTGTTCGCAGCGCAACGCTGGCAGGCACTGGGGGGCGTGGGCTTGGAGGAGGGCGCGGCCATCACCGGTGAATGCTGCGGCATCCTGCAGTTCGGGCGCGATGCCAAGCAGGCCTGGTCCTTCGAACAGGGTGCGCAGCAATGGCAGTACCCCGCCCGTTATGCACGCTGGATGTCGGCTGCCGACACGGCTGCTGCACTGGGCATGCCGACCATGGGCGGGGGCTATTTCTTTCCGGAAGCAGGCTGGTTGCATCCGCCCTCGGTCTGCCGCCGCCTGCTGGCGCAGGCCCGTTCATATGGACAGTTTGCCACCCACTTCGGTCGCGCTGTGGCGCGCCTGCAGCGCAAGGACGAGAACGGGCAGTGGCAGGCGCAGGCCGCAGACGGCAGCGTGATCGCCCAGGCGCCGGTGGTGATCCTGGCTGCCGGGGCACAGGCCAGGGCGCTGGCCCAGGCGGCCGACCTGCCACTGAACGCGGTGCGCGGCCAGGTCACGCATCTGCCTGCGCAAGGATTTCCCGACCTGCCGTACGCCCTGTGCGGTGACGGCTACCTGACCCGGCCCTACGCCGGGCAAGTCTGCATGGGTGCCAGCTACGACCGCTTCGACGATCCCGCCTTGCGGGTCGACAGCCATGCGGACAATCTCAACCGTCTGCGCCACATGCTGCCGCAGATCGACCAGTACCATGGGCAGCCGGGGCTGCCGGATGCCACCGATCCCGATCTGGGCGGGCGGGTCGGTCAGCGCTGCATCGCGCCCGACCGGCTGCCGCTGGTGGGAGCACTGCCGGGGCAGGATCCGGGGCTCTACGGTTTGCTGGGCTATGCGTCGCGGGGCCTGATCTGGGCACCGCTGATGGCGGAACTGCTGGCGTCGATGATCGAGCGCGAGCCCTTGCCGCTGCCGCGTGATCTGGTGGCGGCGCTGGACCCGGCTCGTTTCGCGGGCTTGTCAGCCGGTGCGTTCGATGCGATCAACGCGCCCAGTGACCCGGAATGAAGTGCCAGCCGCCGCCCGGGCCTTGTTGCCAGTGGGCCGGCTCATAGCGCGCATAACCGCGGCGCACGCGTTCCCAGTGCCCACCCACCCAGACGTGGCGGTGTCCGTTCCAGGCCCAGTAGCCCGGTGCCCAGGCATAGCCGTGGCGGGGCGGCGGGGCGACTTCATAGCGCGGGGCCGGTGGTGGCGTGCCGATGCGCACATCCACGCCCACCACCTGCGCCTGGGCGGCGGGGGCGGCGGCCAGGGTGGCGCCCAGGGCGGAGAGGGTGGTGACAAAGGCGAAGGCGATGCGACTTGTTGTGGTTTTCATCATGGACTCCTGTAATGGACAGCATGGTGGTGGATGCAGCGCGTCGCTGTGGTCGCGCCGTGAAGTCACTGTAGGAGCCGCTCTTCTTTAAGACTGTAATGTTGTGTTTCCAGTTGTTTCCTGGTGCGGGTGTGCGCCGCGCCGGCATCGGGGCGGGCGCAGCACTGCATCCGGCTGCGGTAACAACTCCGGGCAGATTGATACTTTGCGATACCGGCTTGATCAGCGCCGGGCCGGTTCAGTCACTTCAGTCACCTTGCCACGCGCTGCCCGCACATAGCGCTGCTCCACCACCCGGCTGCCCCATTGCTCCCCGGGCGACTCCTCGGCCAGCGTGAAGCCTGCCGCCAGATACAGGTGGCGCGCCGCATCCAGCCCCTGGAAAGTCCACAGGTAGCATGCGAATCCGTGCGCATCGACAAAGGCCATGGCCTCCTCCAGCAGGCGCCGGCCCACACCGGCGCCGCGCAGGCTGTCATCGACGATGAACCAGCGCAGGTGGGCCATCCCGCTGGCGGGATCACCATCGATGACGATCGAAGCCAGCGTGCGTCCCTGCTCCACATGCGTCCAGAGTTGCTTGCCGGCGGCCGGCAGCAGCTGGGCGAAGGCACCCAGTTCGCTACCCACCTTGTGCTCGAAGAACACGCCGAAACCGGCCGCCTCGGCGTAATAGCGCGCATGCAGGCTGGCGATGTCGCCGATGCAGCCGGGCTGGTAGCCGAGGCACAACGGTATCGGCTGCTTCTCCTGCGAGGCTGCGGCATTCGGGTTTTCACGCGACAGGGCCTGCGAATACAGCGTCAGTGCGCGCAGCAGACCCTGCTGGTCTTCCGGCACGATCCGCCGCAGCGCCGCCGAGACCTGGTCGGTGGCGAACTTGTCGATCTTCTTGCGCAGGGCCTGCCCGGCCTCGGTCAGCGCCAGGCTGAAGGCCCGCCCGTCAGCTGCCAGTGGCGTACGGCGCACCAGGCCCAGGGCCTCCAGCTTGGCCAACTGGCGGCTGGTATTGGACTTGTCCAGATACAGCAGCTCGCCCAGGTCGCGCGCCTGGATGCCGGGATTGAGCCCGATCTCGATGATGGCGTGCACCGCCGAGGGCGCCATGTCGCTGCCGGCCAGCGTGCTGCGCATGAAGCCCAGCTCGCGCACCAGCTTGCGTGAGAGCTCCCGCAACTGGCGGATGGTGTGTTCCCGTGACGGTAGCTGCAGGCCGTCGTAGTCCATGGTGTTCTCCCGGTTCAGTCATATGGTTGCGATATGCAATCAATGTACGACCAGATGATTGCGTAGTGCAACCAGTTTTGCGGGCCGCTCGCCAGGCTGTCTCGCGCGCGCAACTGGCGTTGGGCGGCGTCGGGTTGGGGGCGGCCAGCCTGCTGGAGTAGAATGTCGCCTTTCGCGCAGCCCGCCCGCCGTGACCCTACCGGCCGCCGTGGCGCGCCACCTCCTGCATCCCCAGCCTTGTTGAAAGTCTCCGCACATGTTGCGCATCTCTGAGCTAAGCCTTCCGTTGAACCATACGGAAGATGAACTGAACGCCGCCATCCTCGACCGCCTGGGCATCCAGGCCGACGAGATGCTGTCCTTCACCCTGTTTCGGCGCAGCTACGATGCCCGCAAGAAGACGGCCATCACCCTGAACTACACCATCGACGTCGCGCTCAGGAACGAAGCCGAAGTCCTGCAGCGCAACGCGAAGAAAACCAATGTCGGCCCTACGCCCGACACTTCCTATCATTTCGTCACCCGCGCCCCGGCGACCCTGAAGAAGCGCCCGGTGGTGATCGGGTTCGGGCCGTGCGGCCTGTTCGCCGCGCTGATCCTGGCCGAGATGGGCTTCAACCCCATCATCCTGGAACGCGGCAAGACCGTGCGCGAGCGTACCAAGGACACCTGGGGCCTGTGGCGCCAGCGCGAGCTCAAGCCCGAGTCCAACGTGCAATTCGGCGAAGGCGGTGCCGGTACCTTCTCCGACGGCAAGCTCTACAGCCAGGTCAAGGACCCCAAGCATTACGGTCGCAAGGTGCTGTCCGAATTCGTCGCCGCCGATGCGCCGCCGGAGATCATATACGTCAGCAAGCCCCACATCGGCACCTTCCGTCTGGTCAAGATGATCCAGCTGATGCGTGACAAGATCGAGAAGCTGGGCGGTGAGTTCCGCTTCGAACAGCGGGTCGAGGATGTACTGATCGAGGATGGCCGCATCCGTGGCCTGACCCTGGCCACTGGCGAACAGATCGAGGCCGACCATGTGGTGCTGGCCATCGGCCACAGCGCCCGCGATACCTTCGAGATGCTCTACGAACGCGGGGTCTACATCGAGGCCAAGCCGTTCTCCATCGGCTTCCGCGCCGAACACCCGCAGTCGCTGATCGACAAGTGCCGCTTCGGTCCCGGGGCCGGCCATCCCATCCTGGGCGCGGCCGATTACAAGCTGGTGCACCATGCCACCAACGGTCGTTCGGTGTACAGCTTCTGCATGTGCCCGGGTGGCACGGTGGTGGCGGCCACCTCCGAGCCGGGCCGGGTGGTCACCAACGGCATGAGCCAGTATTCCCGCAACGAGCGCAATGCCAACAGCGGCATCGTGGTGGGCATTTCACCGGCCGACTATCCCGGTCATCCGCTGGCCGGTATCGCCTTCCAGCGCGAGTGGGAAAGTCGCGCCTATGAGCTGGGTGGCAGCAACTACGATGCCCCGGCGCAACTGGTGGGCGACTTCCTCGCCAACCGTCCCTCGACGCAACTGGGCAACGTGGAGCCGTCCTACAAGCCAGGCGTGAAGCTGGGCGACCTCAATCCTTCGTTGCCGAGCTACGCCATCGAGGCCATCCGCGAAGCGCTGCCGGCCTTCGAAAAGCAGATCCGCGGCTATTCCATGCACGATGCCGTGCTGACCGGTATCGAAACGCGCACCTCATCGCCCATCCGTATCAAGCGCGACGACCATAGCCTGCAGAGTCTCAATACCAAGGGTTTGTATCCGGCCGGTGAAGGTGCCGGTTATGCCGGGGGCATCATGTCGGCCGCCATCGACGGTATCCGTGTGGCCGAGGCGCTGGCGCTGGACATGGTGGCGCAGGCCTGATTGTCGGACCGCCCATGCAAAACGCCGCTCCGGTTGCCCGGAGCGGCGTTTTTCGTTTGCCTTGCTGAGTATTGCCTGACGCGTTGGCTTGCTGTCTGTCTTACTTCTTGGCGCGGGCCGAGGCGACGGTCTTTTCAGCTGCAGCCGTGAATTGCTTGGTGGCGTTGGCCAGGTTGGCTTCCAGCGTTTCCACAGCCTGCTTGGAGTTCTTGGACAGTTGCTCGTAGGCAGCGTTGGCGTTGGTCAGGGTGGCCTTCAGGATGGACACGGCCTGTTCCGAACCCGGGGGCGCGTTCTTGCTGATCTCGTCGATCAGGGCCGACAGCTTGCGGCTGGTTTCGGAAATCTGGGCTTCGGCCGCCTTGGTGAATTCAGCCTGGGTCGAGGACACGATACCGGCCAGGTGACGGCTGTAGGCGGTGGCCTTCTCGGCGCCCGGCTGGGCTTGTGCAGCGGCCAGCGACAGCAGTTCCTGCGGGTCCTTGGCGGCGGCCAGCTGCTTGGCGGCGGCGGTGGCTTCTTCCAGAGTGGCCTTGGTGGCCGACAGGTTCAGTTCAACGATCTTTTCCACGCCTTCGAAGGCCTTGGCGGTCAGGTTGTTGATGAGGTCCAGGTGGGCTTGCAGGTTGGCCTTGGTAGCGGCGGAAAACTGATCTTGGTACGAAAACATGTTCATCTCCTAGGTGATAGATATGACAAATGAGCTTGCCGACGAGCGTGACGATCAAACAATCGGCTTTCGAGAGCGGCTTTCGACCAGAATCAACAAACAATCATGATTTGTGCGCCGCAACAATTCCTATTTTATGCACTTCTTTGGTGAAATCAAGTGTTATTTGTGCGCCGCACAAAAAATAGTCCGGAGGTCGTGGGAATTATGCGACGCCGCGCCCGCAGCGGCTTTGCGGGCGATCAAGCCGAACGTTCGGTCGTTTTCTCCGGCTGCACCTGCGTATGGCCGCTGGGCAGGTCATGCACCACGATGCCGGCATCGGTCTCGCTGAAGGCACAGCCCTTGCCCAGGGCGATGGCGCGCAAGCCGTCCTGATAACCCTGTTCCCAGCGCCATAACACGGAGCCACGGGCGAAATTGACGTCCTTGGAGGCCATGTTCCAGTCACGTCCTGCATAGGCCAGCCGCACGATGTGAATGGTACTGTCGGCGCCGAGCTCGGCCATCATCTGCTTGTCTTCCTGGGTCAGCATTTCACGCGGCAGGCGCTTGTAGAGCGCATGGGCGGCACGCCGCAGGTGGTACTGCTGCAGGTAGGCATCGATGTGGCGCTGCGAACGCGAGGCGAAGGTGACGTCCTTCTCGCGCGTCTGCACCTCTTCCAGGGTACGCGGTTCGGGACCGTCGGCATGCCACAGGTCCACCATCATGCACAGCAGGTTGGTGCGCGGCTCATCGTTGAGGACGGCTTCCAGCGGCGTGTTGGAGTACAGGCCACCGTCCCAGTACAGCTCGCCATCCACCCGTATCGGTGCGAAACCCGGGGGCAGGGCGCCGCTGGCCATGACGTGTTCCGGCCCCAGGGGCTGTTCGCGGGAATCGAAGTTGACCAGCGTGCCACAGGTGACCTTGACCGCCGCCACCGTCATGCGGATACCGGACTGGCTGTTGAGGTAATCGAAATCCACCAACCGCGACAAGGTCTCGCCCAGCTCGGCGGTGCTATAGAAACTGGCCTCCTCGGGTGACACCGGCAGGCCCAGCGAAAAGGCATTGAGCGGGCGCGGCCGGAAGAAGCCGGGTGCACCCCGCAGGAAGGTATCCAGCGTGGTCACGCGGGTGGCCCAGGGGCGCAGTGCATCGGGCACCTGGCGCAGGTCGAACAGGTCGGGGTGAGCCACCGCCTCCCAGAACTCGCGCAGACGGGCGATGCGGGTCTCGCGCGGATTGCCGGCGATCAGGGCGGCATTGATGGCACCGATCGAGGTCCCCACCACCCAGTCCGGCGTGAGGTCGTGCTCGTGCAAGGCCTGATAGACACCGGCCTGGTAAGCCCCCAGCGCGCCGCCGCCCTGCAGCACCAGCGCCACGCGCGGCTTGACCGCCGGCGCGGCGGACCGGCTGGCGGATTTGCGGGGAGCGGACGGGGCTGTCTGTTCGGGGTCCTTGCGCATCGTTCATCCTTTCAGGGAGTGCCTGTCACCGCCAGGGCGACCACATCGTCAAGGAGTCTAGGATAGCGCGCTTACGGGAACGTGACCGGACCAATATGCAAGTGCCGGCAAATGCCTGGCGGCACCGGTCAGCTGGCCAGCCAGGCCTCGATCAGTTGACGTGCCTGTGCATCGATCTGTTCCAGGTCGACCTCATGACGGCGATGGAAGATCATCAGCGCGTACAGCCCGGCGAGGGCATTGACTTCGGGGGACAGTGCGCACTCCTCTCCGCTGGCCGGGCGCTGCTGGCGCCAGTAGTTGATTGCATCTTCGAGTTCGGTGAGGGTGAGCATGGCGGTGATTCTTGATAAAGACTTAAGCTGAAACGTCGGCGCATTCTAACGCATTTCGCCCCCGAATACTGGTTGGAAATACAGTGCTGCCGCGCTTGCCCGAGGGCATCAACCCACGGCCCGGCGCTGGTCGAGCCATGGACAGCATGCGAAAAGCAAGCAAGCACATGCGTAATGCTTCGTTCGAATTCACAGGTCGCTTTGCTCTAATGAACGTCTGCTGACGCAAGGCTTGCGCCACCGGGCTCCCATTTCCCGCTGAGCTTGCCCCGACCAGCCCTGACTTCTCCCCGAACTTGATCGCCCGCCATGACCCAGACTGCCGCTGCTTCCGCCACCCTGCTCGATACCCTGCCGCCGCCCTCGGCGACCTCCACCCGCCTGGTCGCCCGCATCCGCGACGAGGCCGAGGCGCTGGCCGCTGCCCGCAAGCTGGCCGAGGATTTCCGCCGTGAAGCCGGCCTGCGCGACCGCGAACGCAAGCTGCCCTGGGACGAGCTGGAGCGCTACGTGCGTTCCGGCCTGTGGGGCATCAGCGTGCCGCGTGAATACGGTGGTGCAGGTGTGTCCTATGGCACGCTGGCCGAGGTGATCGCCATCATCTCCGCTGCCGATGGCTCGCTCGGACAGATTCCGCAGAACCACTTCTATGCGGTGGAGCTCATCCGCGTCAACGGCAACGAAACGCAGAAACGCTTCTTCTTCGAGCGCGTGCTGCAGGGCGACCGCTTCGGCAATGCCCTGGCCGAGCTGGGCACCCGTACCTCGCACGAGCGCAAGACCAGCCTCACACGCAACCCGCACGGCCCGGGCTATCGCATCAACGGTCGCAAGTTCTACGCCACCGGCGCACTCTATGCCGACTGGGTCCCGACCTCGGTGATCGACGAACAGGGCGTGCAGCAACTGGCCATCGTCCCGCGCCATGCCGCCGGCCTGACCGTCATCGATGACTGGTCCGGCTTCGGCCAGCGCACCACCGGCAGCGGCAGTGCCGTATTCGACAACGTGCAGGTCCCGGCCGACGCCGTGATCGGGTTTGCCTCGGCCTTCACGCGCCCCACCCAGATCGGCCCGCTGGCGCAGATCCTGCACGCCGCCATCGACCTGGGCATCGCCCGCGCCGCCTATGCCGATCTGCTGGAATTCGTGCGCACCCGTTCGCGTCCCTGGATCGACAGCGGCGTCGAACGCGCCGGTGACGATCCGTTGACCCTGCGTGAAGTGGGTGACCTGACCATCCAGCTGCATGCCGCCGAGGCATTGCTGCAGCGTGCCGGTGACCGGCTCGACACCGCCGCCGCAGAGCCGACCGAAGACAGTGTGGCCGCTGCCTCCATCGCCGTGGCCGAAGCGCGGGTCTTGACCACCGATGTCTCGCTGGCCGCCGGCAGCAAGCTCTTCGAACTGGCCGGTTCGCAGGCCACCCTGGCGGAGCACAACCTCGATCGCCACTGGCGCAATGCCCGTACCCACACCCTGCATGATCCGGTGCGCTGGAAATACCACGCCATCGGCAACTACGTGCTCAACGGCCAGAAGCCGCCGCGTCACGGCGCGCTCTGAGTCATCCGGGAGCCATCATGAGCAGGAAGGAAATCCGCCTCAACGCATTCAACATGAACTGCGTCAGTCACATCAACCACGGCCTGTGGACGCACCCTCGCGACCGCTCGCAGGACTACACCGATATCGCCTATTGGACCGGCCTGGCGCGCCTGCTGGAACGCGGCAAGTTCGATGGCCTGTTCCTGGCCGACATCGTCGGCGTCTATGACGTCTACCAGGGCAATACCGACCTCACCCTGCGCGAAACCATCCAGTTGCCGGTCAACGATCCCATGATGCTGGTGTCGGCCATGGCTGCCGTGACCGAGCATCTGGGCTTCGGCATCACCGCCAACCTGAGCTACGAAGCCCCGTTCCTGTTTGCACGCCGCATGTCCACCCTGGATCACCTGAGCAAGGGACGTGTGGGCTGGAACATCGTCACCGGCTATCTGGACAGCGCCGCCCGCGCCATGGGCCTGCACGAACAGCTGGAACACGACCAGCGCTATGACCGCGCCGACGAATTCATGGAAGTCGTCTACAAGCTCTGGGAAGGCAGCTGGGAAGACGGTGCCGTGCTGCGCGACCGCGCGCGCCGCATCTATGCCGACCCGGCCAAGGTGCACAAGATCGCCCACCATGGCGACTACTATCACGTCGAAGGCATCCACCTGAGCGAACCCTCGCGCCAGCGCACGCCGGTGCTGTACCAGGCCGGTTCCTCCGGGCGTGGTCAGGCCTTCGGCGCGCGTCATGCCGAGTGCGTCTTCATCTCCAGCCAGAGCAAGGACGCCACCCGCAAGCTGGTGCAGAGCATCCGCGACGGCGCCGTGCGCGAGGGGCGCGATCCGGAGGCGATCAAGATCTTCATGGGCCTGACCGTGGTCACCGGCCGCACCGAACAGGAAGCCCAGGACCGCTATCGCGAATACGCCAGCTACGCCAGTCCCGAGGCCGGCCTGGCCCACTTCTCGGCCGGCACCGGGATCGACTTTTCGCGTTACGACCTGGATGAACCGATCCGCGCTGCCAAGACCAACGCCATCCAGTCGCTCACCAAGACGGTCACGCAACCGGAGTCGAACTGGACCAAGCGCAAGCTGCTGCAGCAACTCGAACTGGGTGGCCGCTATGCCAGCATCGTCGGCGCCCCGGATCGCATCGCCGACGAACTGGAAAGTTGGGTCGCCGACACCGGCATCGATGGTTACAACCTGACCCGCACGGTGACGCCGGAGAGCTTCGAAGACTTCGTCGACCTGGTCATCCCGGTATTGCAGGAGCGCGGCTCCTACAAGCGCGAATACGCACAGGGCAGCCTGCGCGAAAAACTTTTCCAGCGCGCCGCGACCCTGCCGCAAGAGCACGTAGGCGCGGGCTTCCGGAGGGCCGCTGCGGTCGAGCACGCCTGATTCCACCCCGGGTGCTGGCGCGTGTTGGCACATGCGCGCAGCACATATGCAAAGCGGAAATGATTCCTTCCGCCCCGCTTGAGCGGTCGCTACATTGGACCTTTTTCAATCGGGGAAGAGAATGAAGTTCAACGCAGCGAAATGGATTTCCGGCATCGCCCTGTGCGCGCTCGCCAGCATCGGCGGGACGGCACAGGCCGCACCGGATCAGGTGATCCGCGTCGGCGTCACCAGTGGACCGCACGCACAGATCTTTGAGCAGGCACGACGCGTCTTCGAACGCGACAACCCAGGCTACAAGGTCAAGATCATCGAGTTCAACGACTACATCCAGCCCAACGCCGCCCTCGATGCGGGCGAACTCGACGCCAACAGCTACCAGCATCGCCCCTTCCTCAATGCCCAGATCAAGGCACGTGGCTACAAGCTGTATGCCGAGGGCAAGACCATGATCGGCCCGATGGCGATCTATTCGAAGAAGTACCGCAAGCTTGAGGACGTCCCCATCGGCGCCAAGATCGGCATCCCCAACGACCCCGCCAACGAAAGCCGCGTGCTGTTGCTGCTGCAGAAGCATGGCGTCATCAAGCTGCGCGCCGGCATCGACCCGCTCATCGGCACCAACGCCACCCCCATCGACATCACCGAAAATCCGAAGAAGTGGAAGTTCGTCGAGATCGACGCTGCGCAACTGCCACGCACGCTGGACGACCTCGATGCCTCCGCCATCAACGCCGACTACGCTTCCAAGGCCGGCTTCAATCCCGCCCGCGACAGCCTGGTGGTGGAAAGCGGCGACAGCCCCTACGCCTGCCTGATCGCCGTGCGCGAGAAGGATCGCGGCCAGCCCTGGCTGGGCAAGCTGGTGCAGGCCTATCAGTCGCCGGAGGTGAAGCAGTACATCGAGACGGAGTTCAAGGGCGGGATTCTGGCGGCGTGGTAACACTTTGCGTGCCTACGCCGATGACGCCGTCGGCCTGCCAAAAAGAACCTGTCCCGACAAAGGTGATCTGATTTTATTCGAGGCTTTTCTAATGATTTTTGGCTTTTAATCTCTTAATAAATGGAGAAATACTAACTAGTCGTTTAGTCGCGTTAAGTTCTCACAGTGGCGCTTGTATTCTCCGCAGACTCTGATGATGACTGCGGCGACATGCGTGAAACTCATAAAATTCGAAATGCACTTTCGGCACTTCTGAGTGCAATTTTTTTTTGTTCAACTGCTCCCGTCAGGGCTGACGTACCTCTGGCGGTCGAAGGTCTGCTGACCGAAAAGGGGCGGCTCAGGCTGGATCTCGGCGTTTCCTATGCGAACGCCGACAAGCTGAAGGTCTCCACCGGAGAATATCTTGTCGTCCAGACCGGCCCTGCCAACTTCATATATGTGCCCGCTCGAGTTGGGGACGGTGCTGTCAATAGCGACGTCGGCGTCGCTACGCTTGGCCTGAAATATGGGATCCATGACAGCGTAGAAATATATGGTCGCGCAAGCGGGTTCATTGCGTCTTACCGCAATTCCGAACTGAATGGTTCTTCTCAGACGTCGGATCAAGGAATGAGTGATATTTGGATCGGTACAAGTTATCGATTCACCGAAGAAATCGTCGCTTCCGCCGAGACTGCTTTTCTCGAAAATCACAACGAGCATTCCTCTTCCCTAAAGTCAGTCTTGGTCAGCCTGACGACCTACACATCGGTTGATCCCGTCGTTCTGTCCGCTACCGGCGCGTACAGGCTCAGTGCGCCTCGCGACGAAGCTGGTTCCATCTACAAGCCAGGCAGCTATCTGATGCTCAATCCATCGGTGGGCTTTGCCGTGAACGAAAAGGTAAGTCTCACCACGGGCCTCCAATGGACGCTTCGCTTCCCCGACAAGGTCAATGGCGTCGATCAATCGACGCGTCATACCCGTACTGATCTCATTATGGGGCTGGCTTATGGATTCGACAGGGAAAGCATTCTCAATCTTTCTCTGAAGTCAAATGTTTCAGGTCGAAATGGGGCGGACCTGCGAGCAATCTGGATGTACACGTTCCGGTGATCCAGTATCTATTCTTGCCCCTCCTATAAATGGAGAAACAATGATGAAAAAATGGCTGCTTGCCTTTGTTCTTGCCACTGGCTTTACTGCGACGGCATTTGCTGAAACGACTGAGCCGGTGCGGAATCCGGAACATCTCAGAGTTGTCGAGGCAGATCTAAAAAGCGTTTTTGCCAGTGACGAAATTCAAAAAATGGATATCGTTACGCTAAGTCAAAAAGAGATGCAGGAAACGGAAGGTGCATGGATCTGGATGGCTTACTATGCTGCTCCGGTGATCAGCTCCTACGCACTCATGGCGTACAACTCAGCTGCTTACTTGCCTGCATATCATGCCGCGCACTTTCTAGGTTTTTTGCGTAGGTAAATAGAAAACTCGACGCGATTCGTCGAGAGACGAATCGCGTGCTTGGAGGAGTAATGACGAATCGCATGCTCGGAGCAGTAAAGGAATTCTTCAAAAGATTTTTTCGTGACTTCAAAAATGGAGATATGGGCGCCGCCTGTTTCTCTTACGATCTGCTAACCATTATCTTTCTGATAGGGGTGCTTATCGTGACATTAGTGAGAAGGTTCCTGTTCTGATGATCATGGTTCGTGTGGTTTGCATCCTGGCCGCACTGAGCGTTGCGAGCGACGCTTATGCCGATTTCGCGATGATCATGGCGCCAGCCAATTTTTCACCCTTGCCCGTCCGTAGCTGGAAAAGCTTGAGGGACCACCGCATCGTCAAGCAGGATCTGGACTATTCTTGCGGATCTGCGTCGCTTGCCACCTTGCTCAATGGCTTCTATGGGGAATCGTTCAAGGAACAGGACTTCCTCAAGGCAATGGATACAGGCAAGAGGAAGGCCAGCTTCGAGGATATGGCGCGAGTGCTACCGACGTTCGGATACAAAGCGCAGGGGTTTTCTTCCAGCTGGGACCAATTGAGCCAGCTTCAGATCCCAGTGGTCGTCTACTTGAAGTATCGGAGAGAGGATCATTTTTCGGTGATCAAGGGAATAGACTCTTCTTCGGTCTGGCTAGCTGACCCCAGTTTTGGCAATCGAATCTTCAGTAAGGAGGAGTTCCTGAAGATGTGGCAGATCTCGGGGCGGGAGGAAGAGCATCTGGATAACAAGGATCGAGGAAAGATCCTGGTGATACTTCCGATCGGAGAAGGGAAGAGGGACAGTCAGTTTTTTACCAGATCACCTCCACGAAGAACGGCTGTTACCGAGCGTATTCTTTCCACCAAAATCTGGCCATAAGGTGTGCCTAGAAGACAGCGTAGGCTGCGGGTGGGATCCATGCGTGCCGCTTATGGCTCGCTTCAGGCGCATCTCCGCAGTGGCGATGTCACCTGGATAGCATATCTGTCCTCACTTACTTGGATGCTGTCCTTTCAGCCCCACCCCGGCGGATGCGGGGCGAGCGGTTAAAATGCGGGCTTGACGAATGTTGCCCTGCTTACGAAGGTCTCCACTCGATTTCCTCACATCCAACAGTACCAACGAAAATGAGCTACACCCCCAGCCGCCCCATGGGCTACGGCTGCCTGATCCTGAGCATGTCCATGGTGGGCGCCTACGTGGCGCTGACCAAACCGCTGGCGGCGATGCTGCCGGTGTTCCTGCTGGCC
>Ga0160496_1000299_pt1 | contig 27015 bp, 26 predicted proteins | sample DIDPMG_2_FD_108231 | JGI IMG/M metagenome (GOLD analysis project Ga0160496, IMG submission 108231) | Enriched soil microbial communities from UW Madison campus, WI, USA - DID2937_E24_FP MG | ecosystem: Environmental > Terrestrial > Soil > Grasslands | place: USA: Madison, Wisconsin | collected...
GATCGACAAGACCTTCAACGACATCTGGCACGTCACCCGCCAGCGCCCCCTGCCGCAGCGCGCCCTGGTCTACTGGGCCGTGATCACGCTGGGCCCGGTGGTGGCCGGCGCGAGCCTGTGGGCCACCTCGTTCGTGGCGCGCGAGTCGCTCGGCCTGGTGAAAGACGTGCCCGAGCTCGTGTCGCTGGCGATCTCGTTCATCCCGCTGCTGCTCACGGGCCTGGCCTTCGCGGCGCTGTTCGTGGTGGTGCCCAACCGCCACGTCTACTGGAAAGACGCGCTGACCGGCGGCTTCGGCGCGGCCATCCTGCTCGAAATCATGAAGTCGGCGTTCGCGTACTACCTGACGCGATTTCCTGCCTACACCATCATCTATGGCGCCTTCGCCACGCTGCCGGTGTTCCTGCTGTGGATCTATCTCTCGTGGCTCTCCATCCTGTTCGGCGCCACGGTCGCGGCCACGGCGCCGATGATCCGCATGGGCCGCTGGGACATCAACCGCGCGGCGGGTGCCGCGTTCATCGACGCGCTGGGCGTACTCGAAACGCTGGTGCGCGCGCAGGGCACCCTGCCCGCCGGCCGCAGCTCGAACCATCTCTCGCGCCTGCTGCGCCTGCACCAGGACGAGCTCAACGACGTGCTGGAAGCGCTCAACAGCCTCGGCATGGTGGCGCGCACCGCCGAGCAGCGCTGGGTGCTGGCCTGCGATCCGCGCGACACCTCGCTGGCCCCGCTGGCCGACCGCTTCCTGCTCGACCGCAACCAGCGGCGCGTGCGCGAAGACCCGCGCATCGAGACCCTCGCGCAGCGTTTGCTGCAGCGCGACAATGTGCCCACGCTGGCAGATCTGATCGAGCTGTCGCACAATAACGGCATAGACTCGGCGCAACCCGCCACGCCCACGGCCGATCCCGGCACCGTGGCCATTCTGCCGCTCGACACCGCAAAACGGTTACCCGACCCGGGCAGGGCCAACAAGGGCTGATCCGAGACAGGCATAGGCGGGCCGTGCGCCCCAGGAGAATCACCATGTTGAAAGTCAGCGAAATTCTGCGCGTCAAGGGCGACACCTTGTACACCGCATCGCCCGACACCCCGGTGTCGGTGGCGGTGCGCACCATGAGCGAGCAAGACATCGGCTCGCTGGTCATCATGGAATCCGGCATGCTCACCGGCATGCTCACGTTCCGCGAGATCATCCGCTGCATCCACGCCGCCGACGGCAAGCTCGGCGACACCACCATCCGCGCCATCATGGACGACGCCCCCGTGAGCGTCTCGCCCAACACCAGCGCCGACGAGGTCCAGCGCCTGATGCTGGAGAAGCACGCGCGCTACATCCCGGTCATGGACGGCCCGACCCTGATGGGCGTGATCTCGTTCTACGACATGGCGCAGGCGATCGTGGCCGCCCAGCAGTTCGAAAACAACATGCTGAAGGCCTACATCCGCGACTGGCCGATGGAAAGCGCGGGCGCCGAAGACAAGCAGCCCTGACGGCCTGCCTTCGCTGCGAATCCCGAATGGGGCGCCCTGGCGGCGCCCCATCGTTTTTCTGGCCGGCGCGCGCAGCCAGCGGGGCGCCCGGGCGGGACGCGGATGGCGCGCATCGCGATCTCCCTCCGGACCCGCCACGATGGCGAGCGCCGGCCCGACGCCCGCCTCAGGAAGCCGCGCTGCGCGCGGCGTGTCGTTGCGCGACGGCGGCGTGGCCGAACTGCTCGCGATACGCGCTGGGGCTCGTCAGCACGATGCGGCGGAAGTGCCGCCGCAGCGACTCCTCGGAGCCGAACCCCGCCAGCTCGGCGATGCGCCCGATCGGCAAGGGGGTCTGCGCCTCGAGCATCTCGCGCGCCGCCGCCACGCGTTCGCGCACGAGCCATTCATAGGGCGCCATGCCGGTGGCGTCGTGAAACTGCCGTTGCAGCGTGCGCGGGCTCATCGCCGCGCGGTCGGCCAGCGAGCGCAGGGTGTGCGCCTCGGCGCAATGCTGGCGCATCCAGTCCATCAGCCGGGTCAGGCGTCCGCTTTCGTCCTGCGGCATGGGGCGCGGCACGAATTGCGCCTGCCCGCCCTCCCGATGCGGCGCCACCACCAGCCGCTGCGCCACGCGATTCGCCACCGCGCCGCCGTGATCGCCCCGCACCAGATGCAGCAACATGTCCAGCCCCGCCGCCGAGCCCGCCGAGGTGATGACCTGCCCCGCGTCGACATACAGCGCGTCCGGCTCGACGCGCACCAGCGGATAGCGCTGCTGCAGCGTCGCCGCATAGCGCCAGTGGGTCGTCACGGTCTTCCCGTCGAGCACGCCGGCCGCTGCCAGCACGAACACACCGGAGCAGATCGAGCACAGCCGCGCGCCGCGCCGGTATGCGCGGCGCAGCGCCTTCAGGAGGGGCTCGGGCGGCGGTTCGTCTGCATCGCGCCAGCCCGGGATCACAATCGTGTCCGCACGATCGAGCAGCTTGAGGTCGTAGGGCGCGGCGACCGTGATGCCGCCCGCGGCGCGCAGCGGCCCGGGCTCGATCGCGCAGACCGCGAAGCGATACCAGTCGACCCCGAGCTCGGGACGCTCGAGCGCGAAGAGTTCGGTCACGCAGCCGAATTCGAAGGTGCACAGCCGGTCGTAGGCCAACGCGACGACGAGATGCTTTTTCATGGCGTAATGTTACCGGACATTGGCATTCACGCCACTTATCCGCGGCCGGGTCCGTCGCCAGAATGGGCATCTGGACGGCGCATCGGGCCCGTCCACTTTCCAGCCGCCTTGAACGGAGTTCGCCCATGTCGACCACCAATGCCGTCACGGCCCTTCCTGCCGCCGACGCCGCGGCCGCCCTCGCCCACTTTCGCGCCTCGCTGCAGTTCGAAACCGATTGCTCCGATGTGGCCAGCGCGCTGGCCAGCGGCACGCCCGGATTCGTGCTGCTGGATGTGCGCAGCCCGGCGCTGTATGCGCAGGGCCATGTGCCCGGGGCGGTGAATCTGCCGCACGGCAAGATCGTCGAATCGAAGCTCGTCGACTATCCGGCCGACACCCTGTTCGTCACCTACTGCGCGGGCCCGCACTGCAACGGCGCCACGCGCGGCGCGCTGCGCCTGGCGCAACTGGGGCGTCCGGTGAAGCTCATGATCGGCGGGGTGACGGGCTGGCTCGACGAGGGCTTCGACCTCGCCATGAGCGCGGACGCGGTCGAAGGCCGCAATGCGGACCGCGCGGTGGCGCCGTCCTGAGGCCGCCGGGACGGCGCGCGGGGCTGGCATGCTCGAGCCGGCGGGGCAGGCGCCGCGGGCGCCCGAAAGAAACGGGCTGCCCGAAACGAACGGGGCGCCCGAAATGAAGGGGCGCCCCGGGGGATGCGGGCTCAGGCCGAGGCCGCGCCGGCGTTCTGCCCGGCAGGCCTCAGGCGGCCGCGAGTGGATCGTCGAGCAGTTGGGGCTCGCGCGGGCCGTTGCGCAGGCTGCGCCAGGCCTCGTAGATCAGGGCGGGATCGTTTGCCGCCAGGCGCGTCGGATCCGACAGCAGGCGGCGCCAGCGCCGTGCACCGGACTGGCTGTTGACCAGGCCCAGCATGGGCCGCGTGATCACGCGCAGCGGCACGCCGCGCGCCACCTGGTCGGCGGCGTAGGCCGTCATGGCATCGACCACCTGCGCATCCGAAGGCAGGCGGACCGACGGCCACAACTGCATCGACACCTCGGACAGCACGCGCGGATTGTGCCAGGCCGCGCGGCCCAGCATCACGCCGTCGAACTGCCCGGCAGCGTGCACGGATTGCGCCGCATCGGCCAGACCGCCGTTGAGCACGATGGTGCAATCCGGAAAGTCGCGCTTGAGCTGCGCCACCACGTCGTAGCGCAGCGGCGGGATCTCGCGGTTGTCCTTGGGCGAGAGGCCCTTGAGCACCGCGTTGCGCGCGTGCGCGACGAACACGCGGCAGCCGGTGTCGTAGATCTTGCCCACGAAGTCGCGCACGAAGGCGTACGACTCGTCGTAGTCGAGACCGAGCCGGTGCTTGACCGTGACCGGCACGCTGACGACGTCCTGCATCGCCTTCATGCAGTCGGCCACCAGGTCGGGCTCGGCCATCAGGCAGGCGCCGAACGAGCCCCGCTGCACGCGCTCCGACGGACAGCCGCAGTTGAGGTTGATCTCGTCGTAGCCCCACTGCTCGCCCATCCGGGCCGCCTGCGCCAGCGCATCGGGCTCGCTGCCACCGAGCTGCAGCGCCACGGGATGCTCGGCCGCATCGAAATCGAGGTGCCGCGCCACGTTGCCGTGCAGCAGCGCACCGGTGGTGATCATCTCGGTGTACAGACGCGCGCGCGGCGCCAGCAGCCGGTGGAAGTAGCGGCAGTGGCGGTCGGTCACGTCGATCATCGGGGCGACGCACAGCCGCCAATCGGGAGAGGTCAAGAATCGCTCATGAAAAAACAAGGACTTGCGTTATTTTACCGGGCCGTGACCGTCCGCGGGAATGGCCCCGGCCGGCGCCGCCTGCGGCCCGCTCGTGCGGGTGGATCTCTGTTCGGTGGCCCGCTGCTCCGGGCCGGGCCTCGCGTGGTCTAAAATTGCGGCGCTGCGGAGCCGCGCGATGCGCCGGCCCGCCCCCGCCAGGCCCGCCTGTACGTCAACTTCAGCCCCGTCAACGATCAATGGCCGTTTTCACCCCCGTATCCGAGCAAGACGCGCGCGCCCTGCTGGCGCACTATGACTTGGGAGAGCTGATCTCCCTGCGGGGTATCACCGCCGGTATTGAAAACACCAATTTCTTCCTGCACACGACGCGGGGAGAGTACGTGCTGACGCTGTTCGAGGTGCTGACCCAGGAGCAACTGCCGTTCTATATCGAGCTGATGCACCACCTGGCGAGCCGCGGCATTCCGGTGCCCCAGCCCCAGACCCTGAAAGACGGCACCCGCCTGACCACCCTGCACGGCAAACCGACGGCCATCGTGTCGCGCCTGCCGGGCGGCTATGAGCCGGCCCCGGGCCCGCGCCACTGCGCGCTGGCGGGCGCCACCCTGGCCCGCACCCACCTCGCCGGCCAGGACTATCCCCTGCAACAGCCGAACCTGCGCGGCCTGCCCTGGTGGGAACAGACCGCGCCCAAGGTGCTGCCGTTCCTCACGCCCGAGCAGGCCACGCTGCTGCAAAGCGAGCTGCAAGCGCAACAGACCGCCGCCGCCAGCCCGCTGTGGCCGCAACTGCCCAGCGGCCCGGCCCACTGCGATTTGTTCCGCGACAACGTGCTGTTTGCCGGCACCTTCGACGACCCGCTCATGGGCGGCTTCATCGATTTCTACTTCGCCGGATGCGACTCGTGGCTGTTCGACGTGGCCGTGAGCGTGAACGACTGGTGCATCGTGCGCGAGACCGGCGAGTTCGTGCCCGAGCTGGTCGAGGCCTGGCTGGCCGCCTATGCCGCCGAGCGCCCCTTCACGGACGCCGAGCGCGAGGCCTGGCCGACCATGCTGCGCGCGGCCGCCCTGCGCTTCTGGCTGTCGCGCCTGTTCGACTTCTTTTTGCCGCGCCCGGCGCAGACGCTCAAGCCGCACGACCCACGTCATTTCGAGCGAGTGTTGCAAGCACGCCACCGAAGTGCACTTCCCGTCTTGCCCTGAAAGCTCAGGTCAGCATAATGATGAGTAAGCGTTCCGTCCCCGGCTCCTCCCCCTGACGAGACCTATGCAAGCAGCATCCCTCCCCGCATCCTACGGCTGGCAATGGGTACGCGACGGCCTCAGGCTGTTCGCCAAGCAACCCCTGGCCATCTTCTTCTGGGCGATGTTCATCAGCTTGCTGGTGGTGTTCGCCACCGTGACGCCGCCCGTCGGCCCGCTGCTGTTCGTGGCGCTGATGCCCGCGATCACCGTGATGACGCTGGCCGCCTGCAAGCACATCGAGGCAGACCGCGTCATGCTGCCCTCCATGTGGCCCAAGGCGTTGCAGCTCCCGGGCGTGTTCCGCAAGCTGCTGGTCATGGGCGTGGCCTATGCCGTGGTGAGCCTGCTGGCCGGCCTGGTCAGCTTCCTGCCTTTCTCCGATGCCCTCACGGCCGGACTGCGCGCCGCGTCGGTGGAAAACGACCTCACGCCGTTCGTGTTGGCCATGCGCGTGCCGCTCTTCATCTTCGCGGTGCTCTACGTCATCATCGCCGCGCTGTTCTGGCACGCGCCGGTGCTGGTCGCCTGGCACGGCCTGCGCCTGCGCCAGGCCCTGTTTTTCTCGGGCATCGCCTGCTGGCGCAACAAGTGGCCCTTCATGGTCTACGGCGCCGCCTGGATCCTGATCTTCTTGTTCATCGACCTGTGCGCCGGCATCCTGGTGTGGATGGGCATTCCGGCCAACCTGGCCAACACGCTGCAGATCCCGTTCAACATCGCGGCGGGCGGCATCCTGTATTGCAGCTTCTATCCTGCCTATACCTCCGTGTTCGGCATCGATAACCCCCACGCGCATCTCGACCACCGCCACAGCGCGCACGCATGACGCCATGCGCCAGGGGCGCAGCACCGGCACCCACCGGAGCACGCGCCCCGCGTCGCTGATGAAGGCGACGCTGATCGGATAGCGCATGCCGATCGTGTGCACCGCCCGGCAGGGCGCCAGCCACAACCCGGTGCGACGGCCCAACGGCCGACGCCGCCCCAGCAGGCCACGCAGCCGGCCCCGCCACCCTCGCGCACGCACCAGCCGCAAGCGGTCGGCCCCAGGCGCGGCCGCAGCGCCCGGCCCCGTCATCGGAAGAGCGGCGCCAACTGCCGCAGGATCGGGAAGGCGAGCACGATGAAGGTGCACGGAAAAATGCACAGCACCAGCGGCAGCAGCATCTTCACCGGCGCCTGCATCGCAGCCTCCTCCGCCCGCTGAAAGACATCGGCGCGCTGCTGCGCGGCCAGCCCGCGCAACACCGGCCCCAGGCTCGCGCCGCTTTGCTCCGCCTGGATCAGCGTGGCCACCCAGGCGCCCACGCCGGGCGCGGCCAGACGCGCCGCGAGATGGGTCAGCGCCTGCTGGCGCGGCATCCCCGCCCGCATGTCGGCCAGCGCCGCGGCCAGGGCATGGCGCAAGACCCCGGGCGGCGCGTGCTCGTGCATCAGGCTCAAGGCCCCGTTCACGCTCTGCCCGGCCTCCACGCACAACACCATCAGGTCGAGCAGGAACGGCAGGTCCTGGTCGGCATGGCGGCGCAACGTGGCCGCCCGTCGCCGCAGCCACAGCAGCGGCCAGCTGCCCGCCGCAAGCATGGCCACTGCCGTCATGGCGAACACCCGCCCGGGCCCGGCGCCGTTCGCCGAGGCTGCGGGGCCTGCCTCCGGACTGCCCGCCGGCGCGGCGGCGGCGGCGCCGTCCGCCCGCGCGGTCGAAACACTGCCGCCCGCCCGCTCGGCCGCGGGGTCGCCGCCCTGCCCGCCCGCCGCGCGGGGGTCGACCGTGCCGGCCGGCAAAACCAGCAGCGTGAGCGCCAGCGCCCCGGCGCCGACCGACATCACCACCATGAACGCGACCGGCAAGGCATGCGGCACGGCGGCCGACATGCCCGCGCGCAGCAGACCGATGCGCAGGCGATGACGGCTCTGCCAGGTCAGCCTGCGATCGCAGCGCTCGCACAGCGCACGCCACAACGGCCAGCTGGCACGGCACCAGCGCGGCAATTCAGCGGGCGCGGGGTCGGGCCGGCACGGCCGGCCGGCCAGGCGCCGCAACAGGCGCCACGCCATCGCGCCCAGCAGCGCGGCGACGCCCCCGGCGAGCAGGCTGGCGAGCCAGGCCAGCGGCACGAAGCTCATGACGCGCCCCGCATCACGAGGGGCGAACGGGACAGGCCCGCGCGTTGGCCCCTCATGCCCGGATCCGCAGGATCCGGCGTATCAGGTGCAGGCCGACGGCCTCGAGCACCAGCATCACGCCCAGCACTGCCCAGCCGCCGGGCGTCTGCCACAGCGGTGCGATCTCCTCCGGCTGGAGCTGGTAGAGCGCAAAGCCCACCAGCACCGGCATGCCGGCCAACACCCCGGCCTGCATCCGGCCCTGCGCGGTGAGCGCGCGCAACTTGCCCTGCAACTGCTGGCGCAGCCGCAGCGTCTGCGCGATGTTGTCGAGCGTCTCGGCCAGATTGCCGCCGCTGGCCGACGCCACCCGCAACGCGGCCGTCACGAGCAGCACCGCGTCGGTGGGCATGCGATGGCGCAAGCGCTGCAGCGCCTCGTCGAATGTCACCCCGAGTCGTTGCTCGCGCAACATCAAGCCGAACTCCTGCGACACCGGGCGCTCGCTCAGCTCGGCGAGATGACGCAGGCCCTGGCTCAGGCTCGCGCCCGCGCGCAAGGCGCCGGCCAGGGACAACAGCGCGCCCGGCAGTTGATGCTCGAAGCGCTGCACACGCCGCGCCCGCAGGCGCCGCAACAGGCGGTGCGGCACCTGCACGGCGATTGCCCCGCCCGCCACTGCCATCGTGGCATCGCCGGTGAGGATGAGCACCAGCAACGCCGAGAGCGCTGCGAGCAACAGCGCCACGCCGAAGAGCCGGGCGGGGTCGATGAACAGAAACAGCTCCGCCAGCCCCAACCCGGCGGACCGGGTGTAGGTTGCGCGGTATTGCTGCGCCGCGGGTCCCACCCAGACGCTGGCCTGCCAGGCCAGCCCACCCGCCGCCAGCAAGGCTCCCACGACGGCTAGCCACGACCACATCGCCGCTCACCATGCCGCTGCGGCGCGAGCCGTCGTGGCGGCGCCAGCGCTCGCCGCGAGCGGCTGCGCAGCGGCCGACGTCGCGGCGCCCTTTGTCGCGGCGCGTGTCGTATCCGAAGCCATGTCCGAAGCCATGTCCGAAGCCATGTCCGAAGCCATGTTTGAAGTCGCGTACGAAGCCGCGTCCGAAGTCGCGTCCGAAGTCGCGTCCGAAGTTGCGTTGGCCGCAGCCATGGCGGCGGTGATGGTGGCAACCGGATCGCCTGCGACAGGCATGCCGAACGCCCGACCGGCAGCCGTCGCATCGACCGCGTCAAGCAGGGTATCGGCCTGCACGCGCCAGGGCGCGGGCGACATCGCGAGCGCATCGGTTGCGACAAAGCCGCGGCGCGCGTCGTGGACAAACAGCGCCTGCGTCTGGATGCAGCCGCTCTCGATGCCAGTGATTTCGACGATATCCGTGATGACGCGCAGCCCGGAGGCGAGCCGGCTCTGCTGCACCACCAGGTCGACGCTGGAGGCGACATAATCGCGCACCACCGGCAGCGGCAGGTCGAGGCCCGCCATCAACACCATCGACTCCAGGCGGCCGAGCGCATCGCGCGGCGAATTGGCGTGCAAAGTGGTGAGCGAGCCCTCGTGGCCTGTGTTCATGGCGGTCAGCATGTCGAACGCCTCCGCGCCCCGGCACTCACCCACCACGATGCGGTCCGGGCGCATGCGCAACGCATTGCGCACCAGATCCCGGATCTCGATACGACCGCGCCCTTCGGCATTCGCCGGTCGGGCCTCCAGGGCAATCCGGTGCGCATGCGCCAACCGCAGCTCGGCGGCGTCTTCGATCGTGATCAGTCGCTCGCCCTCGGGAATCGCATCCGAGAGCACGTTGAGCAAGGTGGTCTTGCCAGCCCCCGTGCCCCCGGACACGACGATGCTGCGGCGCGTGCGCACCGCATGCTGCAGAAACGCCGCCATGGCCGCGTCGAGCGCACCCGCCGCGACCAGGTCGGCCATGCGCCAGCGCCGCTGCGGAAACTTGCGGATCGTGATCACCGCGCCGCCCAGGGCAATGGGCGGGATCACGGCATTGACACGAGACCCATCGGCCAGCCGGGCATCGACCATCGGCGCCGATTCATCGACGCGCCGCCCCAATGGCGCCACGATGCGCTCCAGCACGCCGCGCACGGCGGCCTCGCCGCTGAACTCGGCGGCGTGATGCTCGATGCGGCCGGCGCGCTCGACGTAGATGCGATCGAAACGATTCACCATGATCTCGGTCACGGTGGGATCCGCCAGCAGCGCCTCGAGCGGGCCCAGCCCCAACGCCTCGTCGAGCACGTCGGCCGAGAGCCGCGCGAGATCGAGAGCCTCTGGCAGCCCGGACCCACGCACGGGTGCCGCACCGCGGGAGTGCGGGCCATCGCCGGCCTGCGCAGCCGCATCGGTGCCGCCTCCGGAAGGCGCGGCGCCGCCCGAAGGGGCGCGCGCTGCAGCTTGCCGCTCTGCCTCGAGCTCGACCACGAGCGACCGCATGTGCGCGGCCGCCTGTTCGCGCAACACCGCGTCGCTCATGCCCGCCACATCACGCCGCCGCAGCTCCAGCCGCTCGAGCAGCTCGGCGTGCAGACGCACGCGCAACGCGCGAATCTCCGGCGTGATCGGGGCGGGTCCGCCGCAAGTACCCTTGCCTCGGCCGCCGCACCCTCCGTCAGTGCGGCCGAGGCAAGGGTGGGCGACGCCGAGCGAGGGGCAGGCTTCGCTCTCGAGGGCCGCGGCGCCGAGGGAGCCACCGCGCGGCAGGCCGTCGCGCAGGCCGGCCGCCCGTGCAATGGCAACGCCTGCCGCCGCGTGGCCTGCCGGCCCGTCGGATGACGCGGGTGAGCGCTGCGCTAGAGCGTCGTCTTGGGGCGTCTGCGCGCTGCGGTTTTGGCCGAGGGGTGCGGACTCGCTGGCTTGCGGTGGGTCTGCGGGCACACGGCTGGACGCCCCCGAGACGGGCGCCGCCGCGCCTGGCGCATCCGGAATGGCCGCCCCAGGGATGGGCGCGGCCGGCGGAGGCGCGGCCGGCAGAGGCGCGGCCGGCAGAGGCGCGGCCGGCAGGGGCACGGACGGGACAGTCGCCTCGGCATCCGGCCCGGCCCCCAGCGCGAGCACGCGCAACCGACACGCGCCAATCACGATGCCGTCGGCGGCGTTCAGGGGCCCGTAGTTCGCGACGCGCACGCCGTTGACGTAGGTGCCGCTCAGGGTCCCGAAGTCTTCGATGAAGAGCGCATCGCCCTGCATCAGCAGTCGCGCATGTCTTCGGCCGACACGCCAACCGGGCAAACGCAGCGCGCAATCGGCGCCACGACCGATCTGCAGCGGCAAGGCGTGACGGCATTGCTCGCGTCGGCCAGACTCGAAGTGCAGCTCCAATGAAACGCTCGGGCTCATCGCGCCTCCCATTGAGATCGCCCGCCATCCGCCCGCGGATCGGCGGCGGTGCGCGGGTCGGCATCGGCCGCTGCGTGGGACGCCCCATCGAGCCCCACGCCGGCTGCCTTGCCGGCGGATGTGTCGGTGGATGTATCGGCTCGTGTTCCGGCTCGTGTGCCGGGGCCCGCTGTCGCCTGCGACCCGCCATCGAACTCCGGCTCGGGTGCCCATTGCGAACCGCGATGCCAGGTCGTGGGTGCAGGCCGCGCACCGCCGACCGGCATGTCGAGGCCCAGCGGCGTGTGTTCGGGGAAGGCGGCGCGCAACTGCCGATCGGCACGCTCGAGGCGCCGGGCATGGACGGGATGCTCGGCGCCCATGATGGTGGGCGTGACGAAAATGGCGAGCTCGGTGTCGCGCCGGGATTCGCGTTGCACGGAAAACAGCGCGCCGATGCCGGGGATGTCGCCGAGCAACGGCAGGCCGCTGCGCTGCACGGAAGTCTCGCGCGACAGGAAACCGCCGAGCACCAGGGTGCGGCCCGACGGCACGTTGAACTCGGTGCTGGCGCGACGCGTGCGCAAGGCGGGCCCCGCCGGCAAGGACAGCGATCCATCGATCGCGCTCGCCTCGACCTCGATGCGGCAGCGCACGCCGCCCGTGGCGTCGATATGCGGCGTGATCGTCAGGCGCACGCCATAGGGTTTGAAACGGGTTTCGCTGCGCTCATCGCGCTGGACGCTGGTGTAGGGCACCTCCCCACCCGCCAGGAAGCTGGCGGTGCTGCCGCTGCGTGCGATCAGTTGCGGCCGGGCCAGCATCATCGCATCGCCGCGTTCGGCCAGCGCATTGAGCCGCGCCGACACGCCGGCCTGCAACAGCCACTGACGCGGCGCCGGCGCCGCCACGGCCGGAAACTGCCACTGCACGCCGGAACGCGGCGGCGCGGCCGATTGCAGGTCCCAGCCCAGGCCGAACTCGCGCAGGCGCGAACGCGGCAGTTCCACGACCTGCACGTCGAGCATCACCATGTTGTCCCAGCCCACCTGGCCGGTGAAGTCGACGATGCGCGGATAACGCTCGGCGAGCGCAGCGATGCGCGTGCGGTCGTCGTCGGACAGCCCATCACCCTCGATGACGATGCTGTCGCCCGCCACGCTGGAGCGGGCATTGGGCACGTGCTGCAACAGCGCCTGCACCTCTGCCCGCATCGCGGTGAAGCCAGCGGGCCTGACGTGCACGGTGTAGGTCAGCGTGCGCTGCCCCCGCCGCCAGATCTGCACCGACGAAGTGCCCTCGCCGCGGCCAAAGAGCACGACCTCGCGCCCCTCCACCGCCGCGGCCTGAACCACCTGTCCGCTACCCACCGCCACACGCGCCACCCCGGGCGTCGCGAGGTTGAAGGTCTGGCCCACATCGAGGGTGATCTGCGGCAACGATTCATGCGCGCTCCGTGTGGAAGAATCCTTGAACGCCGCCGCTTCGGACGCGCGCGGCGGGGCCGAGACGAAGGCAGCGGAATCCGCCGCCGCCTGCGCCGGGCGGGCTGCGGCGGCCGGTGCCGGCGCGGCGCCGATGTTGAGCAGCGCCAGCACGCCCGCGCGAATGACCCGCTGCCGCCGCGCATCGATCGGGCCTGGCAAGACCTTGGACATCAGTGCTCCCTCCCGAAATCGCCGAGCCCTTGCCGCACACCGACAACGCCGTCGTCGGCCGATGCGGCCGGCTCCAATGCCATGCCGCCCGCCGCTTCGCGGGCCTGCGCCGGCGCGCCGTCCTGGCCCGCTGCCTCGGCGTCGCCATACAGCACCTGCACTTCGGCCGGCGGCGCAGCGGCTTCGTGCAGGCCGAGCAGATGCTCGAGAGCCTGCGGCTGGGCGGAAGTCTGCGTGGTGTCGCCGGCAGTGCGCAGCACCGCGGTGAGCGCGCCGGCCTGGCGCGCCGCGATCACGCGCACGGCCTCCTCGGGCGTGGCCTCCAGCGTGAGGGCATCGATCTCGCCGGCCTCCGGCGCCGTCACCGACAACACGCGACCCGCCGCCAACAGCGGCAACGTGAGCGCTCGCGCCTCATGGGTGATCGACACATAGATGTCGAGCCGGTCGCCGGCCTGCAAGGGGCGCGGCAAGGCCAGGAAATCGTGCGCGGCGAGCGTGAGGGCGCGGCGCCCGGGCGCGATCCGCGACGCCAGCGATGCCGGAGCCGGTGCGGTCGCCATGCCTTGCAGAATCATCTGGCCCGCCTGCACCGGCAGGCCGAGCTGGCGCGACAGCAGCAGCTCGGCCTCTTCCGCGGCGAGCGCCCCGTCTGGCACGAAGCGCGCCGGCACCTCGCGCAGGGCCAGCATGTCGGCATCGAGGCGCGTGCCGGCGGGGAGGTCGCGGCTCGCCACGATGCGGCTCACCGTAGGCACCCGCGACTGGCGCAGGAGCTCGTCTTCACGGCGGGCCAGATGCGCATGCACGGCCCAGGCGGCCGCACCACCCGCGGCCAGCGTGACGATCCACACGCCATAGGCGCGGACCAGCCGGGCCATGCGCTCGCGCACGGCGAGACGGCCGGAGCGGGTCGGATCGCCGCTCATCGGGACAGCTCCTCGGCGGACACCTCGGCCGCGGCGCCCGTGGCGCGCGCCCGGGTGGTGACCACCTGGGAAGCCATCGCCGGGGCCACGGCGGCCGCGCCTGAGCCATCGACGCGCGGAGCCACCCGTGCCGATGCCTCGCGCCGCCGGAACCACACGCCGCTCCCCTCGGGCAACGCAGCGACGACATACGCAAGGGTGTCACCGCCTCGATGGCGCTGCACGAGCGCGCCGACGGCCGACGCGGCCAAGGTATTGGCCACGCCGTCGCGCTGCCAATGCTGCGCATCCAGGTGCGCGTGCAACCAACGCGCCAGTGCGGCCGGCGACATCGCCACAGCCCAGACCTGCTGCGAGACACGGCCGGCCGCCTCCGCGAACGACAGGTCGAGCATCAGGCGCGCGCCCGGCGCATCGCGCAGCGCCAGCGTCTCGGGATCGCGAGCGGGCTGCGCCAGCGCATCGGCCCGCGGCGCAGCGGGCGCGGCAGCGGCCTCTGCCGCCGGGGCGCAGACGCTCGCCAGCACACCCGCGCTGCCCCCGCCCGCGAGCGGGGTGACGCTGACGCTCTGGCCGCACGGCGCCGCCTCGGCAATCAGGGTGAGCCGGTCGGGCTCGACCAGCAGCTGATGGAAGCGCGGATTGCGCTGCGCAAGGAAGTCGAGCAGATCGGCCGCGGCCTGCGGCGCGCGAAACACCGCGATCCGGGCCGCGTTGCCGGCGAGGCGGATGGACTGCGCCAGCGGCATGATCTGCGCCCCGGCCGGCAGCGTGGGCAAGGCCGCCGGTGCAGGGAGTGCGCCCCCCGCTGCAGCAGCGGCCTGCGCGATGGCATCGGCGGCTGCGGCAGGCAAGCAGGCGAAAGCCGAGAGCGCCCCCACGGCCAGCCACACGCCAGCCCGCCACACACCCGCGCGCGCATGCCCGGCGCTCATGGCGCGGCTCCGGCATCGGCGATGTCGGCCCAGGGCCGCAGCCAATCGGGCGTGAGGTGGCGGGCGCGCCACGGCCGGTCGATCGGCTCGCCAGCGCGAGCCACACGGCGTGCCAGGGCCAGGCTGGGCTCGGCCGCATTGCGCCAACCGGTGCGCGAATGCGCCAGACGCTGCTGCATGTCGGCCGTGGACGCGGCGCTGCCCGATTGCGTGGCCAGCAGCAGGCGGCGCGCGGGCAGACGCGCCGCCGGCGCTGCGCTCTCCGGCTCGGGCACGCCCCGCAACGACGGCATGGCGGTGTCGGCGCGGCGAGATGGCAACGCGGCCGCAGCGGATGCCTGCGCCCGGGCTGGCGCAGCGGGCGCGACACTGGCGGCGACCACACCGTCGAGCCGGTTGGTGAGGCGCAGCCAATCGGCGGCAAGCAGGCGGGCCGGCCGCGCGGCACTGGCCGGCGCCAACACGCCCACGGCGCTCAGCGCTTTGGGCGCCCCGCCCAACGCATCGGCCTGCTGCTCGGCGGCAAGCGGCGCACCCGCTGCACGCGAGAATGCCCACAGACGCGCGCTCTCGCTGGCATGCAGCGCCATGCCGCGCACCCGATGCAACTGGCCGAACGCATGCCAGCAGACGATCAGCAGCGCGCCGAGCAGGACCATCTCCGCGAGCGCCTGGCCGCGATCGTGTGGGCGCGCCGTGCCCGGCCACGGCATGCGATGGCGCGCGCTCATCGCCGCACCTCGTCCGGGCCGAGCGAGGCCGAGTGCGCCGACCCGCCGCCGGAGAACGCGGCCTCATCGATACGGCGCGCCTGCCAGTAAGGCCGCAGCAACAGGGTGAAGGGCTCGGGCTCCTGGCTGGCCCGCTCGCCGCGCCCCGATGGCGGCGCCGCACCGAGCCCGGGCGGCGCAACGAAATAGGCCTCGGCCGCCGCCTCGCGCACGACGAACGCAGTGTCGAGGCCTGGCCATACCAGGCGCCACGCAAGCGCTTCGGTCGCGGTGCCGGCGCGCGCGCTGTCGGCCTGCCCGATCGCGGACCGCAGCCGGATCGCGATGGCGGGCCAGGGATGCGCACCCGAAGCATGGATGGCGGGCAGCCCCTGCCCGGGCAGATGCCAGGCCTGCGCCAACGCACGCCAGCTGGCCTGGGGATTGGCGCCGTCGAAGCCGCCCCCATGGCGGCCGATCTCGTAGAGCCGCCACGCGTGTTCGGCGAGGGCGGGCGGCATCACGCGATCACCGGTGGCGAGCAGACCACCCGCATGGACGCGCGCCCATCCCATCGGATACTCGCGGTGATAGCAGCCACGCCAGCGACTGAAGCGCAGCGAATGGAACGACAAGGTGTCTGCGGCCTGCCAGCGGCCGTCTGCGCCCAGGCGGGTGGCGCCGCGCCGGCGCAGCTCGTGCCGCAGCCAGGGGCACCATGCATACACGAGCCAGTCGCTGGGGCGCGTGTGATCGCGCGGGTAGAGCAAGGAGTAGTGCCCGGCGGCGGCGAGCGCCCACGGCCGCAGGCCGTCTGGCGCCGTGGCGCCGCGCTCGACGACGGCCTGCGGCCAACCGTCGAATATCAGGTGCAACGCGGGCGGCACCGTGCCATCGCTGTTGGCGCGCAGGACGGCCTGCATCAGCTGGGCGCGCAGCTCCGGCGTGGCCTGCCACTGCGCCCGCGCGGCCTGCTGCAGCACCTGATGCACGGCCTGGTCGTGCCAGTGCACGGCGGCGCGCAGGCTCGCGAGCGATACCGGCCCGGGACGCGCGCGGCCGAAGGCCCATCCCACGCTCAAGCCGAACAGCCCCCCGATCAGCGAGGGCGGCGGATTCCGCATGCCGGCCTGCCGCGCCTGCGCGCTGGCGAACTGATTCCAGGCGCCGACCGTGGCGAGGTGCGCGAGCGCAACCTGATGCGCGATCTGGGCGCGATTGATGTAGGACAGCAGGTTGAGCGAGCGTGCATGGGCCAGCGCGCCGCTGTAGGCGGTGGCGTCGGCCACATGGGCGAGACGCGTGCGCGCGCCGGCCACGCGCCCGACCGCCGCGGAGCCCGCCCACGCCAGCGTGACGATCGCCATCAGCAACATGCCGAGCGCAAGGGCCTGGCCTTGCTCATGAGCCGGCATGGCGAGCGGCGACGCGGCGCCACGGTACGGGATGCGGGCGCGCACGGCATCCGATGAATCGGCACGGCCAGCGGCGCGCGCCGCAACGCGCACTGGCACCAGGGTGGCGGGCGCGCTCATTTGCCGGCGGCCGCGTTGCCGGTGTAGGCCTTGAGCGAGCGCGACTTGGCCTGGTCGACGGCCTTGGCCGCCGCGCCCTGGGCCTTGCGGGCCTGGGCCGTGCCATCCTCGCCGGCGAGCTCGCGGGCCATGGCCGCCGTTTGCGCGCGCACCACCTGCCCGAACAACTGATAGACCGCGATGGCCGCCACGGCGATCAGCGCGACGATCACGATGTATTCGGTCATGGCCTGCCCGCGCTGCCTGCGCGGCGCAGGGAGGCCACTGCTGCGGCCGGCACGGGCCTCGCCAAACACGGCGGCGATCGCGGCCATGGGCAAACCGGCGTGCCGGCGGGGCGACGGCGCGCTGGGCCACGGCGACGGTAGCGGCGATGCGCCGGCGCGGCGCACAGGCCTGCTCACGCAGGGCCGCGGCAAGAATGCGCGCAGCGCGGGCTGCGCGCCGGGAAAGGAACGGACAGAGAGGGCGGAGAGCGGTGACATGGCACACCTCGCGAAACGGAACGAGATGCCAGGATGCGTCGGCGCATGAGTCCCCGACTATGCGTAGATGCCGATGCCCCCACGCGGCATGTCCGCACGCCGCCAAAGAAAAACCCCTTGCCCGCAGGGGCAAGGGGTCAGGCCATCGAGAGGCGAGATCGCGCGCGCGGCGCGCGCTTCACTTCTCGGCGGCGTTGCTGATGGCGTTACCGGCGCGGGACATATCCTTGCCCATGCCAGCCACCGTGTTGCAGCCCTGCAGTACGAATCCGAACACCACAAAAGCCGTCAGCACGATCTTGCTGCGCATAATCACTCCTTGCTTACACACACTCAGGCGATGCGCACGCGCAGCTCGCCGAGACCCTCGACGCCGCCAGTGATGACGTCGCCCTTGACCACCGCGCCCACCCCTTCGGGCGTGCCGGTGAAAATGATGTCGCCCGGCTGCAGCTCGAACAGGCCGGACAGGTACGAAATGCTTTCGGGGATGTTCCAGATCATCTGCGACAGATCGCTCACCTGCTTGCGCTCGCCGTTGACGTCGAGCCAGATGGCGCCGCTGTCGATGGTGCCGGTGACGCTTCGCGGATGGATCGGGCCGATGGGCGCCGAGAAGTCGAAGGCCTTGCCCACTTCCCACGGGCGGCCCTGCTTCTTGGCCTCGCCCTGCAGGTCGCGGCGGGTCATGTCCAGACCCAGCGCATAGCCCCACACGCATTCGTTGGCCTGGTCGACCGGGATGTCCTTGCCGCCCTTGCCCAGCACCACCACCAGCTCCATTTCGTAATGCAGGTTGCTGGTCTTGGAGGGATAGGGCATCGAACCGGTTTCACCGTCGGCGATCGTCAGCAGCGCATCGGCGGGCTTGCTGAAGAAGAACGGATCTTCGCGGCCGGTGAAGCCCATTTCCTTGGCGTGTTCGGCGTAGTTGCGACCGACGCAATAGACGCGGCGGACCGGGAAACGCGCATTGCTGCCGGCCACGGGCACGGCCGCGACGGGCGCGGGCTGGATGACGTATTCCATGTTCGAAAACCTCGGTGAAAGCGCGGCCGGCGGCGCCGGCGAATGGCGTTTGAATAATGCGCGAGTTTATCCCGATTCGACGCGTGCGGCGGACAGGCCGCCACGTCGCGCGCGGTCGCAAAAAAGGCGGCGATCGCTCGCCGCCTTTTCAGCGGACCCAGGAATCAGGCCTGGCCCTTGGTGTAGCGCTCGGCGCTCTTGACGATCTCTTCGTGAGCGGCGTCGACACCCTTCCAGCCCTTGACCTTGACCCACTTGCCCTTCTCGAGGTCTTTGTAGTGCTCGAAGAAGTGCTGGATGCGGGCCACGTCTTCGGTGGGCAGGTCTTCGTACGACTTGATGTTGCGGTACGGGGGGTAGAGCTTTTCGATCGGCACGGCCAGCAGCTTGGCGTCACCGCCCGACTCGTCGTCCATCTCGAGCACGCCGATGGCGCGGCAGCGCACGACGGCGCCGATCTGGATCGGGAACGGCGTGAGGACCAGCACATCGGCGGGGTCACCATCTTCCGACAGGGTCTGCGGGATGTAGCCGTAGTTGCACGGGTAGTGCATGGCGGTCAGCATGAAACGGTCCACGAAAATGGCGCCGCTATCCTTGTCGACTTCATACTTGACGGGGTCGGCGTTCATCGGGATTTCGATGATGACGTTGAAATCTTCCGGCAGCTTCTTGCCGGGCGCGACGCGATCGAGACTCATAGTGGAACCTTGCTGTGCAAATAATGGGTCGGAAAATCAGGCTTTGTTTTTGTTGCGGGCGGCCTCGCCCGCTGCCGGCGGCGTGACGCGATCGACGGGATCGGTGTCGCCAGGCAGGCTGTGCAGCGGCGCCTCGAGGGCGGACGGCGGAATCGGCGCGCTGTCGAAGTAGTCTTCGATGTCGACCGCCGAACGCACCGGCACCGCGACGGTCTCGGGCTGCGGCGTGGCGCGGCCCGCCGTGCGTGCGTCGGGATCGAGCACGTAGTCGACCGCCGATGCGGCCACGGGCGGCTCGTCGTCGGGCAGGCCATCGACCAGCGGCGGCGTGTACGGCTCGGCCTCGACCGTGAGATAACCGGCCTCCGCATCGAAGTGAGCCGGATCGGCGCCGGTATCGGCGGCCGGCAGCGCGGCGTCGGTGGCGAGCACCGGCAGCGCCATGCGCGCGGCCGTGGCGAGGCGCCAGTGGCGCACCGCATCGGCCGGACGGTTCAGGCGGTCGTAGAGACTGCCGAGCAGCGCATGGGTCTGGGCCTCGTTGCTGCGCGACAGGCTGCGCTGCAGATAGCGTTCGGCCTGGCCCCACAGCTGGCCGTTGAGGCAGAGCTGGCCCAGCGCGCTGAGCAGGTCGGTGTCGGCCGGGCGCTTCTGCAGCCAGGTCTCGGCCTTGGCCAGGCGGCGCGGCACCTGCTCCGACTCGCAGCGGGCATAGGCCGCCACCAGGGTGGGATTGAACTTGACCTCGATGGCCGATTCGAGAATGCGCGCGGCCTCGTTGTATTCGCCGGCGGCCTCGAAGGCCTGCGCGCCGACCAACGCGATATTGGGCAACAGGCGCTCTTCGGACTTCAGGTCTTTCCAGATGGCACGCCATTCGTCGGTGGCCAGGCCGGCGCGCAGGCGCGCGGCGCCGGAGGCATCGATCAGCGCGTCGGCCTCGGGCTTGGCCAGCGCGTTGCGGCGCGCCAGGCCGCGGGCCAGCACGAACACGCGCTCCTGGTGACCCAGGGCGGTTTCGGCACGCAGCAGCAGGCGCATCGTGTGCAGGTGACGCGCGCCGCCATCCTGCAGCGGCGCCAGCACGGCCAGCGCACGCGCGGCCTCGCCCTGGTCGAGCAGCATGTCGGCCGACACCGTGGCCACCGCTTCCTGCAGGCCGGCATCGTCGCCGGCGTGCTCGCGCGCGGCGTCGAGCATGCGGTCGCGGCGTTCGAATTCGCCCAGGCCGTGCGCGGCGCGGGCGGCCGACAGCGCGGCCAGCACACGGCGGCTGCGTTCGCGGGTCTGTTCGAGCAGTTTGGTGAGGTCTTTCTCGGCGTGGGCGAAGCGGCCCTCGAGCAGCTCGATCCAGCCGCGTTCGAGCAGCTCGTGATCGCGCGCCTGGGCACGGCGGCCGCGCCAGGCGCGCAGGCGGTCGGGGATCGCCACGAGCCAGGCCAGCACGCGCAGGCCCACATACAGCAGCACGAAGGCGGCCACGAGCAGCAGCACCGCGAGCGTGAGCGACAGCTCGATGCGCCACGGCGAGATGAGGATCAGCACATTGCCGGGGTGGGCGCGCAGCATCACGGCGAGCGCCACGGCCACGACGGCCAGCAGCAGGGTCCAGAACCAGGTACGCATGCGTCAGTCCTGCCCGTCTTCAGGCTTGAACCCCGCCGCGCGCAGCGCCGCGATGTTGTTCAGGCTGTCGGCCACGTCGGGCACGCGCACCGCGATGTCGGTCTGGGCCAGGTCGCGCGCGAGATGCAGCGCGGCCTGGGTGTCGGCGGAACGGCCGTCGAAGTAGCGGGAGAGCGTGTCGGACACGGTGTCGAGCTCGCTCTTCCAGACGGACGACTGGCGCATCAGCATCGAGAGCTGGACGGTCATGAGGCGCTGGCGCAGGGTCGAGCGGACCTGTTCGGCCTGTTCGGGCGACAGCAGCAAGGCGGCCGGGGCATCGGCGCGCTGCACCGAGATCAGGTCGCCCAGCTCATGGGCCAGCGCGGAGCCGGCACGGCCGGGCCAGGAAGTGACTTCGGCGCGCCAGCGCTGCCACCACGGCGCATCGGCGGCGACGGCGGGCTCGGCGGCGGCGGGTGCCGGGGCCGGCGCGGCGGCCGACGGCGCGACCACGCCCGCGGGCGCGGCGGTGTCGGGCACCAGCAGCGGCGCGCGGCCGACCAGCGCCACCAGGCGATCGATGCGGGCCGACTGCGCCGGGATGTCGACGGTGGGCACGGCGCGCAGGCGATCGATGTCGCCATTGATGCTCTGCTGCAGGCTGGCAAAACGCGGACGGTCGGCGCGGGCGAGACGGCCCTGGGCGGTTTCGAGGGCGACGATGGCGTTGCCGACGTTGCCGGCCAGGCGCAACTGCTGGCTGGCGATGGTGACCAGACGCTCGATGTCGTTGGCCAGCATTTCGTCGCTGGTGCCGTCGTTGAGATTCTGCAGGGCCTGCTGCAGCGTGTTGTATTGGCTCTGGGCCTCGCGCACGCGGGTTTCGAGCTCGCTCACCTTGCCGGCCTGCGCCTGCGCGAGCGACAGCGCTTCGCGCGTGTCGTTGCGGGATTGGTTCAGGTCGCGGGTGAGCTGGTCGAGACGGGCGGCGACTTCGCGGCCCGAGTTCATGAACTGCTTGCGCTGCGCCCACAGGCCGGCGCCGAGGGCGCCCGCCAGGATGACCACGATGACGAGCGCCGTGATCAGGGTACTGCCGGACCGCTTGCCGCGCACCGCTTCAGGCTTGCGGGACGTCGATACGTCTGGCGCCGCGGCGCTGTCGCCAGAACGAGCCGGCGGCTGCACCGGCGGCGTGGATTGGGTGTTGTCTGTCATGACGCGATTGTATTCGGTGATGGCATAAAACGACGATTCAACCAGCAACAAAAGCCGCGAATATCGCCTCATCGGCAGGGATGCACTCTTTTACCATCGCCACGCCGGGGCCGCCAACGCGCAGGGCCTCGGCCAGCGCGGGATGCGTGATGATGGCGCGGCCGCGCGACCACCACTGCCCCGCATCGGCACGCGCGATGTTGGCCCGGACCGCGGCGATGCTTTCCGCGCTGGTCAGCAACCAGTGGGCCCGCACGTCGCGCGCGGCCCAATCCCGGATCTGTGCGAGCCGGGCGTCGTCCCAGAGACAGGGCACGCGACGGTAGACCGCCAGCGGCGTCACCGCCGCCCCCGCGTCGCGCAGCCGCTCGGCCAGCCATTCGCGGCCGCGCGTGCCGCGCACGATCAGCACCCGGCGCGGCAGCGGACGCTGCGACAGGATGGCCCAGAGCGCCTCGGAATCATGGGTGGGCGCCTCGGCGCCCGGATGCAGGACTGTTGTATTCGCGCCAAACGCGCCGGATTCGTGGAGCGCGGCCGCGCTGGCCGGGCCCACCGTGGCCGCGGCCGTGGCGGCGGGCCAGTCGACCCCGCCGCGGGCGCGCCAGCGCTCGAGGAACAGGCGCGCCGCATTGCCGCTCACGAACACGACCAGATCGAAGCCGGCCGGATCGGGCAGGTCTGCGGCCGCCAGCACGGGCTCGAGCGCGAGCGCCGGCCAGCCGTGCGCCTCCCAGCCGGCGCCGCGCAGGCGGTCGGCAAGCGCTTCGTTGCGGCCGTCGGGCCGCGTCAGGATCGCGAGAGGCACCATCGGAACTCCAGCTCAGGCAGGTCGCGGCCGCCCCGGCGGGACGGCCGCAGGCCTCATTGCGGGTCTTGCGCGCCGGGCTGCAGCAGTTCTGCGAGGATGCCCGCGGCGCCCGCCGACAGCAAGTCGCGGGCCACGCCCACGCCCAGCGCGTCGGCCTGCGCCGGCAGGCCGCGGCCTTCGGCGCGCACGATGCGCTGCCCGTCGGGCGAGGCCACCAGCGCGCGCAGGTGCAGCTCCTGGCCGTGCAGCTCCGCATACGCGGCGAGCGGCACCTGACAGGAACCGCCGAGCTCGCGCGACACGGCGCGCTCGGCCGTCACGCACGCGGTGGTTTCGGCACAGGCGAGCGGGGCGAGCCAGGCGATCATGTCGGCACGATCGGCACGGATCTCGATGCCGAGCGCGCCCTGCCCTGCGGCAGGCAGGCTGTCGACCGGCGCCAGGCGTGCGCGGATGCGCGCCTCGAGGCCGAGCCGTTCCAGGCCCGCGGCGGCCAGCACGATCGCGGCGTAATCGCCGTTGTCGAGCTTGCCCAGACGCGTGTCGAGGTTGCCGCGCAGCGGCTTGACCTGCAGGTGCGGGTAGCGGGCGCGCACCTGCGACTCGCGCCGCAGGCTGGAGGTGCCCACGACCGCGCCCGGCGGCAGCGCCGCGAGATCGGGGTAGTCGTTGGAGACAAAGGCGTCGCGCGGATCGGCGCGGTCCAGCACGGCCGACAGCGCGAACGGCGCATGCAGGTCGACGGGAACGTCTTTCAGCGAATGGACGGCCAGATCGGCGCGCCCATCGAGCAGCGCCGTTTCCAGCTCTTTGACGAACAGCCCTTTGCCACCGACCTTGGAAAGCGTGCGATCCAGGATCTGGTCGCCGCGGGTGGTGAGGGTGAGAAGCTCGACTTCGCACGCCGGGTAAAGCGTGCGAAGCCGGTCACGTACGTGCTCGGCTTGCCACAGGGCAAGCCGGCTCGCACGGGTCGCGATGACCAGGCGTTGCGGAGCGGGCACGACGCGTCAGAGGAACGACGAGACGATGACCGAGGCGACGACGCCGATGATGGCCAGTACGAACAGGCCTTGCAGCAGGCTCAGGCCCGATTCGGTTTGCTGAGCGTTGTGGGTCTTACGCAGACTCATGTGCGGATTCCTTGGAGGCGGTTTTGCGGCTTGCGAGCCACCGTCCCAGGACAATGACCAGCAGCGCGCCAATAACTTCAGCGGCGATTTTAACCGCCTGCGGCTGCTCGCCGAATTGACGTACGACAACCACGTCCGTAACAAGCATGCCACCGGCGATCCAGCCCAGCAGGCCGGCACCGAACGTGACGACCAGCGGGTAGCGGTCGATCAGCTTCAGGACCAGGGTGCTGCCCCAGATGATGATGGGCACGCTGACGACCAGGCCGAAGACGACCAGGCCGATCTGGTGGTCGGCATGGGCGTTCTGGGCGGCGCCGGCGATGGCGATCACGTTGTCCAGGCTCATGACGAAGTCGGCCACGATGATGGTCTTGACGGCGGCCATGATGGAGGTGCCGCCCTTGATGCCGTCATGTCCCTCGTCTTCGGGGATCAGCAGCTTGACGCCGATCCACAGCAGCAGCGCACCGCCGACGACCTTCAGGAACGGGATGTTGAGCAGCGTGAGGGCGAAGGCGATCAGGACGACGCGCAGGATGATGGCGCCGGCCGTCCCCCAAAGAATGCCCTGCATGCGCTGTTTGGGGGCCAGATTGCGGCACGCCAGAGCGATGACCACGGCATTGTCGCCGCCGAGCAGGATGTCGATCATGATGATCTGGAAGACAGCCGCCCAGCTCAACGTTTGGAAAAACTCGAGCACTTTAAAAACCCCCAACGGTGTTATGTAGGAAACCTCTCCGACACCGGACCACCTCGGGGAACAACCCGGGCGCCCGCCCGATTTCACGGGGGAAATCGGGATCGGTACAGCCCGGTATTGTAGTTCAGCTTTGCGTCATTAAGTTAACGATCAGCTTTCATTAAGCCATCACTCAGCTTCGTTGCTGGCGCAACAAGAAGAACTTGCCCAGTGCCAGCACCAGCAGTGCACCGATGACGCCGGTCAGCATCGCGAAGTGGTGCTGCGTCATGCCCAGGGCGGCGTCGATGCGGGCCACGGGCTCCTGCAGCGCGGGGTCGCCCACCAGCAGCTCGCCGGCGATGAAGCCCAGCAGCGCGGCACCCACCCAGACGATGACCGGGAAGCGCTCGATGACCTTGAGCAGCAGCGTGCTGCCGAAAATGACCAGCGGGATGCTGATGGCCAGGCCCAGCACCAGCAGCGTGGTGTCGCCCATGGCAGCGGCGGCCACGGCCACGACGTTGTCCAGGCTCATCACCAGGTCGGCGATCATGATGGTGCGGATGGCGGTCATGAGGTTGCCGTGCACCTTGCCACCGCCGTCTTCCTCGCCCTCGGGCAGCAGCAGCGTGACGCCGATGTAGACCAGCAGCAGCGCGCCGATCAGCTTGAGATACGGCAGCATCAGCAGCTTGGCGGCGACCAGGGTCAGCACGATACGCATGATGATCGCGGCGGCGGAACCGACCACGATGGCTTTCTTTTGCTGTTGCGGGGGCAACGATCTGGCGGCCAGTGCGATGACGACGGCGTTGTCGCCCGACAGCAGAATGTTGACCCAAATGATCTGGAGCAACGCGATCCAGAATGCTGCAGAACTGAGTTCCATGCCTCTCTTTCCTAGTTGATCCCCTAGGTTTTATTGATGGATGTATGACCCGCAATGCACGGCCGCCGTCCTGTCCTGCGAGCCGGACGGCTATTGTTGTGTGAGTGCACTGGAGGCATAGGGAGAACGCCCTACCCTTTCATTATAGTTTCGTATCACTGTCCGACGTCTTTCAATTTCGGCTGGCGTGGCGCAACCCGGGAAATCCCCGAGAAAATGCGTCCATGGCATGGGCACGCCGCCCGCGCCGGCAAAGAAAAAGCCCGCCTTTGCAGGCGGGCTTTCACGGTCATGGGAGACCCGAAGACGGCGATTACAGAACCGACTTCAGCAGCTTGCCCATTTCCGACGGGTTGCGCGTGGTACGGATACCGCACGCTTCCATCACTTCCAGCTTGGCGTCGGCCGTGTCGGCACCGCCCGAGATCAGCGCGCCGGCGTGGCCCATGCGCTTGCCCGGAGGCGCGGTGACACCCGCGATGAAGCCGACGACCGGCTTCTTCATGTTGTCCTTGGCCCACTCGGCGGCGTTCACTTCGTCCGGACCGCCGATTTCGCCGATCATGATGACGGCGTCGGTGTCGGGATCGTCGTTGAACAGCTTCAGGACGTCGACGTGCTTCAGGCCGTTGATGGGATCGCCACCGATGCCGACGGCGCTCGATTGGCCCAGACCCAGCTCGGTGACCTGCGCCACGGCTTCATACGTCAGGGTGCCCGAACGGCTGACGATGCCGATGCGGCCCTTGCGGTGGATGTGACCCGGCATGATGCCGATCTTGATTTCGTCGGGGGTGATCAGACCCGGGCAGTTCGGGCCCAGCAGCAGCGTCTTGCTGCCCTTGGCCTTCATGCGGTTCTTCACTTCCAGCATGTCACGCACCGGGATGCCTTCGGTGATGCAGACCACCAGATCCAGCTCGGCCTCGACGGCTTCCCAGATGGCGGCGGCAGCGCCCGCGGGCGGCACGTAGATCACCGAAACGGTGGCGCCGGTGTCCTGCTTGGCGTCCTTGACCGAGGCGTAGATGGGGATGCCTTCGAAGTCTTCACCCGCCTTTTTGGGGTTCACGCCGGCCACGAAGGCGGCTTTGCCATTGGCGTAGTCACGGCACATACGGGTGTGGAACTGGCCCGTCTTGCCCGTGATGCCCTGGGTGATGACTTTGGTGTCCTTGTTGATCAGAATCGACATTTGTGAATCCTTGGCAATTTTTTACTTGGCAGCGGCGACGACCTGGGTCGCGGCTTCGGCCATGGTGTCAGCGCTGATGATGGGCAGGCCCGAGTCGGCCAGCATCTTCTTGCCGAGTTCTTCGTTGGTGCCCTTCATGCGCACGACCAGCGGCACGCTCAGGTTGACGGCCTTGCAAGCCGCGATCACGCCTTCGGCGATGACGTCGCAGCGCATGATGCCGCCGAAGATGTTGACCAGAATGGCCTTCACGCTCTTGTTCTTGAGCATGATCTTGAAGGCTTCCGTGACCTTCTCGGCCGTGGCGCCGCCGCCGACGTCCAGGAAGTTGGCCGGCTCGCCGCCGAACAGCTTGATGGTGTCCATGGTGGCCATGGC
>Ga0160496_1000300_pt1 | contig 26932 bp, 26 predicted proteins | sample DIDPMG_2_FD_108231 | JGI IMG/M metagenome (GOLD analysis project Ga0160496, IMG submission 108231) | Enriched soil microbial communities from UW Madison campus, WI, USA - DID2937_E24_FP MG | ecosystem: Environmental > Terrestrial > Soil > Grasslands | place: USA: Madison, Wisconsin | collected...
CGCCCGGTGGCCGACGTGGCCGAGGCGGTGGGCTACCGCTCCGAAGCCGCGTTCGGCAAGGCCTTCCAGGCCATGATGGGCGAGCCCCCCGGCCGCTGGCGCCGCGCCCGCGCAGCATCCTGACACCGCGACGCAGCGACGCAGCGACATTGCGACGTCACGCCACTCAAACAAAGGTGTCAGACTGCATATAAAACAAAGGTGTCAGACTGCATTTATTGCCGGCGCCGCGTCGAAAACAAAGGTGTCAGACTACATTTTTGACAAAGCCCCCCGGGGAGATCGCCTCACACCGGGCCACGCGCCGCGATCCTCGCGAGAAACAAAGGTGTCAGACTGCATTTTTCGCCGGCGCCGCCTCGCACCCCTCGCCGTCGTTGGCGCAGCCCGGCACCCGCGCCGCAAACCCGCCAGGGCCGCTGCCCGCTGCCCGCTTGACGCCGCACAAGCGGCACCCCGCCGCCGCGATGCTAGGATGGGACATCCCATTCTGCGGCGCATGCGATGAACAGCCCAGCCTCATCCGATGACGCGCAGTGCCCAGAGGCGCTCGCCTTTCTCACCGACCCCGCCACGCACGGCCTGGACGCCGAGGCGATACGCGTCGTGCGGACCCACATCTCCGTCGTGGTCCTGGCGGGCGCCGCCGCCTACAAGCTCAAGCGGCCGGTGCGCCTGCCCTATCTGGATTTCTCCACGCTCGCGCTGCGGCGCGCGGCCTGCGATACGGAGCTCGCATTGAACCGCCGCACCGCGCCCGCGCTGTACCGCCGCGTGCGCACGATCACGCGCGGGCCCGACGGCCGGCTGGCCTTCGACGGCGCGGGCGAGCCGATCGAGGCGGTGCTCGAGATGGCGCGCTTCGACGAAAACACGCTGTTCGACCGCATGGCGGCCGCCCATCGGCTCACGCCGGACCTGATGGAGCGGCTGGCCGGCGTCATCGCGGCCTTTCATGCCGAGGCGGCGCCCGCGGCGCCGGCTGACGCGGTGTCGGACCTGCGGCGCGTGCTCGACGCCAATGCGCGCGCCTTCGCGCATGCGCCCTCGGTGGCGCCCGAGGCCGCCGCCGCGCTGGATCTGCAGTTGCGGCAATGCCTCGATCGCCTGGCGCCGCTGGTGCTCGCGCGTGCCCGCGCGGGCCAGGTGCGCCGTTGCCACGGCGATCTGCACCTGCGCAACATCTGCCTGGTCGATGGCGAGCCCACGCTGTTCGACTGCCTGGAGTTCGACAAGGCGCTCGCCACCATCGACGTGCTCTACGACCTGGCGTTCGTGCTGATGGACCTGCAGGCGCGCGGCGAGCCGGCGCTCGCAAACTTTCTCTACAACCGCTATCTCGACGCCGCCCCGCAGCGCGACGGGGTGGCGCTGCTGCCGTTCTTCATGGCGCTACGAGCGCAGGTGCGCGCACATGTCGCCGCCCAGCAAAGCACGCGCGACGGCGATGCGGCCGCCGACGAGGCGCGCGCCTACCTGGCGCTGGCACGGCGCCTGTTGGCACCCCGGCCCGCCCGGCTCGTCGCCGTGGGCGGACCGAGCGGCAGCGGCAAATCGACCGTGGCCGCGGCCATCGCGCACGCCATCGGCCCCGCGCCCGGTGCGCGCGTGATTTCGAGCGATCGGGTGCGCAAGCGGCTGCACGGCGTGAGCGCGCTGACCCGGCTGCCGCCGCAGGCCTACGAAGCCGCCGTGTCGCAGCGGGTCTACGCCGCCGCGCTGGAGGAGGCGGCGGCCATGTTGGCGCAAGGCGGCGCGGTGGTGGCCGACGCGGTGTTCGACCGCCCCGACACCCGCGCGGCACTGGTTCGTTGCGCACGCAACGCCGGGGTGCCGTTCGACGGCGTCTGGCTGTGGGCGCCGCGCACCGAACTCGAACGCCGCGTCGCGGCGCGCCGCAACGATCCATCGGACGCCACCCTCGCCGTGCTCGACCGCCAGTTGGCGGGCATCGACGCGCCCGATGATTGGCACGTCACCGCGCCCCGCACGGCAGAGGCCGAGCGGCCACCCGGCCTGGAGACGACCGTCGCCGAGGTGCAACGGCGGCTCGGCGATGCCGCGCCGGTGCGCGACTGACGCCGCCGCTTCAGAGTCGGCCGACGCCGACCCACAGCCGCGTCTGCACCACGCGGCTCACGAGATCATGGAAATGCGCGGGCGCATCGCGCAGCACCGCCACGCCCTGGATCAGCGTGCGCAGATCGAAGGTCAGCGCGCGCCGCACGCGGGCCGCCGTCGGCTCGGTGGCGCCTTCGGTTGCGCCGGGCACGTCCGGCGCGGTGGTTTCCTGGATGGCCACGACGCGCGCCTCCCGGTCGCGCCGCCGCTGCGCCGGTCCGGTCAGCAGGTCGGGCAGCCGGCGCGCGCCGTTGCGCATCAGCGTGGGCGCCGCGTAACGCACGGGCGCGATCACCAGGCGCACCCCTTCGGCCCCCAGCGCGGCCTCGGTGATGGCCGACACGGTGGACTGCACGATCACGGTGCTCTCGGGCACCGCGTCGGCCGAGGTGGCCGCGGCATTGGCCTCGCCCCCGAGGAACCAGCGCTGCATGCCGATCAGCGCCTGCGCGCCGTCGAGATCGGCCTGTCCGCGCGAGGGCAGCAGGCGTTCGCGCCACACTGCGGGCACCTGCACCGCCTGGCCACAGGCGAGGCCCGCCGACAGCGCCTGGCTCGCGGGCCAGACCGTGTTGCGCCCGTGAAAACGCACCTGCTCGAATTCGAGCAGTTCCATGAGTTCACGGAAATTCATGCGGCAATACAGGCGCGCGGAGGTATCGAGCCGCTTATCGATATAAACATTGCTCACGGCATGGCTCCCAGGCAGGTTTCAGCGTAGGGCGCAGCGCGCCCGCTCCGGCCGCGGCAATGGGACGTGCAGGAATGGTTGCACACGCAATCAGGCGCCCCGATGGGCAGCCCGCGACCCGCCGGCACGAGCGAGAAGATCGTGCGGCAAGGTATGCCGAATTCCTACATTTTGGGCGCTCGCTAATTATTTGTAGCGATTTGATAAGCACCCAAACCACGCCCCCGCGCGGCGCTCATTACAGTTTAGGCCGCGAAGCTTTCAATCGCCTGTGGCGGTCCATATACATACCGATACCGGGCCGCACCTTTTTAGTTACACCAAGAAAGAGGAAACCAGAAATGAAAAAGCAAAACGCCCTGCTCGGCTCGGCGCTGTTGGCCAGCGTCCTCCTCGCCGGTTGTGCGAACATGAGTGGCATCAATGCCGACGGCCTGATGTCGGCTGGTGGCGACATGGCCAAGGCCATGAGCCTGTCTGACGCGGACATCGTCCAGCTGTCGGATGCCGCTTGCAAGGAAAGCGACGCGCAGTCGAAGGTGGCTCCGGCCAACAGCAAGTACACCAAGCGCCTGAACACCGTGATGCGCGGCTTCGGCAACATGGACCTCAACGGCCAGAAGATCAACTACAAGGTCTACCTGACGCAGGACGTGAACGCCTGGGCCATGGGCAACGGTTGCGTGCGCGTGTACAGCGGCCTGATGGACATGATGAACGACGACGAACTGCGCGGCGTCATCGGCCACGAAATGGGCCACGTCGCACTGGGCCACAGCAAGAAGGCCATGCAGACCGCCTACGCCGTGAGCGCCGCCCGTGGCGCCGCCACCTCGGCCGGCAACAGCGCCGTCTCGGCCCTGTCGTCGTCGCAACTGGGCGAGATGACCGAGAAGCTGATCAACGCGCAATTCTCGCAATCGCAGGAAACCGCCGCTGACGACTACTCCTTCGACCTGCTGACCGAGAAGAAGATGAACCGCAAGGGCCTCATCACCGCCTTCGAAAAGCTGGCCAAGCTGGACGGCGGCAACAGCAGCATGTTCGACTCGCACCCGTCCTCGCCGGACCGCGCCGCGCGCCTGCAAAAGCGCCTGCAGAACGGCAAGTGATGCTGGCGGGCGGGCCCTCGCGGCCCGCTCGTTTGCGCGTGAAACCCGGGCGCCCGCGAGGGCCCCGGGTTTTTGTTTGGCTGGGCGCGACGCCACCAGGCAGTCCGGTCGTGCAGGGACCACCTCTGCCAGCGACGGGCGACGAGGCGGTGCGAAAGGACCGCTTCAGCCAGCTCCTGCAACACCTCGGCAGGCGGCCGCGCCCGCGGCGGGCGTCTGCAACAAGACCATACCGCACCGGATCTGTGTCCACGTTTGCGCGTATGCTGGCCCTGCCGCGCCGTTGCCGCGCCGGCCCCTTCCCTCACCGCAAGACGATTCCAGGAGTGCTCCATGGCAGGCTGGTTCGAACTCAAGCAGGGCAGCACCGGGCAGTTCCACTTCACGCTCAAGGCGAGCAATGGCGAAGTGATCCTGTCGAGCGAAACCTACACCACCAAGGCCTCTGCGCAGAAAGGCATCGACTCGGTGCGCGAAAACTGCTTCGACGCGACGCGCTACAACCGCGCCCAGGCCAGCAACGGCCGCTACTTCTTCACGCTGCGCGCCGGCAACGGCCAGGTGATCGGCAACAGCCAGATGTACACCTCCGAAGCGGCACGCGACGGCGGCATCGATTCGGTGCGCAACAACGGCCTCACGCAGGCGCTGCGCCAGATCGCCTAGCCCTTCCGGGCGCAAAAAAAGCGGCCCGTCCAGGACGGGCCGCTCGGCAGATCACGCAAGGCGCGTCATCATCATTCCGCCTTCACGTTGGCCTCGCGGATCACGGTGGCCCACTGCTTGCGCTCGGCGCTGATGCGGGCGGCCGCGTCGGCCGGGGTGGTCCAGGTGGCGATGGCGCCCTGGCGCTCCAGCGCGTCCTTCACTTCCTGCTTGGCCAGGATGGTCTTGAGCGTGGCGTTGAGCTTCTCGACCACGGGCGCGGGCGTGCCGGCCGGTGCGACGATGCCGAACATCGAGCTCACTTCGAAGTTGGCCAGGCCGGCCTCGGCGGCGGTCGGCACGTCGGGCAGGGCCGCGGCGCGATCCTTCGACGTGACGGCCAGCGCGCGCAGCTTGTCGGCCTTCACGTGCGCCTGCGCGGCAGGCACGGTCTCGATCATGGTCAGCACCTGGCCGCCCATCAGATCCGTCATGGCGGGGCCGCTGCCCTTGTAGGGCACGTGCAGCATGTCGACACCGGCGACGCGCTTGAACATCTCGGCGGCCAGATGCTGCGGCGAGCCGTTGCCGGCCGACGCGATGGTCAGGCTGCCCGGCTTGGCCTTGGCTTCGGCGATCAGCTCGGTCAGGGTCTTGGCGGGCACCTTGGGATTGACCACGAACACCAGCGGCACGGTGCCCACGATCGAGATCGGCGCGAACGACTTTTCGATGTCGTAATTGACGCGGCCTTCGTACAGCACCGCGTTGATCGAGTGGCTGGTCAGGGCGCCCATCAGCAGCGTGTAGCCATCGGGCGTGGCCTTGGCCACGACGTCGGCGCCGATGTTGCCGGCGGCGCCGCCGCGGTTCTCAACCACCACGGTCTGGCCCAGTTCGCCGGTGAGCTGCTGCGCCAGCACGCGACCGATCACGTCGGTGGCGCCGCCGGGCGGGTAAGGCACGACCATGCGAATGGTGCGGTCGGGATAGGCATCCGCGGCATGGGCCGGCACGGCGGCTGCGCCGAGCATGGCACCGGCACAGAGCGCCACCAGGGAGTTCAGCACGGCACGGCGCGGCAAGCGCGCGGCACCGGCCGTCGAGCGACGGTCGGACATCATTGTCTCCTCTACTTGCCGGGTTGGATTGGGATGGGTGCCCGGCTCACTCTGGCGGAGTGTAGGCGTGCGATCTTGATAATTTAATCAGTATTTTTCGATGATTTGATCTATGAAACCGATCAATCTCAGTCGGACTAAATACCGCTTGCGGCCCGCATCCCCCTGGATTTATGATCGCTGCGTCGATTATCAATAATATTATCGGGATGGTTATGGACAAGAAAAAAGACGCGAAGGCGCCCCCCGCGGCGCCCGCCACCGGCCTGAAGAAGGGCCTCACGAACTACGGCGACACCGGCTTTTCGCTGTTCCTGCGCAAGGCCTTCATCAAGGGCGCCGGCTACACCGACAGCGCGCTCGACCGCCCGGTGATCGGCATCGTCAACACCGGCAGCAGCTACAACCCCTGTCATGGCAATGCGCCGCAGCTGATCGAAGCGGTCAAGCGCGGCGTCATGCTGGCTGGCGGCCTGCCCGTCGACTTTCCCACCATCTCGGTGCACGAGAGCTTCTCGCAGCCCACCAGCATGTATCTGCGCAACCTCATGTCCATGGACACCGAGGAGATGATCCGCGCCCAGCCCATGGATGCCGTGGTGCTGATCGGCGGCTGCGACAAGACCGTGCCGGCGCAGCTGATGGGCGCCTCGTCGGCCGGCGTGCCGGCGATCCAGCTGGTCACCGGCTCCATGCTCACCGGCGCGCATCGCGGCGAGCGCGTGGGCGCCTGCACCGACTGCCGCCGCTACTGGGGCCGCTACCGCGCCGAGGAGATCGATGACGTCGAGATCGCCGACGTCAACAACCAGCTCGTCGCCAGCGTGGGCACCTGCTCGGTGATGGGCACCGCCTCCACCATGGCCTGCCTCACCGAGGCCATGGGCATGATGGTGGCCGGCGGCGCATCGGCCCCGGCCGTCACCGCCGACCGCACCCGCGTGGCCGAGCAGACCGGCACCACCGCGGTCGCGATGGCGCGCGCCCGCCTCACGCCCGACAAGATCCTCACCGGCAAGGCCATCGAGAACGCGCTGCGCGTGCTGCTCGCCATCGGCGGCTCCACCAACGGCATCGTCCACATGACCGCCATCGCCGGCCGCCTGGGCATCGACATCGACCTCGCCGGCCTCGACGCCATGAGCCGCGAAACCCCGGTGCTGGTCGACCTCAAGCCTTCCGGCCAGCACTATATGGAAGACTTCCACAAGGCCGGGGGCATGCTGGCCCTCCTGCGCGAGCTGCGCCCGCTGCTGCACCTCGACGTGATGACGGTCTCGGGCCGCACGCTGGGCGAGGAGCTGGACGCCGCCCCGCCGCCCTTCAAGCAGGACGTCATCCGTCCGTTCGATGCGCCGATCTATCCGGTGGGCGGCCTGGCCGTGCTGCGCGGCAACCTGGCGCCGGGCGGCGCCATCATCAAGCAGTCGGCCGCCAATCCCAAGCTGATGGAGCACGAGGGCCGCGCCGTGGTGTTCGAGAGCGCCGAAGACATGGCGCTGCGGATCGACGATCCCGACCTCGACGTCACCGCCGAAGACATCCTGGTGCTCAAGCGCATCGGCCCCACCGGCGCGCCCGGCATGCCGGAGGCCGGCTACATGCCCATCCCCAAGAAGCTGGCCGTGGCCGGCGTGAAGGACATGGTGCGCATCTCCGACGGCCGCATGAGCGGCACCGCGGCCGGCACCATCGTGCTGCACGTCACGCCCGAGTCGGCCATCGGCGGCCCGCTGGCCTATGTGCAGAACGGCGACCGCATCCGTCTCTCGGTGAAAAACCGCGAGATCGCCCTGCTGATCTCGGATGCCGAGCTGGCCAGCCGGGCGGCCGCCGCGCCGCAGGAGCGGCCGAGCGCCGAGCGCGGCTACCGCAAGCTTTTCCTGCAGACGGTGACGCAGGCCGACCAGGGGGTAGACTTCGACTTCCTGCGCGCCTCCGAAACCAACGAAAAGGTGCCGCGCGCACGCTGACCGATCCGCCATGACTGCCTCCGCCTCCCCTGCCGACTGGACGCTCGACGACGCCGTCGCCGCGCTCGAAGAAGACATCGTCTTCGGCCGTCTGCATCCGCGCCAGCGCCTCACCGAAGACGAGCTGATGGCCCGCTTCGGGCTCAAGCGCCACGCGGTGCGGCAGGCGCTGGGGCGGCTGGAGCTGATGGGCGCCGTCGAACGCCGCCCCAACGTGGGCGCCGAGGTGCGCGCCTTCAGCACCACCGAGGTCATGGAGCTCTACGCGCTGCGCGAGCTGCTGGAGGCGCGCGCCGCCAGCCTGATCCCGCTGCCGGTGGCGCCGGCGCGGCTCGAGCCGCTGATCGCGATCCAGCGCGAACACGATGCGGCCGTGGCGGCCGGCGACGCCCGCCATGTGTTCCGCTGCAACCACCAGTTCCATCGCGAGCTGTTCGCGCTCACCGACAACCCGATCCTGCAGCAGGCCATCGAGGAGTACGCGCGCCGCACCCACCCGATCCGCTTCGGCACCCTGGCCGCCGCCGGCTATCGCGAACGCGCGCGCCAGGAGCACTGGAGCATGATCGAGGCGCTGCGCGCCGGCGACCGCGAGGCGCTCGTGGCGCTGTGCGGCCAGCACATCATTCCGTCGCGCGACGCCTACCTGGCCGCCGAGCGCCTGCGCTCGGGCCGCGCCGCCTGAGGCTTCTCTCCCGCCTTCCCGCCCCGCTTCGCCGCGGGCGCCGGTAGTTGCCGGCGCAACTCATCCACCAGGGCCAGCGCCGCCGGCGACAGACTGCGGTTGCGCGAGGTGACCAGCCCGATCGAACGCTCGGCCACCGGCCCCACCAGCGGCCGCTCGACCACGCCGGTGTGCGCCACGGCGCGCGCCGCGATCTCCGGCAGCGCCGCCACGCCGAAACCGCACTCCACCATCGCCACGATGGTGGCCAGGTGCTCCGCCTCGAAGGCCGGCTGGAAGCGGATGCGATTCTGCAGGAAGGCCCATTCGGTGTACTGGCGCACGCTGCTGGGCTGCACCATCGAAACGTGCGGCACGTCCACCGTGTCGGCCCAGCGCAGCGGGCCGGTGCTGCGCGCCAGCGCGTGATCCTGCGGGATCAGCAGCAGAAAGCTGTCGGACATCATGGGCACGTAGTGCAGGTCGGCCTGCTGCGGGTCGGCCGCCGTGAGCGCGAAGTCGACCGCGCCGTTGCGCACCAGGTCGAAGGCCGGCCCCGACAGGGTGTCGTGCACCTTGAGCGCCACGCCCGGGTGGGTCTGGCGGAACGCCATCAACACACGCGGCAGCAGGCGCGCCGCCAGCGACGGCAGCGCCGCCACGGCGACCTGGCCGCGATCGGCATTGGCGATGCCGCCGACCGCGTCGATCGCCTCGCGAAACGCCACCTGCAACGCGGCCGCCTGTTGCATGAACACCTCGCCCGGCGCGGTGAGCCGCACGCTGCGCGTGGTGCGGTCGAACAGCCGCACGCCGAGCGCCTCCTCGATCCGCAGGATCTGCGTGGAAAGCGCCGACTGGGACAGGTGCAGCTGCGCGGCCGCCTGGCGGAAATTGAGGGTGCGGCCCAGCACCAGCACGGTTTCGATGTCGCGCATCGACAGATTGACCTTCACGCGCGTCTCCGTTGATTGATCTTGTAATTCGATCATTCTATAAAAAAAATCTGATTCATCAATCAACGCCGCTTCCCTACACTGGCGCCGAACCCGATCGAAGGAGCGATCAATGCAGACGACGAACAATGCGCCCCTGGCGCGTCCCGCCACGGCGCACGTGGTGGTGGTAGGTGGCGGCACGATGGGCGCCGACGTGGCCGTGGTGCTGGCCCGCGCGCAATGCCGCACCACCGTGATCGAGCCGCACGCCGAGCGCGCGGCCGCCCTGCCGGCCCGCGTGGCCGCCAACCTGGAAGCCGCCGGCCGCGCCGACTGCGCCCGTTTCGTGGGCACCGCCGCCACGCTGGACGACGTCCAGTGGGACGACGTGGGCCTCGTGATCGAGTGCGTGCCCGAGCGGCTCGACATCAAGCAGAAGCTGTTCGCCGAGCTGGTGCAGCGCGCCCCGCGCGACGCCATCCTGGCCAGCAACAGTTCGAGCTTCCCGATCAGCGCCATCGGCGTGGGCCTGGAAACGCGCGACCGCATGCTGGGCCTGCACTTCTTCATGCCGGCGCACCTGGTGCCGCTGGTCGAAGTGGTGCTGTGCGAGGCCAGCGCGCCGGCCAGCGCCGATGCGCTGATCGGCTTCATGCGCCGTTGCGGCATGGTGCCGGTGCGCGTGGCGCGCGACCTGCCGGGCTTTCTCGCCAACCGCCTGCAGCACGCGCTCTCGCGCGAGGCGTTCAAGCTGATCGACGAAGGCATCGCCACGCCCGAGGACGTGGACGCCGCGGTGCGCTTCGGCTTCGGCTTCCGCTTCCTCGCGGCCGGCCCGGTGCTGCAGCGCGACCACGCCGGCATCGAGGTGCACGCTGCCGCCGGCGCCACCATGTATCCCACCTTCTGCAACGACGACCATCCGGCGCGTTGCCTGACCGAACGCGCCGCCGACGGCCGGCACGGCATGAAGACCGGCCAGGGCTTCTACAGCTGGAACGCGGAGACCATCGCCGCCGAACGCGCCCGCTACGATCGCCTGCTGCGTGCCGGCCTCGACCTGCTGTCGGCCGAACTGCCGGAGATCCAGCCATGAGCGCGCGCCCGACGCCCGCCCTGCTCTCGGCCTCGCCGCTGATCGTGTGCGTGGCGCCCAACGGCGCCTACAAGACCGCGGAACAGCATCCCGCCGTGCCCATGACCCCGGCCGCGCTGGCGCGCGAGGCCCAGGCCTGCCTGGATGCCGGCGCCGCCATGATGCACATGCACGTGCGCACCCCGGAAGGCAAGCATTCGATCGACGTGCAGGCCTATCGCGACGCGCTCGCCGCGGTCGATGCCGCGGTCGGCGAGCGCCTGCTGGTGCAGGTCACGAGCGAGGCCGCCGGCGTGTATCGCGCGCCGGCCCAGATGGCCATGGTGCGCGAACTGCGCCCGCGCGCGGTGTCGATCGGGCTGCGCGAGATCGCGGTGCCGGAGGTCGAGGAAAGCGAGCTGGCGGCCTTCTTCGCCTGGATCGCGGCCGAACGGATCATGACGCAGATCATCCTCTACGACGTGGCCGACGTGGAGAAGTGGCAGTCGCTGCGCGCGCGCGGGCTGGTGCCGGCGGGCGCGTGGTCGACGCTGTTCGTGCTGGGCCGCTACAGCGCGGGCCAGCAGTCCTCGCCGCACGATCTGCTGCCCTTTCTCAATGCCTATGACTACACCCTGCCGTGGGCGGTCTGCGCCTTCGGCCGCGAAGAGAACGCGTGCGTCACCAGCGCGGCCTCGTTCGGCGGCCACATGCGGGTGGGCTTCGAGAACAACCTGACGCTGCAGGACGGCAGCATCGCGCCGGGCAACGCGGCCCTGGTGGCCCAGGCCGTGACCGGCGGCCTCGCGCTCGGCCGCCCCATCGCCGACGCCGACCAGGCGCGCGCCATCTACGGCGCGATCGGCTGATGCGCTGGCGCGGGCCTCAGGCCTGCGCCAGCGCGCGCCACGCCGCCAGCTTGGCCGCGAGCGGCTGCGCCGCGTGCGCGGGGCTGGTGGACGGCAGGCTCAGGTAGCAAAGCAGCCGCTCCAGGCCGGCCAGCTGCGGCAGCGCGTGGCGCTTGAACAGCGCCGCGGCCTTGGCGCCGTTGAACGCGATGCGCTCGATGGCCGGATGCGCGGCCAGGAAGGCCGCGAAATCGTTGGCACGGGCGCTGCCCGCCACGATCGCGGCATCCAGGCTGCCCGGGCGCTCGCATTCGGCGAGCACATCCCACAGCGCCACGCCCGCGTCGCGCAACTGCGCCAGCCGGATGTCGTAGTCGGCCTGCGGATCGATGCCGTACAGCGCGGCCATGATGGGCCAGAACGCGTTGCGCGGGTTGGCGTAGTAGCGGCCGGCGGCGAGCGAGACCACCCCGGGCATGGTGCCCAGCACCAGCACGCGGGCGCGGGCATCCGACACGGCGCCGAAGCCCTGCACCGCCGCCTGGGCCGGCGACAAGGCCTGCGCCTCGGCCTCGACCCGCTTCACGGGCGGCGCCACACGCTGGCGAGCCAGGGCTGCTGCTCGCGCGGCAGGCCCGCGGGCCGGTAGTAGTGTTCGAGCGCCTCGAAACCGGCCGCCTCCAGCAGCGCCTGCCATTGCGGCCAGTCGTGCCACACGCCATAGCGCCCGCGCGCCCAGCCCTCCTGGTTGGCGCCGCGCGGATTGGACGCGAACAGCGCGCCGCCGGGCCGCAGCGTGGCGTGCAGTTGCCCCAGCACGCGCGGCAGCACGGCGCCGGGCACGTGGAACAGGCTGGCGTTGGCGAACACGCCGTCGAACGCGGCCGGCGGCAGGTCCAGATGCAGGAAGTCCTGCTGCCAGACCTCGCCCGCGCCGCTGGCGCGCGCCATGGCCACGAACTCGGCCACGCCGTCCAGGCCCACGGGCCGGTGGCCGCGCGCGGCGAAGGTGCGCAGGTCGCGCCCCGGCCCGCAGCCGAAGTCGAGGATGTCCAGGGGCCGGTCGCCCGGCAGGTGGCGCAGCAGCGCGTCGACGTTCTGGCTCACGTCGTGGTCGCGCGTGCCGGCCTCGAAGGCGGCGGCGACCGCCGCGTAGTCGGCCAGGGTGCCGGCGCTCACGGCATCGAGATCGGGAGTGTGCTTGCTCATGGGCCCCAATGTACAACGGCCGCCCGACAAGCCGGGCGGCCGTTGCCGCACTCCCCGACGCGATCAGGCCGCGAGGCGGCGCTCGATCTCGCTCTTGGTGGTCGCCAGTTCTTCGGGCAGGCCCTGGGCGAGCTGGTCGAACAGCTCGGCGTGCAGGTTGAGCTCCTCGCGCCAGGCCGGGCCGTCGCTGGAGATCACCAGCTCGAAGGCATCGGGGCTGAACTCGAGGCCGGTCCAGTCGATGTCGCGATAGGTGGGCGAGATGCCGAACGCCTGTTCGGCGCCGCCCGCCGTGCCTTCGAGACGGCCCAGGATCCACTTGAGCACGCGCATGTTTTCGCCGAAGCCGGGCCACACGAACTTGCCGTCCGGGCCCTTGCGGAACCAGTTGACGCAGTAGATGTGCGGCAGCTTGGCGCCCTTGGCCTGCAGGCGCTGACCGAGCTTGAGCCAGTGGGTGAAGTAGTCGCTCATGTTGTAGCCGCAGAACGGCAGCATGGCGAAAGGATCGCGGCGCACCACGCCCTGCTGGCCGGCGGCCGCGGCGGTGGTTTCGGAGCCCATCGTGGCGGCCATGTAGACGCCCTCGACCCAGTTGCGCGCCTCGGTCACCAGCGGCACCGTGTTGGAGCGACGGCCACCGAAGATGAAGGCGTCGATCGCCACGCCCTTGGGATTCTCCCATTCGGGATCGATCGAGGGGCATTGCGAGGCGGGCGCGGTGAAGCGCGCATTCGGGTGTGCGGCCTTGCGGCCGGTCTGGGCTGCGCTGGCAGGCGTCCAGTCCTGGCCCTGCCAGTCGATCAGGTGCGCGGGCGGCGTGTCGGTCATGCCTTCCCACCACACGTCGCCGTCATCGGTGAGCGCCACGTTGGTGAAGATCACGTTGGCCTTGAGCGTGGCCATGGCGTTGGGATTGGTCTTTTCGCTGGTGCCGGGGGCCACGCCGAAATAGCCGGCCTCGGGGTTGATCGCGTACAGGCGGCCGTCGGCGCCCGGCTTGATCCAGGCGATGTCGTCGCCGATGGTGCTGACCTTCCAGCCGTCCATGCCCTGCGGCGGGATCAGCATGGCAAAGTTGGTCTTGCCGCAGGCCGAGGGGAAGGCGGCCGCGATGTGGCGCTTCTCGCCCTTGGGCGAGGTCACGCCGAGGATCAGCATGTGTTCGGCCAGCCAGCCCTGGTCGCGGCCCATGGTGGACGCGATACGCAGCGCGAAGCACTTCTTGCCCAGCAGCGCGTTGCCGCCGTAGCCCGAGCCGTAGCTCCAGATCTCGCGCGTCTCCGGGAAATGCACGATGTATTTGGTGGGGTTGCAGGGCCAGGCCACGTCGGCCTCGCCCGGCTCGAGCGGCGCGCCCACGCTGTGCACGCAGGGCACGAACTCGCCATCGGTGCCCAGCACGTCGTACACGGCACGGCCCATGCGCGTCATGATGCGCATGTTCACGGCCACGTAGGGGCTGTCGGACAGCTCGACGCCGATGTGCGCGATCGGCGAGCCGAGCGGGCCCATCGAGAACGGCACCACGTACAGCGTGCGGCCGCGCATGGCACCGGCGAACAGGCCGTCGAGCGTGGCGCGCATCTCGTCGGGCGCGGCCCAGTTGTTGGTGGGGCCGGCATCCTCTTCGCGGGCCGAGCAGATGAAGGTGCGGTCTTCCACGCGCGCCACGTCCGACGGATCGGACCACGCCAGATAGGAGTTGGGGCGCTTGGCGGGATTCAGGCGGCGCATCGTGCCGGCCTGCACCATCTGTTCGCACAGGCGGTCGTACTCTTCCTGTGAACCGTCGCACCACACCACGGCATCGGGCTGCGTGTGCGCGACCACGCCGCGCACCCATTCGATCAGCTTCGGGTGTTTGACATAGGCAGGCACATTCAACGCCACGGCATGAGCCTCGGAAGCGAGCGTCATCGGGGGTATCTCCTCAAAGAAGTTGCATGAGCACACCGGGCGGGTCGCGGCGGGCCGGGACACGCGCCGGTGGCGGGGCATTGCCAAAAAAGCCGGCCCGGCGGCCGAAGCCGCCGGGCGATCACGGTCGATATTACTTGCGGCCCCCAATGGGTCCAATCGTCTTTACGGCTGGTCACGTCTGTTTTGCTAGGGGTTAACCCGTGCGATGAACACATCGCAGTGCAGCATGCGCGCACGCCGGGACGCGGCCGGGCCTATGACATAATCGGGCGCATTCCACGCGGGCGCCGCACTCGCTGCGCCCACTGTCTCTCCCCGTTTTACGCCGTCGCCTCATGCCCTTGTCCCCGCCCCCGCTCAATGCCGAACGCCTGTGGTCGCGTGTCGAAGCCCTGTCGCGCTTCACGCTGGCCGATCAACCCTGGACGCGCCGCGCGTTCACGCCGCTGTGGGCGGAAAGCCGTGAATGGTTGCGCGCGCAATTCGAGGCGGCCGGCCTGCGCACCCACGTGGATGCGGGCGGCAACCTGGTGGGCCGGCGCGAAGGCCGCAACCCCGGCGCCCCGGTGCTGGCCACCGGATCGCACTGCGACACCGTGGTCGAGGGCGGCCGTTTCGACGGCATCATCGGCGTGCTGGCCGGCATCGAGATCGCCCACACGCTGCAGGAGCAAGGCATCGAGCTCGAGCACCCGCTGGAGGTGATCGATTTCCTGTCCGAAGAGCCGAGCGACTACGGCATCTCGTGTGTCGGCAGCCGTGCGCTGGCCGGCGTGCTGCACCCCGACATGCTGGCCGCGCGCAATCCCGCCGGCGAAACCCTGGCCGAGGGCCTGGCGCGCGCGGGCGGCGATCCCGCGCGGCTCGCCTCGGTGCAGCGCGCGCCCGGCAGCACGGCCGCGTTCGTCGAACTGCACATCGAGCAGGGCCCGGTCCTCGAAACCCGCGGCCTGCCGATCGGCGTGGTCACCAACATCGTGGGCATCCGCCGCGTGGCCATCACCGTCACGGGCCAGCCCGATCACGCCGGCACCACGCCGATGGACATCCGGCGCGACGCGCTGGTGGGCGCGGCGCGCGTGATCGAGGCCGCGCACCGGCGCGCCAGCGCGGCCAGCGGCAATCCGCATTACGTGGTCGCCACCGTCGGCCGCATCGCGATGACGCCCAACGTGCCCAACGCGGTGCCGGGCAAGGTCGAGCTCGTGCTCGAGGTGCGCAGCGACAGCGACGCCGTGCTCGAAGGCTTTCCCGAAGCGGTGCTCGACGAGGTCGCCAGCGGGCTGGCCGAGCTGCGCCTGCAGGCGACGATGAGCGGCCTGAGCCGCGCGCGCCCCACCGACTGCACGCCGCTGGTGATGGACGCGGTCGAGCAGGCGGCCACGCGCCTGGGTTATGCCAACATGCGCATGCCCAGCGGCGCCGGCCACGATGCCGTCTACATGGCGCCCAGCGGTCCGATCGGCATGGTGTTCATTCCGTGCAAGGGCGGGCGCAGCCATTGCCCCGAGGAGTGGATCGAGCCGTCGCAACTGCTGGACGGCACCCGCGTGCTTTACCAGACCCTGCTCGACCTCGACGCCCAGCTCGCGCGATAACCCTGCCGCCGGCCGGGCCGCCACCGCCCCCGGGCCGGCGCTTGGGTATGCTCACGCATCCGTCTCGAAGAACACCATGGAACAGATCGAACTCAACGACGGCACGGCCGACCGCTACCTGCTGGACGCGCCCGGCCTCTCCCTGCTGGTCTTCTACAGCCGCACCTGCGCCAACTGCCAGGTGGCGCGCCAGCGCCTGCCCGAATTCGACCTGCCGATCGAGCGGCTGTGCTGGATCGATGCCGGCCACAACGGCGGCCTGGTCCAGCGCTACGAGGTGTTCCACCTGCCCGCGCTCTACGTGGTGCGCGACGGCGCGTTCTACGGGCCCGTGAGCGCGCAGCTGGCCGATTGGGATCTGCGCCAGCAGATCGGCCTCGCGCTCGACAGCTATCCGGCGGAACTGCCGTGAGCCGGACCGCCGCCGCGCCGGCCACCCGGCTGCCGCTCGACACGTTCGCCACCAGCGTGATGCTGCTGCTGTGCATCTGCTGGGGCTTCCAGCAGATCGCGATCAAGCTGGTCGCCGCCGACATCTCGCCCATGCTGCAGATCGGCCTGCGCTCGGCGTTCGCCGCCGTGGTGCTGGGCATCGTGGTGCTGCGCCGGCGCGGTCTGGCCGAGCTGCGCGACGGCACCCTCCCCGCCGGCCTGCTGGCGGGCGTGCTGTTCGCGGGCGAATTCCTGATGGTGGCGCTGGGGTTGAACTACACCACGGCCTCGCACATGTCGGTGTTTCTCTACACCGCGCCCATCTTCGCGGCGCTCGGGCTGCATTTGCTGGTGCCCGAGGAGCGCCTGCGTCCGCTGCAGTGGGCGGGCGTGGCGGTCGCGTTCGGCGGCATTGCACTGGCGTTCCTGGGCAAGGGCGTGGACGCGCAGGCGGCCGCCAGCGCGGCCGCGCCCAACATGCTGCTGGGCGATTTCCTGGGACTGCTGGCCGGCGCCGCCTGGGGCCTCACCACGGTGGTGATCCGGCGCTCGCGGCTGTCGGAGGCACCCGCCGCCAAGACCTTGTTCTATCAGATGGTGGTGGCCGGCATCGCCCTGCCCGCCGTGTGGGCCGCCGGCCCGGCCGCCGCGCCGCACTGGTCGGGCCAGGCGGTGGTGTCGGTCCTGTTCCAGTGCGTGGTGGTGGCGCTGTCGAGCTACCTCACGTGGTTCTGGCTGCTGCGCCGCTACCTCGCCTCGCGCCTGTCCATTCTCTCCTTCCTCACGCCGCTGTTCGGCGTGGGCTTCGGCGTGTGGATCCTCGACGAGCCCATCGACCCCACCTTCGCGCTCGGCGCCATCCTCGTGCTGGCCGGCATCATGCTGGTGAGCGCGGCCGGCCTGATCCAGGAGCAATGGGCCCGCCTGCGCGGGCGCTGACGCGGGCCCTGCCGCGCCGCCGTCAGGCGGCGGCGCGCCGTTGCGTTCGCAACGAGGCGAGCGACTGGCGCTGGTTGCCCTGCGCGTCGAAGTTCGACGGCGCCAGCCAGGCCTCGAAGCCCGCCTTCACCGCCGGCCACTCCGAGTCGAGGATCGAGAACCACGCCGTGTCGCGCGAGCGACCCTTGTAGACGGTGGCCTGGCGGAACAGCCCCTCGTATTCGAATCCCAGCCGCTCTGCGGCGCGGCGCGACGGCGCATTCAGGCTGTCGCACTTCCATTCGTAGCGGCGATAGCCGAGCTCGTCGAAGGCGCGGCGCATCAGCAGGTACTGCGCCTCGGTCGAGGCGCGCGAGCGCTGCAATAGCGGCGAGTACGTCACGAAGCCCACCTCGATCACGCCGGCCGGCGGATCGATCCGCATGAGCGCCAGGGTGCCCACGGCCCGGCCGGTGGCCAGGTCGATCACGGCGTGGTGCAGCGGATCCTTGCTGGCGGCGGCACGCTCGGCAAAGTCGCGATAGCGCGCCGCATCCTCGAACGGGCCCACCGACAGGTAGGTCCAGTCGCGCGCGTCCGGCGCCTGCGAATAGGCGGCGTACAGCTCGGCCGCGTGACGCTCGGCGTCGAGCGGTTCGAGGCGGCAGTAGCGCCCCTCGATCGGCGTGCGGGGCGGCGGCTGGCGCGCCGTCCAGCCCGGCAGGGGCTCGCCGATGGGTTGACCGAAGGGATTGAGCAACGAAGCCATGGTGTTCCTCGCAACGGAAGCGTGATTTGTCTGCCGGAATGCCAGACGATGCGCTAAGGTAGCGCCTATCGTGGCATGATAAAAAGGCCACGACACGCCAACCTGATAGTGCCACGCGCTTTTGCCATGTCCGCCACCGCCGCGCCCTCGTTCGAACTCGACCTGCTCGATGCCCCGCTGGAAATGACCGCCGACAATGGCCGCGGCGCGCCGCCGCTGCAGCGCCAGCTGCAACACCGCCTGCGCCAGGCCATCCTGACCGGGCGGCTGGCGCCCGGCACGCGGCTGCCGGCCTCGCGCGCCCTGGCGGAGTCGCTCGGGATCTCGCGCAACACCGTCACCATCGCCTACGACCATCTGGCCGCCGAGGGCTATGTGCTGGCCGACCGCCAGGGCACCCGGGTGGCGCCGCTCGCGCGCCGCGTCCAGGCCGAGGCCGGCGCCGGCATCAAAGGCGAGGCGGCGCCCGCGGCCGCCCTGCCCGCCGTGTCGGCCAGGCTCGCGGGCATCGTGCCCAGCGCGCCGCGCAACGACATCCACCTGGCGCTGCGGCCCGGCACGCCGGCGCTGAATCACTTTCCGCAGGCCGCCTGGCGCGGCGCGCTCGAGCGCGCGGTGCGCGGCAGCGGCGCCGCGGCGCTGGGCTACGGCGACCCGGCCGGCGAGCCGGCGCTGCGCACCGCCATCGCCCGTTACCTCGGCCTGGCGCGCGGCGTGCGCTGCGAGCCGGCCCGGATCGTGATCACCGAAGGGGCGCAGGAGGCGCTCACGCTGTGCGTGAAGCTGCTGTCGAACCCGGGCGAGACCGCCTGGGTCGAAGACCCCGGCTATCGCGGCGCCAAGACCGCGTTCGCGCTGGGCGACCTGCGCATGGTGCCGGTGCGGGTCGGGCCGGAGGGCCTGGCGGCCAGCGCCGAAGACTGGCGCACCCGCCCGCCGCGCCTCATCTACACCACCCCGTCGCACCAGTACCCCACGGGCGCCGTGCTGTCGGCCGCGCGGCGGCTGGAGCTGATCGCGCTGGCGCGCAGCCATGGCGCCTGGATCATCGAAGACGATTACGACAGCGAATTCCGCCATCACGGCGAGCCCATCGCCGCGATGCAGGGCCTGGTCGACGCCGCGCCCGTGCTGTACGTGGGCACGTTCTCGAAGACGATGTTTCCGTCGCTGCGCATCGGCTTTCTGGTGTTGCCGCAGGCGCTGGCGCCCGTCGTGGGCGCGGCCCTGGGCGAGCTGTTGCGCGGCGGGCACCGCCACGAGCAGCTGGCCCTGGCCGACTTCATCGAGAGCGGCCAGTTCACGCGCCACCTGAATCGCATGCGCAGGCTGTATCGCGAGCGTCAGAAGGCGTTGCGCGAGGCCCTGGCGCGGCACTTCGACATGCCGCACTCGCTCGAAGGCGGCCATTGCGGCCTGCACCTCACGCTGCGCCTGCCCGAGGCCTACCCCGACCGCGCGATCGTGGCGAGCGCCGCGCCGCACGGCATCGCGCCGGCCGCGCTGTCGAGCTTCGTGCTGTGTCCGCAGGCGCGCGACAACGGCCTGGTGCTGGGCTACGGCAACACCTCCGCCGAGCGTTTCGACGGCATCGCGGCGAAGCTGGCGCAGCTGACCCACGCGGCGCGCCGCTGAACGCGGGGCGCGCCGGCGCGCGGCGCTAGGGTTGCGCGCGCAACGGCCGCGCGGCGGCCCGGCGGCGGCGCCACCACAGCGTATAGACGATGATGTTGCCCGCCAGCGCGGCCAGCCCGAGCGCGGTCTGCACCGGCCGGGTCAGGCCCTGCGGATACAGCGCCGACCAGACATAGTGGGCGATGAAGCCGCCCTCGTAGCCTTCCTGGCCGGCGCGCCAGCGCAGGTCGTTTTCGAGCGGCGTGAGCGGGCAGATGCCGCCGGTGGTGGTGATCATCACCGCCCATGCCAGCGCGGCCAGATGGAGCCATGCCAGCCTGGGCCAGCGCAGCAGCAGCAGGCCGCCCGCCACCGCGAACAGCACGAACAGGCCGTGGAACAGCACCACGGCGTCGGCGAGCCAGCCATAGAGCACGGTCAGCCTCCGATCAGCGCGCCGAGCAGCAGCATGGCGAGCAGCAGCCAGAACAGGCCGCTGAAGATCGAGCGCCCCAGGAACGCCTTGATGGCGGCCCAGACGAACAACAGGCCGAGCAGCAGCAAGGCGAAGTTGAAGACGTTGGGGCTCATGCCGAGCGCGGACGCCAGGCCGTTGAAGAAATCCGACAGCGCGCGGCCCAGCCCGCCGAACAGCCAGCGCAGGCCGTCGACCACCGCGCGGATGATGCCGCCCAGAAAAGATCCCGCCGAAGAAAAGAAACCGTCTTCCTGCATTGCGTCGCCAATGGGGCCTGCGCCCCCCGATTTACCGTGTTCCGTCTTTATATCCCATCGGCGGCCAGGGGCAAGCCGAGCGGGCGGGCCCAGTCTCGGGTTTAATAGAGCCCGAACTGTCCAACCCCGCGTCGCGGCCCTGGCAATCCGGCCTGTTGCGCCCGGCCGGCGAGCAAGGAAACGTATTCATGGCTTTTGATTTCGATCTGTATGTGATTGGTGCAGGCTCGGGCGGCGTGCGCGCGGCCCGTTTCGCGGCCGGCTACGGCGCCCGCGTCGCGGTGGCCGAGAGCCGCTACCTCGGCGGCACCTGCGTCAACGTCGGCTGCGTGCCGAAAAAGCTGCTGGTGTACGGCGCGCACTATCGCGAAGACTTCGAGCAGGCGGGCGGCTACGGCTGGACGCCGGGCCATCCGGGCTTCGACTGGCACACGCTGATCCAGAACAAAAACCGCGAGATCGAGCGCCTGAACGGCATCTATCGCAATCTGCTGGTCAACAGCGGCGTGACGCTGCACGAGGGCCATGCGCGCATCCTCGACGCCCACACCGTCGAGATCAACGGCCGGCAGGTCACGGCGCAGCACATCCTGATCGCCACGGGCTCCTGGCCCTTCGTGCCGGACATCCCGGGCAAGGAATTCGCGATCACCTCCAACGAGGCGTTCTTTCTAAAGCAGCTGCCGCGCCGCGTGCTGGTGGTGGGCGGCGGCTACATCGCCGTCGAATTCGCCTCGATCTTCAATGGCCTGGGCGCGCAGACCACGCTGATCTACCGCCGCGAGCTGTTCCTGCGCGGCTTCGACGACTCGGTGCGCGAACACCTGCGCGACGAGCTGCAGAAGAAAGGCATGGCGCTGCGCTTCTCCAGCGACATCTCGCGCATCGACAAGCTGCCCGACGGCACGCTGGCGGCCACGCTGTCGGATGGCTCGGTGATCGAGGCCGACTGCGTGTTCTACGCGACCGGCCGCCGCGCCATGACCGACAACCTCGGCCTGGAGAACACCGGCGTCGAGCGCGACCACCACGGCTTCATCAAGGTCAACGACGAGTACGAGACCACCGAGCCGTCGATCCTGGCGATCGGCGACGTGATCGGCCGCGTGCCGCTCACGCCGGTGGCGCTGGCCGAAGGCATGGCGGTGGCGCGCCGCCTGTTCCGCCCCGAGGAGTACCGCAAGGTCGATTACGACCTGATCCCGACCGCGGTGTTCAGCCTGCCCAACATCGGCACCGTGGGCCTGACCACCGCGCAGGCGCGCGAACAGGGCCACCGCGTCAAGCTGTTCGAGAGCCGCTTCCGCCCGATGAAGCTCACGCTCACCGAATCGACCGAGAAAACGCTGATGAAGCTGATTGTCGACGCGGACACCGACCGGGTGCTCGGCTGCCACATGGTGGGACCGGACGCCGGCGAGATCGTGCAGGGCCTGGCGGTGGCGCTCAAGGCCGGCGCGACCAAGGCGGTGTTCGACGACACCATCGGCATCCACCCGACCGCCGCCGAAGAGTTCGTGACCATGCGCACGCCCGTGGCGACGCCCACGGCAGCCTGATCGCGCGCGGCCACCGGCCGCGGCATGCAGACACGCGGCGCCTCCGGGCGCCGCGCTGCGTTCGGGCGTCAGCCCTTCATGCGCGCCAGCAGGGCCTGGGCGGCGCGCGGGGCGCGGGTCTTGTCGCCGTTGATGAAGTACACGAACACCTGACGGGTGCGCGAACGCGGCCCGGTGGGCACCACGCGCGGCAGGTCGGCCGGCGCCTCGCCGCGCGCCCACGCCTGGGCCCGCTCGTGCCAGCGCGCCAGCGCACTGGGCGCATAGCCGTTGGCGTAGCGCTCGCTCGCGGCCATCAGCCGGGCGTAGACGGTGTCGGCGGTGCGGTCGGCGATGTTGGGATAGTCGGGACTGTCGGTGTAGACGGTGGCGATGCCGTGCTTGCGTGCCAGGCGCACATAGGCGCCCGAGGCGAAGCTGGCGTGGCGCGCGTCGAGCACGTGGGTGAGGTCGCGGCCGTGCGCCCGCGCGGGCAGCAGGGCGAAGAAGGCCTCCAGGTCGGCCGCGTCGAATGCCTTGGTGGCGGGCAACTGCCAGAGGATGGGGCCCAGCTTAGGGCCGAGCTCGACGATGCCGCTGTCGAGAAAGCGTTGCACCGATTCGCCCGCCTCGCCCAGCACCCGGCGATGGGTGGCGAAACGCGGCGCCTTCAAACTGAAGACGAAGCGCTCGGGCACCTGCTCGGCCCAGGCGGCGAAGGTGGCGGGCTTCTGGCTGCCGTAGAAGGTGCCGTTGACCTCGATGGCGGTGAGCACGCTGGCCGCGTATTCGAGCTCGCGCGACTGCGCCAGGCCCGGCGGATAGAACACGCCGTCGCGCCAGGGCGGAAACGTCCAGCCGCCGATGCCGACGCGGATCGGCGCAGCGGTCTTGCGGGTCTGACTGCTCGAAGCCATGGAACCTCCGTGTGTACGTGCCCGATCCATCGTAGCGCGGCGCCCACGCCACACTGGCATCGGAATCTTGCTGTTACGGAACAGATGTGGATTACTCTGCCTGCGGGGCCCGCGGCGCGCCCCGCCGACTTTTCTTCCGCTCGTGCCGATTTCCCGTCCTTCGCGTGCCCTCATGTTCGACCTCGGCAGTTTTTTCGGCTTTGTCCTGATCTGTATCGGCATGGTGCTCACGCCCGGCCCCAACATGGTCTACCTGATCTCGCGTTCGCTGTCGCAGGGCCGACGCGCGGGGCTGATCTCGCTGGGCGGCGTGGCGCTGGGCCTGATGTTCTTCGTGCTGTGCGCGTCGCTGGGCATCACGGCGCTGCTGATGGCGGTGCCCTATGCCTACGAGGCGCTGTGCATCGGCGGCGCCTTCTACCTGATGTACCTGGCCTGGCAGGCGCTGCGGCCGGGCGGCCGCTCGCCGTTCGAGGTGCGCCAGCTCGCGCCGAGCTCGCCGCGTCGCCTCTTCACCATGGGCCTGCTCACCAGCCTGCTCAATCCGAAGATCGCGGTGCTGTATCTGTCGCTGCTGCCGCAGTTCATCGACCCGGCGCGCGGCCACGTGCTGACCCAGGGCCTGATGCTGGGCTTCACCCAGGCCACCATCAGCGTCACGGTGAACGCCATGATCGTGCTGGCGGCCGGCGCGATTTCGCAGTTCTTCATGCGCAGCCCGGCCTGGATGGTGGCGCAACGCATGGTGATGGGCAGCCTGCTCGGCGCGCTGGCGGTGCGCATGGCGCTGGACTCGCGCCGCTGAGCGCTGCGGGCGTCCGCGGCCGCTGAGCGTTGCGCGCAGCGGCGGGCCGGCGCTGCTTTCTTCCCGATACCCCACCCCGGATGCGGCGCGCGTCGCGCCGGGACGACAAGGAGACCCGCATGACCTTCGCCACCTGGCTCGCCTTCGTGGGCGCCTCGATCGTGCTGCTGATCATTCCCGGCCCGACCATCCTGGCGGTGATCAGCTATTCGATCTCGCACGGCCGCCGCGCCCGCCTGGCGCTGGTGGCGGCGGTGGCGCTCGGCGACAGCACCGCCATGCTGCTGTCGCTCGCCGGCCTCGGCGCCCTGCTCGCGGCCTCGGCTTTCTGGTTCACGGCGGTCAAGATCGTGGGCGGCCTGTATCTGCTGTACCTGGGCTGGCGCCTGCTGCGCGCGGGCGTGACGCTGCCCGCGCCGGGCGCGGCGCCGGCGCCGGTGTCGCGCCTGCGGCTCTTCGCCAACACCTATCTGGTGACCGCGCTGAACCCCAAGGGCATCATGTTTTTCGTGGCGTTCCTGCCGCAATTCATCCAGCCGCAGGCCGACCTCGGGCCGCAGTACGCGGTCCTGGCGGCCACCTTCGTGGCGCTCGCCACGCTGAACGCCACGCTCTACGCCCTGTTCGCGAACCAGGCCCGGCGCCTGCTCGCCACGCCGCGCGCGCAGCGCCGCTTCAACCTGGCCGGCGGCTCGCTGCTGTCGGCGGCGGGCGTCTGGGCTCTGACCGCGCGCCACGGCTGAGGTCGGAAGACGGATTCAAGGCGGGCGCGCGTCATGGCCGGGGCCGGCGGCATTCCGCGGGCCGCGGCCGCGCTCCACGGGCGCCCGGGCGCCGCCGTCAGGTCTGGCCCACACCCGCCGTTCGGGATACCGCCTCGATGAATCTGCCCCCTTTTTGACTAAGTGCGATAATCCCGGGGATGCGCGAGCTGCGCCCGGAGATTGCTTTGACCCGTATCGACGATCCCCAGCACGACCACGAGGTTGGCCAGGCTGATTCCACCCACGACACCACCCGCGTGGACGACACCCGCATCGGCGCGGTGCGCCCGCTGATTTCGCCCGCCTTGCTGCTCGACGAGCTGCCCACGCCGGCCGGCGTGCAGGATCTGGTCGAGACCAGCCGCGCCGCGATCGCCGACGTGCTGCATGGCCGCGACGACCGCCTGATCGTGGTGGTCGGCCCCTGCTCGATCCACGACCACGACCAGGCCATGGAGTACGCGCGGCAGCTCAAGACCAGCGCCGAGGCGCTGAGCCAGGACCTGCTGGTGGTGATGCGCGTGTATTTCGAGAAGCCGCGCACCACCGTGGGCTGGAAGGGCTACATCAACGATCCGCGCCTGGACGGCAGCTTCCGCATCAACGAAGGCCTGCGCCGCGCGCGCAAGCTGCTGCTCGAGATCTCGGGCCTGGGTCTGCCAATCGCCACCGAGTTCCTCGACCTGCTCAGCCCGCAGTTCATCGCCGACCTGGTGAGCTGGGGCGCGATCGGCGCCCGCACTACCGAAAGCCCCAGCCATCGTCAGCTGGCCTCCGGCCTGAGCTGCCCGCTGGGCTTCAAGAACGGCACCGACGGCGGCATCCAGATCGCGGCCGACGCGATGGTGGCGGCCGGCGCCAAGCACGCGTTCATGGGCATGACCAAGATGGGCATGGCCGCGATCTTCGAGACGCGCGGCAACGTCGACACGCACGTGATCCTGCGGGGCGGCAAGCAAGGCCCCAACTTCGACGCGGCCAGCGTCGACGCCTGTTGCGCCGCGCTCAAGCGCGCCGGCCAGCGCGAGCAGGTCATGGTGGACTGCTCGCACGCCAACTCGAACAAGTCGCACGAACGCCAGATCGACGTGGCGCGCGACCTCGGCGCCCAGATCGCGGGCGGCGACGCGCGCATCACCGGCGTGATGATCGAGAGCAACATCAACCCCGGCCGCCAGGACCTCAAGCCCGGCGTGCCGCTGGCCCACGGCGTGTCGATCACCGACGCATGCCTTGGCTGGACGCAGACCATCCCCGTACTCGAGGACCTCGCCGCCGCCGTCCGCGCCCGCCGCGAACGCAACACCTGAGCGCGCGCCCGACGCCCCGCCCCGGCCTGCCCGCCCCCAGCGCGCAGGCCTTTTTCTTGCCCCCCACATTCCCCCGACGCCCCAAAACAAAGGTGTCAGACTGCATTTCCAACAATCACGCCAAAAACAAAGGTGTCAGACTGCATTTTCAAACAAAGGTGTCAGACTGCATTTTCTGGCCCTGGCAGGCCCGCCCAGGCCCGCGGCCACGGCGTCCAAAACAAAGGTGTCAGACTACATTTTTGACATTGCGCCGCTGCATCGCAGCGCAGCGCGAGGGGCCGCGACCGGCCCGGAACAAAGGTGTCAGACTGCATTTTTGCGATTCGCGCCGGCGCGGCCACGCCCCTGCCTGGCAGGCTGCCGCAGCGGCCTCGCGATTCGAGTTGGCGGCCTGCGATCGCGAAAAATGCAGTCTGACACCTTTGTTTTTTGAGCAGCCGGGAGTCGGCGCCGGGCCCATGGTCAATAAATGCAGTCTGACACCTTTGTTTGAAATTGCAGTCTGACACCTTTGTTTTTGGGAGGGGGTTGGTCGGGGGTGGCGGGCAGGCGGGTTTCGGTTTCTGGCTGGGGGACCTATCATCGGGTGGAAGCGTCCCACAGGAGAGTTTTCGAATGCGGATCAAGCGTATCGTTGCCAACCTCGCCGCGCGCGACCCGGCGCAGGCCGACCATTTCTATCGCGAGACCCTCGGCCTGGAGGTGTTGATGGACCACGGCTGGATCACGACCTATGGCGCCGACGAAGAGGCGGAGGTGCAACTGAGCATTGCGTCGCAGGGCGGCAATGACACGCCGGTGCCCGACCTGTCGATCGAGGTCGACGACCTCGACGAGGCCCTGGCCCGCGTGCAGGCGGGCGGCTACGCCGTGGAATACGGGCCGGCGCTCGAGCCCTGGGGCGTGCGGCGGTTCTTCGTGCGCGATCCGCTGGGCAAGCTGGTCAACCTGCTGCAGCACGTCGACTGAGCGGGGCGTATCATCTCGCCCCTTGCCGCGTTTCCCCCGGAGCCTCCATGCCGATGAATCCCGAACCCACCGAAAGCCGCGTCGCCGTCCTGGTCGACTGCGACAACACGACGCCCGAAATCCTCGAGTACGCGCTGCGCGTGGTGGCCCAGTTCGGCCGCGTGGTCCTGCGCCGCGGCTACGGCAACCACAGCACGCTGGCCAACAAATGGCAGGAGGCGCTGGTGCGGCTCGCCTTCA
>Ga0160496_1000307_pt1 | contig 26518 bp, 35 predicted proteins | sample DIDPMG_2_FD_108231 | JGI IMG/M metagenome (GOLD analysis project Ga0160496, IMG submission 108231) | Enriched soil microbial communities from UW Madison campus, WI, USA - DID2937_E24_FP MG | ecosystem: Environmental > Terrestrial > Soil > Grasslands | place: USA: Madison, Wisconsin | collected...
GATCGTCTCCGAACTGCGCACCGCAGGCATCTCGGTGCTGCTGGTGGAGCAGAACGCGCGCGCCGCGCTGCAGACCGCCGATTACGGTTACGTGCTGGAACTGGGCAAGGTCAGCATGCAGGGAGAATCGGCACGGCTGGCCGGCGATCCGCAGGTGATCCAGGCCTACCTGGGCTTTGGCAAGAAGGCTGAGGCCGAGGTGGTGGCCGCTTCCTGAGCCTTGACGCTTTCTGCACCACCGCATGACAAAACAACATATAAAAAGGAGACCACGATGAAGAAGCTGTTCCTGCTGCTGGCCGCACTGACGCTATCCTTCCAGGCCCATGCGGCGAGCGATGCCGACAATACCGCGCTCACCCCACCGCAACCCAAGCTGGCCTTCCTGGCGCGCTTTTCTGTGGACCTGGTGGCGCCGATCTGGGAACTGGGGAAGACCTCGGATCTGGGCAAGCGTCGCATCATTCCGATCACCGGCGGCAGCTTCAAGGGACCGCTGATCAACGGTGAAATCCTCAACAACGGTGCCGACTGGCAGACCGTCACCGCCGATGGGCTGGCCATCATCGACACCCGCTATCTGTTGAAGCTGGACGATGGCGAACTGGTCTATCTGCAGACGCGGGGTGTGCGTTACGGCCCGCCGGAAGTGATGGCCGAGGTGGCCAAGGGCAAGCCGGTCGATCCCTCTCGCTATACCTTCCGCCTGTTCATGAACTTTGAAACCGCTTCCAGGAAATACGACTGGCTCAATCGCGCCATGGGTGTGGGCTACGCCATGCGGCTGGGCAATGCGGTGGTGTATGACGCCTACCTGCTGAACTGAACGAAGCGGAAAGAATGACGATGCACTATACGCCGCCCCTGCGCGACTTCGCCTTCGTGCTCGATGAAGTATTGCAGGCGCCACAGGTCTTGCGCGCCTTGCCTGCGCATGCGGAGATCGATGGCGAGCTGATGCGGCAGGTACTGGAAGAAGCGGGCCGCTTCGCCGCCCATGTCGTCGCACCGCTCAACGCCATCGGTGACCGCAAGGGCTGCCGCTTCGAGCGCGGAACGGTGAGCACACCGCCCGGATTTGCGCAGGCCTATGCGCAATTCTGCGAAGCCGGCTGGCCGGCGCTGGCCTGCGCGCCCGAACACGGCGGCCAGGGTCTGCCGCACGTGCTGGACTGCGCACTCTATGAAATGCTCAGCGCCGCCAATCATGGCTGGACCATGTATCCCGGCCTGTTGCATGGCGCCTATGCCTGCCTGGCTGCGCATGGCGCGCCAGAACTGCAGGCGCGCTATCTGGAGAAGATTGCCAGTGGTCAGTGGCTGGCGACCATGTGCCTGACCGAAGCCCAGGCCGGTAGCGACCTGGGCCAGTTGCGCACGCGTGCGCTGCCACAGGCCGATGGCAGTTATCGGCTGACCGGGGACAAGATCTTCATTTCCGGTGGCGAGCACGACCTGACCGACAACATCGTCCATCTGGTCCTGGCACGCCTGCCCGATGCACTGCCGGGTAGCAAGGGACTGTCGCTGTTGCTGGCGCCCCGCGTGCTGCCCGATGGCAGCCGTAACGGCGTGCAGTGCACCGGCATCGAACACAAGATGGGCATTCACGGCAGTGCCACCTGCAGCCTGCATTTCGAGAACGCGCAAGCGTGGATGGTGGGCGAGCCCGGACGTGGACTGGCGGCGATGTTCGTGATGATGAATGCGGCGCGCCTGCATGTGGGTGCGCAAGGCGTGGGACTGGCCGAAGCGGCCTGGCAGCGCGCTACCGCCTATGCGAAGGAGCGCCGGCAATCACGCGCGCCGGGCGCTGCCGGCACCGATGTCATCCTCCGCCATCCGGCAGTGCAGAAGCTGTTGATGGAACAGCGTTGCCGCATCGAGGGCGCGCGCCTGTTGACCTGCTGGGCGGGACTGCTGCTGGACCTGGCAGAGCACGATGCCGATGCCGCCCTGCGCCGTCGTCATCACGAACGGCTGGAATTCATTACGCCGGTGATCAAGGCCTTCCTGACCGACCAGGGCTTCCAGTGCGCCAGCCGTGCCTTGCAGGTGTTCGGCGGACATGGCTACGTGGTCGAGACCGGGATAGAGCAGTTCATGCGTGATGCCCGCATCACGATGATCTATGAGGGGACCAATGAAATCCAGGCCATCGACTTCCTGATGCGCAAGGTGCTGGCCGACGACGGCCGACGGCTGCACGATTTCTTGGCGCTGGTGGAGGCTGATATCGATGGTGCGGCAGGACTTGTCGAGCAAGGCCGGTTGCTGAAAAACGCTGTAGATAGTTCAAGGAGGTTCGCCACCGGGATTGCGAACGCGTCCCGGGAGATGCCCGCCTTTCCCTATTACGTGGCTGACGAGATGCTGCGCCTGACCGGACATGTGGCGCTGGGCTGGATGTGGCTGCGGGCGGGGCGCCGAGCGTTGTCGGCGCTGGACTCGAACCCGGTCTGGTACGGCAGCAAGCGGGATGCCGCGTGCTATCATTTCGCCTTTGTATTTGCGGAAGTCCAGCAGTTGTCCAGCGTGATCGAAGGCTGCCTGACAACCGGCCTGCCGCCCCTTCCAACCGACCTGGACCACCATGCTGCCCAAGAAGCCGGCTGATTTCGATTCCGACGATGGCGCTGCCGAGAATGCGGCGCTGGACCAGCAATTGCTGTTGAGCCTGGTCGGCTACAACTGCCGCCGCGCCTATATCACGATCATGCCGCTGTTTGAAAAGCGCATGGCCAAGTTCGCATTGCGGCCGGTGGATTTCACGGTACTGAGCCTGCTGAAGGCCAATCCCGATATCAACCAGAAGCGCCTGTCCAAGGCGATCAACGTCTCCCCACCCAATCTCGCCACCTTGCTGGACAAACTGGAGCAGCGCGGCCTGGTGCTGCGCCAGCGCAACCCGCAGGATCGCCGCTCACAGGTCCTGGCTCTGACCACGGCCGGCACGCGCATGTGTACCAAGGCCGAACAGACCGCCGTCGAGCTGGAAATGAAGGCGACCGAGATGCTGTCCGATGAGGAGCGGGCACAATTGATTGGCTTGCTGCAGAAGATGTTCTTGCCGCAGTAGACGGCCCTCATCACCTTATCTATTTCCGGATCAGCGCAGGAAAACCAACTCTGCATAGCTAGGATTGGCGTGCTCACGCTGATAACGCTTGAGGTCTTCCCTGACCTGTTCGCGGGTGAGCCCTGTGTGTCCCTTTTCAGCCATTTGCGAGCCGGTAACGCTGGCAACCTGCTTGACCGCCGACTGCTCGGTAGATGTACCTGATGGGGTGTCGGCTGCGTAGGCTGCATGGGCAGCGAAGGCGGTCAAGGCCAAGCTAATGGCGACCGCGCAATGACGAATGGTGATGTTGCTCATGATCTGCTCCTCGATGAATGCAAGCGGACCCAGCCCTATGCTTATCCTTTATCAATGCTGCATTCTCATGCGAGAAGTTTATCGGTCCGGCGATGAGAGAAAAACCGGTGATCGGGTAATGCTGTATTGCGGCACTTGAAAGAATGTGCACGCGAATCTTGTCGGTCTTGCAGCAGTTAGAGCATCAAATTGCGAGCTGAACCGGTTTTTACCGCTTCCACTTACCTTTCCATGTCTCTAATCGCGATCAGAATCTGGTAATCCTATAAATACTATTCAAGGAACAGGTATGAGAATCGGCACGCGGCTCGGTGGTTCATTCATGCTGGTCACGCTGCTTGCCTGCAGCCTGATCGTCGCATCAATTCTGATCCTGAACCAGATCGGACGACACTGGGAAGACTTTTCGGGCACCGTGCTGAACAAGCAGGACTATGCCACCCAGGGTTACATCAAACTGGGCGATGGTGTGCAGAACTTCAAGAACTACGTCGTCCGCGGCAAGGACTATGACAAGCACTTCCTGGCCGATATGGATGCCATCAACCGGCTGATGATCGAGTACCGCAAGCTTGGCGTAGATAATCCCAAGGAAGATGAACTGCTGCAGAAGATCGCTACAGGCGAAAAAAATTACCGCGAGGCATTGACGAAGGCGCAAGGCATGAAGTCAGCGGCTGCCTCCGTGACGGAAATCGATGCTTCCATCAGTGGCGCTGACAAGGTATTGGCGGCCGGTTTTTCCGGTCTGCTGGCGATCGCGCGCGAGAATGCCAACGGTACGGGCCGGGATATCTCCAAAGCCATCAGTACCGGCAAGTCCATCGACCTGGCCGTCGGTGCGCTGGTGATGGCACTAGCCGCCTTATTGGCCGTGCTGGCAACGCGTTCGATCACACGACCGATGCACGAGGCAGTAAGAATCGCCAAGACCGTCGCAGCAGGTGACCTTGGGAGCCGGATCGAAGTCACTCGCAAGGATGAGACCGGTGAACTGCTGCAAGCACTCAAGGATATGAACAGCAGCTTGCAACGCGTGGTCGGTGGCGTGCGCACTGGCAGCGATACCATCGTCACGGCCTCGACGCAGATCGCTGGTGGCAATCTCGATCTCTCCGCACGCACCGAGCAACAGGCCAGTTCGCTGGAAGAGACGGCGGCGGCGATGGAACAGATCACTTCGACCGTGAGACGCAACGCTGATCATGCGCGCCAGGCAAATGCGATGGCAGGCTCGGTCTCCGAAGTGGCGTCGCGCAGCGGACTGGTGGTTTCCGACGTAGTCTGCACCATGGACGAAATCCAGGCCTCTGCCCGCGAAATCGAGGAAATCATTTCTGTCATCGACGGCATCGCGTTCCAGACCAACATCCTCGCGCTCAATGCAGCGGTGGAAGCAGCCCGTGCCGGTGAGCGGGGACGTGGCTTTGCGGTGGTGGCCTCGGAGGTACGCACCTTGGCCCAACGCTCGGCTACAGCGGCGAAGGAAATCAAGGCGCTGATCGGCAACTCGGTCGAGAAGGTGGAAGACGGCAGCAGGCTGGTCAGAAGCGCCGGGGCGACCATCGAAGAACTGGTAACAAGTGTACGCAATGTCACCCAGATCATGAGTGAAATCTCGGCCGCCAGCGGCGAGCAGGAAGCGGGGATCGAACAGGTCAATCAGGCCATTGCGCAAATGGACACCGTGACGCAACAGAACGCCGCCCTGGTGGAAGAAGCCGCTGCCGCCACCGAAGCATTGAAGGAACAGGCGCGACGACTGGCACAGTCGGTAAGCGTATTTCGCCTGGGCGGGGGTAAGCTTGCGTGATCGAGGAACCGGGACGCACGCTGTGTAATGAAGCTGACTGCAGCGGTTCGTTGAAATGATCAGCTACCGTTGCGCGGTAACTGATCGATTCTCTGAGCAAGCGGATCAAGGAAATCCGTCTCTTGCCGCGTCTATCTGCCCCACAGCTTGATGGCAAGGCTTTCACCTTGAGCTGTACGCAGTCACACCAAGTGGCATGGCACGAAGGGCATTTACCATCCTTTTGAATCCCTCGTTACCCCATTCTTCGATCTCGCACGGGGTGATATAAAACGGCCGGTCGACCTCTGCTACCGTTGTCTTACCGTGGAGCACATTTTTCGCCAGTCCTACTGTGCGCTTGGCTGCCAAACGCGTGAGATCTTCTTCCATGACCTAGCTCATTCTGATTTTCTCTCGGAGTTATCCACTGAGCTGATTTTTAGTGGGTCATTACAGAACTACGCTGCAAAAAATTTCCCAGCTCCCGGCGATCTGCCGATTTGACATGCAATCGCTGATGTTGCCTCATCAGGAAAACCCCGATCGTTCAGACAAAATTTTCTGAATAGACTGCCCCAACGCTGTTCTAAAGAAAACGACAAGGGGATTACCGTGGCAAACAATAATAAACCAATCAGACCTGCTCTTCTGCTTGTCGCGCTGGCTGCGCTTTCGACTGGACAGGCACATTCAATCAACCTTGGTCTCAGCACCGAGGTCGGCACCACTGGCGCGGGAATACACGTCAGTGTGCCGATCACGTCCACCCTCAATGCCCGGGTCGGTGCGAACTACTTTAACTATTCTTTCTACTCGCGCATTTATCGTTTTGGTTGTGAAGCCAGTGCCAAGCTCCGCACCTTTGATGCGTTGATGGATTGGTTCCCGTTCGAGAACGGCTTTCGCCTGACTGCTGGTGCGATTTATAACCGCAACACCGTTGACATCGAAGGCAAGCCTGATGAAAACAATAACTACCAGCTAAACGGTACTGACTATTCCGCAAACCTGGTTGGCAAGATCCACGGCAATGTCGCGTTCAAGAAATATGCGCCCTATCTAGGCCTCGGCTATGGCAATGCGGCCACACCTGACAAAGGCTGGGGGTTCACAGCGGATGCGGGGGTGATGTTCCAAGGGCGCGCAAGCACCTCGATCAACAGCACGAATTGCACGCTGGGTTCAGCCGGTTGCGCACAACTGGCATCGGACATCGCTACGGAAAACAGCAAGCTCAATGACAAGCTGCGCGGCTATCGCATGTACCCTGTTCTACGCGTGGGTATGCGCTACACCTTCTGATACTGGCATACCGCCCGCAACGGCCACAACCTGCCACGTCATGAAAGGTGAGGGGGAGATTTTTCATCACTCCACTCACTGCTGCGTGTTGGTGGATTTTCTTCCCGCTTCATCTGGAAGAAAATTGCGCGGTTGCGGCGTGCCGTAGATTCGGCATTGGATACGCCTATTAGGCTATGCGCAGTCGACTTGGCAGGATGTCGGCAGGGAAAGAGCCGGAATGGCGAAGCAAAATAAAAAGGCTCTCCGGTTCGGAGAGCCTTTTAAGTACTGGTGCTGGCTGCAGGACTTGAACCCGCCACCCCCTGATTACAAGTCCGGCGTAGAACTCAATAAAATCAAATACTTAACCATCTTTTTGCTTCGCAATCAAGAAATTTAGCGCCTCGCAAGCCCTTATTGGGCCTCGGTCGCTCGACGATTGCGAAGCAGAATTTTCATTGCCAGATGCGAATGTTTGCTACAGTTGCCGATGTCCGCAATCGGCCAAAAGCAGGCCGGCGGCAACTAAGAGAATTTTGAATGACTATCTATTTGAAGCAGGGAAGCGTCGTGACTGAGGTTGGGCCTCAGGGCATATTGCACTCACTTTTCTCGACAATTGCCGTCCGTCTAGAAGACGGAAAATGGGGATCTCGATTTCCCGTGATCATGAATGTTTTCTATCAAGGCAAGCTGGATAGATTGCACGCTGACACTGCCTTTGCTGAGATGAAAATCATCCGAGAAGAGCTAAAGGCGGTGGCGCCAAAGTATGTTGTTTGGGACATAGAGAATCTAGACCAGGAACCGCCTTGGGCGGGGGTGGAGATTGCTTCACATGTGACCTCGGCGCAAAATTACTTTGCAACCACCTATGGTAGGAACTTAGTCGATGAAATTGCAGAGGGCATCGATTCCTTGCTGGAGTTTGGCGGAATTTTTGAAATAGTTTCCACTGCGGAAGCACCGTTCACACGGAAAAGTAACGAGCCGGATAACCCTCCAAAAAAAGCAAAAGAAAACACATTTTTCGGGAAATTCAGAAATATATTTCGATAATCTGCCGAAGCGCCATTGCCACACAGTTCGTTTGCGTTGACATGTCCGCAACCGGCCAGGAGCGGACTTCTACAAAAACGGGGGGACTATGGAAGTTATTGATAACGAGCCACACTTCTGGTTTCTTTTCTCAGATGCGGGCTCATTGTTTTTGGACGTAAACTGCGAGCACGGTGCGGTAAGTTACAACGTCTTAGTTCAATTGAGTGACCAGGAACGAGCTGACTATGCAAACGATGGTCATGAATATCTCAGCAAGCTAGCCGAAAAGATCAGTTACTCGGCGCCTGGCGCCGTAGGTAGTAGCTCAGAATACAAGAACAGAAACGTAGCATCGAGGTATGCCGACGCGATAAATGCTGCCTTCAGCGCTTGGCGCGCTAAAGAGTTGGAACAATAATAAGGGCCGCAATCGGCCAGAAGCGGAAATGCGCCCTGTAGGCCCGCAATCTCCTCAACATCAACACTCCACATCCTGATCCGAATGCAATTACAAGAGCTTTTAGAAACGGTCGCAGACGAAGATACCTTCCTTGCGTTCGTTGCTGCCCTTGAAGAAGACCGCCGCGCGAATGCCGGACAGGACGAATGGCAAAATGATTCCATTGAGGATTTTCTGGAGGCGGCTAGCGCATGGGCAAAAGACTCTGGATTTGGTGCCAAACAGGGACTTTCGCCGGCATCGCCGTGGAAAAAATTTGCAGTGTTTCTGTACTGCGGCAAGATATACGAATGATGGTTGCAGAGGTCCGCAATCGGCCAGAAACGGACATTCTGCTACTGGTTTCCCTTGGGTAGCTTGTAAGTCGCATCACTCACCGCTTATTCACAAAAATGACATTTTTGCGACTCCACTTACTACAAATCGTATTCACCCTCACCGCCGCGTCGATCATGCCAGCCGCCAACGCCGGCGCAGCAGCCCCAACAGAGTTGCCAAGAGAAATCCACAGTAGGATCGTCGCTCTATCGCAAAAAGGGGATGGCCTTGCCAAACAACACAAGTATGCAAGCGCTATCCAGGCTTACACGGACGCCTTAAAAATCGTTCCGCTACCTATCGAAAAATGGGAAGCATCGACTTGGTTACTGGTCGCTATTGGAGATGCCCAATTTCTTTCAAAAAATTATGTTGAGGCGAAGTCTGCACTAACAGACGCAATGCGCTGCCCAGGAGCTATTGGCAATCCATTTATTCATCTCCGACTCGGCCAGGCCCAATTCGAGTTGGGCAACATGGAGAGCGCTAGTGATGAGTTAGCACGAGCATACCTTCCTGAGGGAGTTGCTATTTTTGGCGCGGATGATCCTAAGTACCTTCGCTTTATCAAGTCAAAGTTGAAGCCGCCGCCAGGAGGATGGCCAGCAGGATGGTAGTCTTCATTTACCACCGTGATTTTTAGGCACCAAATTGATTCGTTTTGAGCTAGAAGCGCAAAGCGTCCGTGCGTCCGCAATCGGCCAAGAGCGGACTTAGCACGCAAAAAATAGCCCGATAAATTCGGGCTATTTTTTTGCGAGTAAAAATTCCCCTGTTTTGGCGACTGCACAAAATCAGCAAAAAACAGCTTGCTCCGCAAAAAAACGTGCTTTGCGGAGCAAAAAAGAAAAGGCCTACCGGGCGGTAGGCCTTTTAAATACTGGTGCTGGCTGCAGGACTTGAACCCGCCACCCCCTGATTACAAGTCCGGCGCGAATTCCAATAATTTCAAAGACTTAGCTCATCTTTTGCTTCGCAATCAAAAAATTTACCACCTCGCAAGCCCTTATTGGGCCACGGTCGCTTGAAAATTGCGAAGCGGAATTTTCATTGCCAGATGCGAATGTTTGCTACAGTTGCCGATGTCCGCAACCGGACAGAAGCTGCCGTTATGTGTGTGCATGTCAAGCCAGCGAAATCATAGATGGACAATGCAAAGACCTGGGAAGCAGTTGCTTCAGAATTTGCCGCCGCTCGATCCAGTGTTGGGAGTGAGATCGTGCGGCAGTGGGCTAGCGGCATTAAGCCGGGCAGTGAGGTGGTGGATATTGGTTGCGGATCAGGTGTGCCAATTTCTCAAGCGTTAATCAATGCCGGCTTTACTGTCTTTGGGATCGATGCCTCCCCGACACTTTTAGCGATGTTTTGCCAACGATTTCCCCAAGCGCGTGCACGTTGTGAAACGATTCAGGCCAGCACACTTTTCGACCGAAAGTTTGACGGCGCAGTCGCCGTCGGACTTCTTTTCCTTCTTTCTGCGAGTGATCAACGACGGATGATTGACAAGGTCGGACAAGCTCTTCGACCAGGTGGGCGCTTCTTATTTAGCGCCCCACGCACCCAATGTGAGTGGAGAGACATTCAAACAGGGCAGCTATCGTTATCACTAGGAGAAGTGGAGTACAGGCACTTGCTGAATACGGCAGGTATGCTTCTTAGGAATGTGTATGTCGACAAGGGCGGTAACCACTATTTTGATGCCGTCTTGACGCGTAGCTAAGAATGAGCTGCTCAAGATTTTCCGCTTCCGACCAAGAACTGCCGTAACGTTATCGACCAATATGCTATTCAAGGAGCCATTGCGATAAGCGCTTGAATTCAGCGAGAGGGCTTTCACTTGGCGCCGATCCGATAAAGATCCTCTCAGAAAATCACTATGGCTCCGCGTTCAGTTCTTTGGATCGTCGCAACGTAGGAGCTGGGCCCTAGAGTGGCAAAGTCCCTGCCACTGGTGCATATGCTCCAAGCTATCGTGGGGCGCACTGGATCTTGGGTCACGCGACAAGTGATTGTCACAATCGCTGACACGGTCAAGCTTGCGGAAGCTGTCGCCGCTCCGGTGTGTTGTGAGATCGCGCTTAGAAGCGATATGGCGGTAGATGCTATTAATGCTTCTCGAAAACTCCGTGTGGACATATAGCCTTCTTTTAATGGAGCTGTTGTATTTGTCTTTTAATCTTGCTGATAGTACCTAAAACCACCTGTTCAAATTTCTGCGCTTCTTCTTCTTCCATTTCGAAGGCCACTTGCTCCAAAGCTTGCGACAGTTCATGCAAGTCGTCTTTGAGCTTTTCCATCGCCTTCAGGAGCAAAGCCATGTCGTCAGAAGATAACTGTTTGATGGGGTCAATTTCCATTTGAATCTTTCGCTGAGTAATTGGCGGCGCTATCAATGTGGCGCCTGAGACTATGGAACGGTCCTAGATTTTGAATGTGGCGACCACTTTGGAAAGGTCTACGGACTCCAGCTGCAGAGATTGAGCTGCGGCAGTAGCTTCTTCTACAAGAGCTGCATTCTGCTGTGTGACGTTATCCATCTGGTTGATAGCCATGTTGACCTGACCAATACCTTCACTTTGCTCGATACTCGCTGCGGATATTTCTGATACCACGGCTGTGACCCGTTTAACGCTTTCCACAATATCTCCGATAGTTTTGCCCGCTTGTGTCACCAATTGACTACCAGTCTCCACTTTCTGGACCGAATCTCCGATCAGAACCTTAATCTCTTTCGCAGCGGCGGCACTCCGTTGCGCTAAGCTGCGCACCTCACTTGCGACCACCGCGAAGCCTCTTCCTTGCTCACCCGCGCGTGCCGCTTCCACCGCTGCATTGAGCGCTAGAATATTAGTCTGAAATGCAATGCCGTCAATCACGCTAATGATGTCCACCACTTTCTTAGAGGAGTCATTGATTTGATTCATTGTTGAAATAACCTGATCGACAACAACGCCGCCTTCGCTCGCAATCGCCGACGCGGATGCGGCCAGGTCATTAGCTTGCCGCGCGTTATCAGCATTTTGCTTAACGGTGGAAGTAAGTTCTTCCATCGCTGCAGCGGTTTCCTCCAAAGACCCCGCTTGCTCTTCGGTGCGGCGTGACAGGTCATGATTTCCGGTAGCGATTTCGGTTGCGGCAGTTTCGATATTGCTTGTGCCGGCTCGAACGCGCGTGACGATTGATGCCAAGCTTTCGCGCATGGTTCGAATTGCAAACAAGAGGCTAGTGCTATCGCCTTGCTTGGTGCGAACCTCAATTGAGAGATCGCCGCTCGCAATTTTGGCCGCTATCTCCGCCGCGTAACTAGGTTCGCCGCCGAGCTGTTTAAGCAAGCCCTTTGTAATGAGGAGCGCGATGACGGTGCTGGCGACGAGTGCGATGCTGGCTAAAGTCAAGATCACTGCGCGTGAATGGTCTGAGGTCTGACTGGCGCTCGTTCGCGCGACATCGGCTTCACGCTTAACTCGGGCCAATAACACGTCCATGTCAGCAACAATCTGGCGGCGCAATGGACTGCACTCATGAACCAGGAAGTCTCCATATTCATTCATCTTGCCAGCTTCGCGATAAGCACGCGGGCGCCGCAATTCTTCAGCCATCTGAAGTAAACCCCTGTTGACCGCCTCGAACTCCTTGTTCTCAGCCATGGTGGTCCGTAGTTCCTTGAGCGCAGTAAGGTATATTTCCTTTTGCTGATCAACGATAGCGAGCTCCTTTTGTGCGTCGCTATCGGATTTGAAGATGTATGCGTTACGGGCGGCTAAGCCAGTCTGGCCAAGTGCTTCACGCATCACGTAAATCGGCCCCAACTTATCAACCTGCACGTCGTTACCCCTCTCCATAGCAGTAGTAACCGAATTCAGGCTGGCCCAAGCGATTGCGGCAAGGATCACCATCAACATCAGTAACGAGCCAAAGCCAGCCGCCAGCTTTGTCCCAATTTTCATATTCATGATGGCTTTCATTGCGCATCCTTTCGTTGTTGAACTATAAATGTTTAATTTGTTTTAAGATCGTGTAAATCAATGAATTCAGTTTATTTGTTTTTATTTGGTTTTTCTATCGAATTTCAGGATGAGCTACCGTTTTTCGCGGCGAAACCACTTCTATTTTCCCTATTGACATTTGCGATGGATCGAGTTGCCCCGCAGCGTGCGTCAAAACGCGTCACATTTGAGGCCCGTCTGCTGGTGCGCTCGGCCAGGCTGGGCGGGCTTGGCACGCTGATGCAAACTTGAGTTAAATCCAATCTATGTAGCGGGCAGGCGCGGGGTGGGGGCAACCGCGCGCGCAGGGCCGAGAAAGTGATTTATACTGTATATATAAACAGTATTATTTGGCCAATCGCCGTTTCTGTTGTCAATATGTTACGTCTCACCTATCCCGCGCCGGCCCCGCCTGGGAGCTCCGTCCAGCCCATTCCTGCCATGGCAGCTTGGCCCTGCACATCACGCACAAGCTGCATGCCGGCTTCCCCAGCCCGACAGCCGATTACACCGCCGATCCGCTGGACCTGAATCAATACCTGGTGGATCGCGTCGCCTGTGCCTTCCTATTCGGCGTGGCCGGCTGGAGCATGAGCGGTGCGTATATCGTCGAAGGCGACAAGGTGGTGGTGGACCGCTTCATTTCGCCCCAGGCTGGCCATCGTGGTGACCATCGTCAATGACGAATTCACTATCAAGCGGCTACGGACACGGACTACCTCTTGGCCGGCCCACTCCTTCAAGAAAAGGAACTCCGCCTGCAGCGGCCCGATCTCGTTGCAGCCGAAGAGGGCCACGGCCTTCATCACATCACCGAAGCCGCCCATGTTGTTGGACATGGTTCCGAGTAATTGCGGCGGCACGCTATGCGCGGCCAGCACGCCGTCGCGCGTGCGGTTCTTGATGTTGAAAAATTCGTCCTTGGCTGCGATCTCGGAAACCGGCAGGATCTGCAAGCCAGCCGCTAGGCAAGTACGCGCTGTGCTTCCGTTTCGATTCGGCGCGCGCCGCCGCTTGCATCGAGGGGAGACGACTTCCAGTTCCGAAACCCGCGAGCGAAGGCAGCGACCGACAAGACAGACAGCGAGAACATCCGCAAGGCCCAGCAGCAGCTCGGCCACAACAGCGCGGTGATGACGGAAACCTACGTGCGCAAGCGCCGCAATCAGAAAGGAGGGAATTCCGAAATATATGTGCGTGACGGTCTTGCTGGGAATGGTGTAGAGGGGACGATAGCTATATGATGGCTAAGGGCTATACAGAGCCAATAGGAGCTATGATGAATTCGTATGAATATTTCGATGTACCTCTGGCCAATCGAAATTCCGCATCGGAATTCGCTTCGCGATGGAAGCTTCACGGTTTTAATACGCGGGTTCCGACGCGGACAGACGTCGCGCTGTTGCGCCCAGACGAAGTCTCGGCTTTGCTTGAAAATTGGATACGCCGCAGCGCTACAGAAGTTATTCCTAGCCGTTCCCAGATCTCACAAGCAAAAGATATTTTGATGGCTAGGCCAGACGCTTCAGAATTTGAGAATTTAATCAAACTCTGTGATCTCAGAATAGGTAAAGGAAATCTACCTTGGTAAAAGAGTAGAGGGAGTGTGATTTAATTTCTGAAGGGCTCAGGCTGCCGAATCGTTCCTCATATACCGATCATCGACAATTCTGCGCCCTTCCGCTACTCCTGCTTCAAGGGCTGCCGTACTGGTGTCATAGACCCATGCCTTATCAAACCTATAGGGTAAGAAGAGAATCCCCGCGCGGTTTATACGCAGCTGGGTAATTACCCAAAGTTCATTTTCCCGACCGCACCTCACCAAAATCTTGAAGCCTCGATAGGACTGCTCGCTGTATACATGGTTCATCGTCTCCATCCAAATTGGTAACCTTGTTATTACCGATTGCATGTTCAAGTTCTCAAGTCCTCGCTGTTTTCTTCATGTTGGCATCGGAGCGATCGCAAATAATTTCCCTTTCCAGGGCTCAATTGAAGCGTCGAAAGCCAAAATTGCAATTTCATTCTTACCTGCGCCTTCTCGTATAAATTGCGCTATTGCTTTTCGGCATACGATCATCTGTCCTTCCAAATTAGTAGGTGGTCCACTAATTTGGAACTCAGCCCTGGTTCGGCCGCTCCCCAATCCGCTTGTAACTTCGATAACGTCGTTCTTGCCAATCCTCAGCCATACAAAACCGGCCTCGTGTCCTATATCTTCAAAATAGAATCGCATGGGAAATCTCTCAAATAAAGGGGCCGCAACTGCGGCCCCTTAACAAAGTAAATTGCTGTCGTGCGGGAGATTACAAGGCTTGGTCTCTCTTCTCGCTCTCTCCTCCATGCCCCTTTCGATAGATACTGCCTCCGTCATAGCGACGTGGACCGGCGTCACTTTGCTGATCAGCCTGCTCTTGCTTTTTTCGCTCATGTTCGGGCGAAGCAAAGCCTCCCTCACGAGAACGCGACGACTTCTCATCTTGAAGTGTGAAGCCCGGCTTGCCACGGCGGCTGGGACTCTGAGCTTTATTAAAATTCGACATTGTTGATCCTTTAAGTCACGGTCTGATATGAGCGTCAACGGACAGGCCGCAATGTCCATTTCTGCCACATCCATATCGCGAGCATCATCCGGAAAGATAGTGATGGATGCCCACATACGTGAATGCTGATAGCGTGATATTTACGCACCGAATACCGTTCTGGCTTCAGCTCTAAAATCTCTTTACCATCCTGACCGAAGTAGGCCTTCAAGAAGGTGTCAATTCATCCTGTTGAGCGAGGGGTGGGCGCTACGACATGCAATAAGTGCTTCACACATATTCACTCCCTGTGCGAGTAAAACCGCCTCTGCACGATAAACTCCTTCGAGATTTTTTTTCGAAAAGATTTCGTTCTCACGTTCCAATATGGAAACGCTGTTCAGTTGCCATCCATCGGCATATTGCGTGTATTTCAGCTCGTATGAAAAGTTGCCAGAGCTATCTGTAGTTTGATATGTAGACATGGAATTTCTCGGTCAGTTTAATTGTTAGGTTGGCTTGACCGATGTCGAAAGAATCAGATTCATCCAAGCATTTCGCAAGTCTTCTATTCAGATTGATAGTTCTTGCTATCCCAGAGTCGATTACAACGACCCCGCGCAGCATTCCTTCTTTTCATCTCGCTGAGGTGAGTTTCCCTTTGCCACACCTCTGAGAGCGACGACCATTTATAAACCCGCCGCTGTATCTCCCGCTTCGATATGTCTCAGATCCGGCAGCTTTGGACAGTAGATCATTTCTCTTCGCCTCCGACAGTGCGCCGCTTGATACTACTGACTCTTCCCCACATGACCCTCTTATCTCGAAAACTCTTTGCTTTTTTACTGATTGCCAAAGGATCGCTGATCTCATTATTTTCAAAATAGCAGTCACCATGTAGTCGCCGATGCTCCTCCACTGCCTGTGCAACTTCGTCGACATCAAAGCGGGCGTTGGAATGTAGCCTCATTTTTTCTCCGTAAGGATACGTGGGCAACAAAGATATCTTTAAAGTCTTGACGTCACTTAATTGCTAATCCTCTGATGAAACCATTCGCCATTGATCGCACAGATCATTTGTCTGACCACGACCGCGCGCACGCTGATTAAGTACCTCTTCGACACACTCAAAATCCTCTATCTGCCGAGAGTAGCCCGAATAGATCTCAGGTCGGGATAACGGAAAATCCACGCCACCTAACGTGGGGCACAACGTGTGCCGACCGCTGAACATGTTCATATAGTTCTCCAAAAAGAGTACCTAACGACATCTCAACGGATGGACTCAATGAAATCGAATGGAATCGAATGGAATCGATGTTGGGATGGGGATACGGACCATGTAAGTTAGCTCTTACTTACCAGAGGATCCGAGGAGGGATGTACAGACCTTACTCTGAATTCGCGTCGGAAACGAATTCGGAGCTTATTTATTTCCCAATCGCCGAAGCGTAATCAATAGTCTTTCTTGTACAAGAAAATACAGATTACTTACGTGAGACGGCCACACTACCTTCTGAAAAAGACATTCAAGCTGCTAATTAAGGCCACTGCTCCCACCGACAGCACAAGCAGCCTCTACCGTCGAAATGAGAAAAGTGAGCGGACACGGTTTAAGAAGAACGGACGAAAAGACCCCTAAATTTTCAGTTGAGCTGCGGATCGGAGTCGCACTGAGAAGCAATATCGGTATTCCGGCATAACGTCTATCAGCTCTAATCTTGATCGCGAATTCTAGTCCGTCCATCACAGGCATACGTAAGTCAGTGAGAATCACATCCACTCTGGTGAGTGACCTCTGCATGACGTCAAAGGCCTCTTCACCATTTCCCGCGTCTAATACGTAATAGCCCTCAGCTTGAAAGGCTTCCACAAAAATATTTCTCACCTCTTTATCATCTTCAACAATCAAGAGGCACCGAGCTTTGCTGGCATCTTTGTTCATCGGGCCTTCCTCGGGTGAATGGGCTGCGTCCCGGTGATCGAAATGAACAGCGTTTTTCAAAATACGCTGAAACAAGCCATAGAAAAATCAGAATCTTAGACTTATCGCCGAACATTTCTCCTACAAGTCTCTGTAGGGCTTACCAATATACGTTCGCCAGGTGGGAAAGACCATCGAACTGCGCAAGGGACAAGAGGTCGAGAGACGCTCGTTTTATGAGTAGGACCATGTATTTAGTGGAAGCCAAATCCACTGCCATCCTTCTTTCGAGGAGAGCCATCTTGCTTATGGTGCTCTTCCATAAAGAGCAAAAATTCGACGTGCAGCTTCATCGCCGCGAGGATTTTAGACGTTTGCGGACCAACTGGAGGGAAACTCTCTGGAGATGGCCGCGCCAGATCATCAAAAATCGCACGAATAGCATCTGGTCCCGCGTCCGCTTCTTGCATCTCGATTAAGCACCTTCTCACCTGTGATCGTATTAAATCACCGACGATTTCTCCTTGCGCAGCCTTCTTTCCGATTTCGTGTATCGAAAGCGTATATCGCCCGACTATCTCCTTTAACATAACGTCAGACATTTCTTCTCCTATTTTCCCCTCAATTACTCACAGTAAATCATCGCCCGTTAGCGCCCGCTTAGGCCTTTGCATGATGCAAGCACGGCAGGAAAGTAGCTATCGGGAATATCCTTAACCTTATCCTCCGACAGGAACCAATTCCCTTCTCTGATCCCAAGATCTTTCGTCTTCTTAGCTACGAGTAATCACAGCAGCGCGACACGGCTCCTATTTTCGAGCGTCCTCCTATGAGCCTGTTGCGAACGCCCACTCACCGCTTCCGAAGCGACGCTACTTCGACTTCAACTTTGAACACCCTAACGGCCTCCCCCAGGTGCTGGGCTTGGACTTGCAGCGATTGAGACGCTGCAGCTGCCTCCTCTACCAAGGCCGCATTCTGTTGGGTCACTTCATCCATCTGGGTGATCGCCTGATTTATCTGCTCTATGCGGTCGCTTTGTTCATCGCTGGCCGCGCTGATTTCATTAATCACCTCGCTAACCCTGCGAACACTAGAAACCACCTGTTCCACAGTTGCCCCGGCTTCGGCGACCAACTTGCTGCCGTCTTCCACGCTGGCAACAGAGTCGTTGATTAAAACTTTGATCTCCTTAGCGGCCGCCGCACTTCGTTGCGCCAAGGTACGCACCTCGGATGCGACTACAGCAACTCCTCGATCCTACTCACCCGCACGAGTGGCCTCCACTGCCGCATTCAATGCGAGACCATCCACTGACGGCAGAGAGAGCGTAGAGTGGGGGTGCCGAGTGGCCAGGTTATGTGTGCAGGCTGGAACACCGCTGCCGGAGACATAGCGAGAGAATTTTTGACCCGTGGCAGCCGGACCCAATGTTAGGCATAATGGTTCAGCTCGTTCCAGATCTTTTCTTCAGCTTGCATTTCGCCTGCACATATAACAAAAATAAAAAAAGGCGCGCCGGCTTTCCATACAAAGCCGTACAGCTCATCAATAGCGTGAATTAGGAAATCAATGGGAACATCGCTAACCTTTGGCTTCGCCTATAGGGGATTCGATATCACCATCATCGGATACGAGATCGATGGTGGTTGGCGAATGGCCCTTGAACTGCGCAAAGGAGATGACGTCGAGATTATTCGGGATACCGCCAACGTTTATGCCGACTTCAACAGCTTGCGCAGTATGGCGATTTGGACTGCGCATCTGAAAATCAAGAGCCTCACTGACCCGCGGGCTCATGGCTAACTTGCAAGAGGTTCGTATGGAATCGGATCGCCGTTTTGAGCTGTTTGCACGGCTTCTATAGTTGAAACCAGTAGCTGCAACGGACATGGTTTCACTAATAGCGCATCAAAAATCTGCCTCGCTTGCCAAGAATTTATCATTGGCGTCGCACTGATTAAAACAATAGGAACCGCCGAGAGCTGTGAATTACTTTTGACCTTGCGCGCAAATTCCAGTCCGTCCATTACGGGCATGCGCAGGTCAGTCAGCACGACATCCACCACCGCGGTGGGACACTGCATCATGGCATATGCTTCGGCTCCATTTGATGCTTCCAATACACGGTAGCCTTGCTCAGAAAAAGTCTCCGCAAAAATGCTGCGCACATCTGACTCGTCCTCAACGATCAGCAGACCACGTTGTCTCCCCTGCATGATGTCACTCCTCTACTCCTGGCTATACACCCAATAAGGCGTTATTGGCTCGTCTTATTATGGTCTTATCAGGCCAGGGCCACATTCTCAAAATCTCGCAAATTGAGAATGCCGGATAAGAAAGCATCGCTGAAAACCGCTTCAATTCGTAGACACATGCGTTTTTCTGATGCTTTAATTCTTGTTATTTGAGAGAGTCACGAGTTGCCGTTCCTGCGTATGGCTTGGTTGAGCCGCTCGTAATCGTCGCGGCAATCGGAATTGCAAAATAGCAATTCCGACTGGACCTCCTCTTCACAAAAATGGCAACGGTAATCAGCCAGCAGTGCCGGCGCGCTTCTTGCGGCGGCAACACCGGCCGAGATAGTTTGATAAATCTTGCTGTCTGCGTTATCTGCGTGATCGCTCATGGCTATTTGCCTTCAATAGTGGGAAGTTGATAGGGACGGAAATTGACCACGTCTTGACCGGCCCACTCGTTCAAAGAAAGAAACTGCGCCTGCAACGGCTCAATCTCGTTGCAGCCGAAGACGGCGGCGGCCTTGGTCACATCGCCGAATCCGCCGGTGTTATTGGGCATGGTCCCGAGTAATTGCGGCGGCACGCGATGCGCGGCCAGCACGTCGTCGCGCGTGCAGTTCTTGATGTTGAAAAATTCGTCCTTGGCCGCAATTTCGGAAACCGGAAGGATCTGGAGACCGTCCTTCTTGCCGCCTGGTGCATACACAAACAAGTTGCGGAAGTTGCCTGGCCCTTTGCTGTTGCGCATCGCCTCGCGCAGCTTGTCCACGTCGTTGACGTTGCTGGCCGTGTCTGTCATGTAGAGGATGAAGCCCGCGTGCGAGCCGTTGAGGTAGTAGCGTCGGCGGAATAGCGTGGCCGACTCATTGAGCCAGGCCGATTGCAGCGCGCTCACGTACTGCGGCACGCCGTACACTTCCTGATTGATGTCTGGCGCCTGCAGGTGCCAGATAGCGCCCCTCTCGAATTCGTAGGTATCGCGCCAGCCATTGACGAAGAAATAGCGCCCGGGCTCCACGCCCACGCGCGTGTACTTGGCCAGCGCTGGCTTGAGGCCCAGGAGCTTGCCCGTCATGCTCTCGCGCCGCTCAGCGTAGCAGTTGCCGAACAGCAGAAAATCCAGCGCCAAGCGCGTGAAGTCGCCGCGTGACAAGACTGCGGACGGCTGAAAGGTAGATGCCAGGATATTGACCTTGCACCAGATCGCACTGGCATGGTGGACACTGGCATTGAGGGACTTTGCCAGGCCAGGCATGCTCAAGGGTGGTTCGTACCAGTCTCCATTGCGGTAGCACTCGACGTCCGCCAGCATGTCACGGCCTTCCAGCACGGGCGAAGGATCGCCGAAGGAGAACGCTTCAACGGATGGCGCCGGCGGTGCCTCGGCCCTGGCCGGCAGCGTGTTGTCGGATGCCGCCGCGCGGCGGCGTGCTCTGTGTTTCATTAGAAGAACTCCATGGATGAAGTGTTGTTAGCGGTGGTGCCTTCGAACGGCTCGTAGTCGAGGGCATGCATGACCGACCAGGCCAAGTCGGCGTGGCCGGTTTCTTCGGAGCGGCCGGCGTCATAGGTGACCGCGCGCCCGCTGGGGGTGAGGATTTTGCGAATGGCCATGAAGGACTGCGCGATATCGGTCCAGCCAGCATCGAACTGCAGGCGGCCGCTGCGGATGATGTTCTGTGCCTTCAACACCATGCGCGTTTTGACTTCCGGCGAATAGCTGATAGCGGTCACACCCGGGAAGAACTGTTTCACCAGGGGATAGACGCCCACGCCCATGCCAGTGGTGTCGATGCCGATGTACTGGACGTTGTAGCGGCCGCACATTTCCTTGATGAGAGCGGCTTGCTCCGAAAAATCTTTACCGCGCCATTGGTGGCGCTCCAAGATGCGGAAGTTGCCACCGGGGACCAGCGGTGGCGCAATCACCGAGCAGCCGGCGCTATCACCCGTCAGCGAAGGGTCGTAACCAATCCAAACGGGCCGGTGGCCGAAGGGGCGTGCCGTGAAGGGCTTATAGTCATCCCACTCTACCCACGAATCGACCATGCCGCGCTGCAGGTCCGCCAGTGGGAACACCGACGCAGAATCGTCGATGAAGTTACACATCAAGAGGTTGTCGAACTGGTCTGGCGAATATTCGAAATCGCGCAGCTCGTCGATGTCGAACAGATCGCAGCCACCGGCGGCCGCATCCATGATCGTGACGATCTGGCGCCAGATTTTGTCCTCGCCCGTGAAACCCGACGACAGCCGCTTATGGCTGACATCGATATTCACCTTTTCGCCCTTAGCGCGGCGCTTGTTGAACGCCTCGCCGGTCCAGAACGGATAAGCCTGGTGCGTGGTGGCCGAGGGCGTCGAGAAGTAGGTTTTGCGCCACTTCTTGTGCAAGGCCATGCCGGACGCGACCTTGTTCAGCTCGGTGAAATTGTGCGTCCAGAAGAATTCATCGAAATAGAAGTTGCCGTGGTAGCCCTGGGCGGTACGTGCGTTCGTGCCGAGGAAATACAGGTGCGCGCCATTGGGCAGCACGATAGGGTCGCCCGACAGCTCCACGCCGCATGCATCCTTCGCGAACTGGATGATGTATTGCTTGAAAACATGCGCCTGCGACTTCGAGGCCGAGAGAAAAATCTGATTGCGCCCGGTCTGGATCGCATCAATCAGTGCCTCGCGTGCAAAGTACCAGGTCGCGCCGATCTGGCGAGACTTCAGGATGATGCGCGTGCGCTCTGCACCGTTGCGGAACCATACCTTTTGGTAGTCGAAGAGCGAATCATTGAATGCCTCGACGATACGCTGCTGCGCCTCTTCGCTGAACTCATTGCGCACCGGCTTTTTCTTCGGTCCGGCATTGCGATTGGCGATGTTCGGATTGAGGTCGGTTTCGTTTCCACCAGGCTGTTCATAGCGGCGCACGCGCGCGGCCTGCACCAGCTGGCGCATGAGCGCGTCGAGTTCCTTGTACTCACCATTGCCCTTTACTTCCTTGGCGATCAGTTGCACTATGCGCGCTTCAAGGGCAATCTCTACGCGCTCCAGGCGAGAGACCTTTTCCCATTCATCGCGGTGCTTCCAGCTATTGACCGTGGAACGCTTAATCTTCAGGTGGCGCGCAATCGACGAGATGCGCCAGCCCTCGAAATACAGGCGGCGCGCGACCTGTCGAGGCTCGGCCGCCTGGTCGATGTTGTCCTTGATGTCTTCTGGAATTTCTAACATGCCGCAAGCGTAGGCGGCGCGCGCGCGTAGCGGGGACTTTGCCGAGTCGCTATTCCCCTTATCAACCCTCACTTGATTGATGCATTTCGCCCATCGGCAGAAGATGACGTTATCCGATCAACCGATAACGAGCGCGAAATCTCATGGCAACCAAGAGCAAATTTTTCCGCGTCGCGACCGAGGGCGCGACCACCGACGGCCGTAGCATCAGCCGCGAGCAAATCCAGCAGATGGCCGACAGCTACAACGTGAAAACCTACGGCGCTCGCGTGTGGGTCGAACACCTGCGCAGCCTGCTGCCGGATGGCCCGTTCAAGGCCTATGGCGACGTGCTGGCGCTGAAGGCCGAAGAGGTCGACACCGAGAGCGGCAAGCGTCTGGCCCTGTTCGCGCAGATCGAACCCACGCCTGCGCTGATCGCCATGAACAAGGATCGCCAGAAGATCTTCACCAGCATCGAGCTGGCCGACAAGTTCGCCGACACCGGCAGTTCCTATCTAGTCGGCCTGGCTGTGACCGACAGCCCCGCCAGCCTGGGCACCGAGATTTTGCAGTTCTCAGCCACCAATCCGAAGGCCTCGCCTTTCACTCCCCGCAAGCTGAAGCCGGAGAACCTGTTCTCCGAAGCCATCGAGGCCAACATCGAATTCGAGGAAGATGGCCCCAGCGTGGCCGAGACCATCAAGCAACTGTTCAGCCGCATTGGTGGTGGCGAGAAGAAAGCCGATGCCCAGCATGCCGACGTGGTGGCCGCTATGACCGCCGTTGCCGAAAAAGTGGGCGAGTTCGCGCAGGAGGCCGCACAGGCCAGCAAGATCGCTGCCGATGCCGCGGCGCGCCTGGAGAAGCTGGAAAAGCGCGTCGGCGATGAATCGACTACCGCCGAGCAGTTCCGCCAAACCATCAATCTGACCGACAAGAGCAACCTGCAGCGCCCGCCGGCCACCGGTGGCGGCAGCGGCGGCGCCGTGCAGACCGAGTTCTAAGCCGTCGGGCGACGAAGCAAACCATTTCCGTATTTCACTGGAGCAGAACACATGAAGAATCAGACCCGCGCCGCTTATAACGCCTATACCGCGCGCCTGGCCACCCTGAACGATGTCGCCGGCGGTGCCGTCCACTCTACCTTCTCGGTAGAACCGACCGTCCAGCAGAAGCTGGAAGACAAAATGCAGGAATCGTCTGAATTCCTGGGCAGCATCAACATCATCGGCGTCGATGAGCTGGAAGGCGAGAAAATCGGCCTGGGCGTGTCCGGCCCCATCGCCAGCCGCACCGACACGCGCGGTGACAAACGCCGTAGCACCCGGGATGCGTCGGCCATGTCCAATACCCACTATCGCTGCGAGAAGACCAACTTCGATACTCACATCACCTATGCCAAGCTGGATGCTTGGGCCAAGTTCAAGGACTTCCAGACCCGTGTAGCCAATGCGATCCTGAAGCGCCAGGCGCTGGACCGCATCATGATCGGTTTCAACGGTGTGAAGGTGGCGGCCGATACCAATCTGGCACAGTATCCGCTGCTGCAGGACGTCAATAAGGGCTGGCTGCAGCAGATCCGCGAGAACTCGCCCCAGCGCGTCATGGGCCTGGTCGGCCAGGATCTGCCGGGCAAGGTGGTCATTGGCAGTGGCGCAGGCGCGGACTACGCGAACCTCGACGCTGCCGTGTATGACGCGGTGACCAATCTGGACCCGTGGTATCAGGACGATACCGGGCTGGTGGTCATCGTCGGCCGTGAACTGCTGCACGACAAGTATTTCCCGCTGATCAACAAGGACAAGGCGCCGACCGAGACCCTGGCCGCTGACATCATCATCAGCCAGAAGCGCATCGGCGGACTGCCGGCGGTGCGCGTGCCGTCCTTCCCGGCCAATGCCATGCTGATCACCCGCCTGGACAACCTGTCTATCTACTTCCAGAACGGCGGCCGCCGCCGTCGCGTGGTCGACGAACCCAAGGCCGACCGCATCGAAAACTATGAATCGTCGAACGACGCCTATGTGATCGAGGATGAAGGCCTGGCCACGCTGATTGAGAACGTGGTGCTGCAGGATGCAGCAGCGGGCGGCGCCTGATGTCTCGCCTGTCTCCCGCCGCGCGCCACCGTGAGCGCATGCTCGGCAAGCTGGCGGCGTCTGCCGGCGAGCCGGGCGGCATGACCACCGGCAGCGCCTATGAACTGATGTTGATGAAGCTCCACGAAGACCGGCGCACGCTGTCCAACATCCAATCGATCGAACGCAAGATCGAGATGAAGGCCACCATGCTGCCGGCCTATCAAGACTGGATTGATGGTGTGCTGTCGGCCGGACGCGGTGCTCAGGACGAAGTACTGGTCAATGTGCTGGTATGGCACATCGATGTCGGCGACTACGAACGCGCCCTGCAAATCGCAGGCTACGCCATGGAACACCAGTTCACGCTACCGGATCGCTACAACCGGACCTTGCCCACGCTGCTGCAGGACGATTTCGCAGGGGCCAGCCTGGGCGGCCGGCTGAAGGACGAGCCGGCACGGGCGGCCGATATCCTGCAGCAGGTCTTGGCCATGACGAGCAATTCCGATACGCCCGACCAGGCACGCGCCAAGGTGCATAAGGCGCTCGGACTGGCCCTGCTGGAGCTGGTCAATCAGGTGGACCCAGAGAACGTCACGGCCGCCTCGGCGGACCATGCCACGGCGGCGCTGCAGCACCTCAATCGCGCATGTGAGCTGCACCAGGCGGCCGGCGTCAAGAAAGATATCGAGCGGCTGGAACGGCGACTGAAGAAGTTCGCCGAGCCGGCCAAGTAAAGAGCACCCCACGGCGCAGGGCGGCCCGGGACGGAAGCGGCATTGTCCGTCGGATGTCCCGGCCACCGCCCCCAACATTCTCCAAGACCATGAACTACATCGATGACGTACCGGTGACGCCGGCACCGGCCGCGCCGGACGAGGTGAAGGCCATCACCAACGACGGATTTTTCCCGGACATCAGCATGCCGGCCATGCGGGACGCCATGCGGCTGGACTCGACAGTAACCGATGCACGACTACGCCCCGCACTGGTGGACGCGATTCTGACGGTCAACCGGTTGCTACGCGACTGGCAACTGCAGCACATCGCCAGCGGTATCGAGAAGCTGGAACAGGTGCCGGCACTGCAGGTGGATGGGGAAAGCCAGTACCTGGCCCACTACCGCCGAGCGGTCTATAGCTTCGCCAAGGCCGATATTTTCGAAAGCTACCGGGACTATGACACGACGGCCAGCGCGCTCACGGACAAGAAAAATATGGAATGGATGGACACGGCGCCGGACGTGCAGCGCCGTAATGGGCACTGGGCCATCAATGACATCCTCGGCCGCACGCATGCGACCGTAGAGCTGATCTGATGCAGGTTCGGAGCCAGCAGGGCGACACGCTCGATGCACTGGTGTTTCGCTACCTGGGCGCCAGCAGCGGCTATGTGGAACAGGCGCTGACCTTGAATCCATCGCTTGCAGCGCTTGGTGCTGTGCTACCAGCGGGCACGATGGTCACGCTGCCGGATGCGGTAGAGGCGCCGACCAGTGCGCGCGACAGCATCAGTTTGTGGGAATGACGACATGAACACCAAATCACTGACAAGGGGAAATCAAGTTATGGCAGCAGAATCCGCCGGTAGCATCGCTGCCATCCTGAAAATTTATGGCATCAAGGCCGTGCTCGGCATGGTCGGCGCGGCGCTGCTGTATATCGTTCTGCCGCCACGCAATGCAGATGGCTCGTTCAACGAGAAGGAATTTGTGGTGCGTCTGGCCTGCGCCGGTGCGTTCTCCATCATGTTCGGCGACCTGGCGTTTTCGGTGCTGCTGCAGCACGCGTCGACGGTGGCCGCTGTGCTCGGACCGAAGCCGGTCGATTTGATGGTGGGCGCGCCAGCCTGGTGGATCACCCGGGCCGTGGCCCTGTGGTTTCAGCGGCGCCAAGGCAAGGACATTGCCGAGCTGGCGCGTGACGTGAAGGAATCGATTTGAACGCCATCGACAATCGTCGCGCTTTCCTGGGCATGCTGCGCTTCTCCGAAGGAACATCCAATTCTCCGACCACACGCGACCGCGGCTATGACCAGATCGTAGGCCGCACGCGTTTCACCAGCTACGCAGACCATCCGCGCGTGCGTGTCTGGATTCCACGCATCAAGAATTGGTCCACTGCGGCCGGCGGTTACCAATTGCTGATGCGCTACTACGACATCTATTGCCAGCGGCTCGGCCTGACGGGCTTCGGGCCAGACGTGCAAGACACTATCGCTCTGCAGCAGATCAGGGAATGCCGGGCCTTGCCCGACATCGACGCAGGCCGCCTGGGGGACGCCA
>Ga0160496_1000308_pt1 | contig 26470 bp, 35 predicted proteins | sample DIDPMG_2_FD_108231 | JGI IMG/M metagenome (GOLD analysis project Ga0160496, IMG submission 108231) | Enriched soil microbial communities from UW Madison campus, WI, USA - DID2937_E24_FP MG | ecosystem: Environmental > Terrestrial > Soil > Grasslands | place: USA: Madison, Wisconsin | collected...
CTACAACCTGCTGCGAGAGTACGAGGGCCGGGTGACGGTGAAGATCCTCGGCATCGCTGCATCGGCGGCCTCCTTCATCGCCATGGCGGCCGACGAGATCCAGATCGCCCGCGCGGGCTTCTACATGATCCACAACGGGCAGGTCTGGGCCGCCGGCGATCGCAATGCCCTGGTCGAGGTGGCGGAATGGCTCAAGCCGTTCGACTTGGCCATGGCCGATATCTACGCCCAGCGCACCGGCGGCGACAAGGACGAGCTGGTGGAAATGATGGATCGCGAGACCTGGCTCACCGCCGCCGAGGCGGTGGAACAGGGCTTCGCAGAAGGATACCTGGTAAGCGATCCGGTGGATGACACGGAGGCCGATCGCCAGGCGCATGCCCTTCACCGGGTGGGGGCCGCGCTCGCGAAGTTGGGCATGCCGCACGCCGAGCGCCGCAAGGTGCTCAACGACCTCCAGCTCGGGGCGAAGCCCGAGCAGAAGCAAACGGCCGTCTCGGCTCAAACCCTGGCAGCGCTGCAGTCGGCAACCGACCGACTGGGCGCCGCCGTCAACGTGAAATAGGAGTTCATCCTCATGAGCAAGTCCATCGAGCAGATGCTCGAAGAAGTGACGGCGAAGCTGAATGCCGTCGACAAGCAGTACACCGAGCAGGCTGACAAGGCCATGGTCGAGGCGCGGCGTGCGGGTGACCTGTCGAAGGAAACCAAAGACTCCGTCGACAAGGTCGCCACGGAATTCAACTCGCTGAAAACGGTGCAGGACAAACTCGAGGCCAAGCTGTCGGGCATCGAGCAGGCGGTGGCCGAGCTGCCGACGCGCGGTCAGCAGGTGCATGCCCGCACGATCGGCGGCGAGGTCGTCGCGTCCGAGCGGCTGGAGCCGTTCGCCAAGAGCATCCAGTCCGGCCAGCGGCTGTCGGTGCCCGTCAGTGCCGCGCTGCTGTCGTCCGACTTGCCGCCCAGCACTGTCGAGCCCGACCGTCAGCTCGGCGTGCTGGGCCGGCCGCGCCAGCGCATCTTCGTGCGCAGCCTGATCGCGCCCGGCCAGACGTCGTCGAACGCGATCTTCTACGTGCAGCAGACCGGCTTCACCAGTGCCGCCCGTGCGGTTGTCGAAGGCACGAGCAAGCCGTACTCGGACATCACGTTTGAGGCCAAGATCCAGGCCGTGGCGACCATCGCGCACATGTTCAAGGCGTCCAAGCAGGTGCTCGACGATTTCAAGCAACTCGCCAGCCTGATCGATTCCGAGATGCGCTATGGCCTGGACCTGGCCGAAGAGACCGAGATCCTGTTCGGGTCCGGCACGGGCGCCTCGCTGCATGGGATCGTGCCGCAGGCAACGGCGTTCGATCCCGCCTTCGAGGTCGAGAAGCAATCGGGCATCGACGATCTGCGCCTGGCGATGCTTCAAACGCAGCTCGCACGCGTTCCTGCCACTGGGCACGTCCTGCACTTCGTCGACTGGGCAAAGATCGAACTCGTCAAAGACGACATTGGCCGATACGTCCTCGGCAATCCGCTGGGCCTGATGGGGCCGGTGCTGTGGGGTCTGCCGGTGGTGCCCACCGAGATCGCGCAGTTTCTGGGGAAGTTCCTGACCGGCGCCTTCCGTGATGCCTCGCAGCTCTTCGACCGCGAGGACGCCGCCGTGGTGATCTCCACCGAGAACGCCGACGACTTCGAGAAGAACCTGATCTCGATCCGCGGCGAAAAGCGCCTGGCGCTGGCGGTCAAGCGTCCCGAGGCGTTCATCTTCGGCAACTTCACTGCGCCCGTGGCGGGCGGCGGCCAGTAAACCAGAGCCGCCGCTGGCGGCCTGATCCAGGAGAAATCTGATGAAAACGCAAGCCGTGAAATTGATCGCGCTGCGCCCCTTCCTGCACGGGTACACGGTGCTGTCCGTGGGCGACGCGATCGTCACCACGCCGGGCCATGCGAAGCAACTGCTCCACCTCGGACATGCGCGCGAGGCGGCTGTGTCGGCGCACGGTGTCGACGCCAGCACGGAAGAGCTGAAAGCTGGTGCTGCGGCGCCGGGCAATCCGGTGGCCGACGCTCCTGCACTGCAGGTGACCGACGCCGCTACGGCGCCGGGCGCAGAAGCGGGTGTCGGTGCCGACGGGGCGCCGGCCAGCCAGACTGGCACCGATGCCCTGGCCTCCGGTACTTCGGCCGAGAATGCTGCCGCCCAGCAGATGGACCTGGCCGGCGGTGCGGTTTCGGCAGGCACCGCGGCTGCGGCAAAACCGGCGGGCCGCGCACGACGCCAGGCGGGCTGACATGGCGCTGGTTGACGTCAGTTTGGCGAAGCGGCATCTGCGGGTCCGGACAGAAGTCGACGACGACCTGATCGCGTTCTATCTCCTCGCGGCTCAGTCCGCTGCCGAGGTGTTTCTCGGTGCCCGGCTGTGTGCCACCGAGGAAGAACGCGCGCAGATGGTTGCCGCCGGCGCCGCTTCGGAAGAGGTGCTGGTCGCAGGCTCTGACGTCAAAGCAGCCGTGCTGCTGACGCTCGGGAGCCTGTACGAGCAGCGTGAGGACCTGGTCATTGGTCAGAGCGTGGCGAAGCTGCCGCGAGGGGCTGAAGCCCTGCTCTGGCCGCATCGCGTCGATCTCGGCGTATGAGGGGGTGAATCATGAGGCAGCCAAGACCGGGCGAGCTGCGTGAGCTGGTGCTGATCCGGCAGCGCACCGATATGCCGATGACAGGCGGCGGCGTGGCAGAGAGCTTCACCGGCGAGCGCTACGCAGACGCCAAGATCGAGCCCGTGGGAACGGCGGTGTACCAGGCCGGTGTCCAAACCGATGACAGGCTCACCCACCGCGTGTTCTTGCGCAGCGAGATGGCGGTCGGGGTCGACGGGGCATGCGAGATCGTGTGCGACGACGTCGTCTACCGCGTCCGGCGCTGTGCCGACATCGGTGGTGCCCGTCGGTTCGCGGTGATCGAGGTTGAGGAGCTGCGAGGCGGAGTCGGCTATGGCTTCTAAAGGCGGCGTCAGCGGCTATCTCCACATGGAGGGCTGGGACAGCTTCCGCCAGCTCGACTTCAAGAAGCGCGAGATCCGCAAGGGCATGCGCCTGGCGGGGCGGTCTGTGCAGCGTGCCGCCCGCAAGCGCATCCGCAAGGGCAAGGCGCAGGGCGATTACCCGGCCGGCCAGAGCGGCGTCCTGTCCCGCAGCATTCAGGTGAAGGTGAGTCGGCCCGGGTTCATGGTGCGGGTCGCGCCACAGAAGACGCCTGCAATGGGACAGGACTTCTATCCGGCGTATCTGTTCTATGGGGTCACCGGGAAGAAGGCGCGCAAGGACCGCCGCAGTCAGGCGAAGGACGGGAAATGGCGGGTGAAGCCCCGGGGCAACTACATGGTCGATGCGTTGGAGGAGCAGGCCGGCAACGTCCAGGCGACCCTGAAGGCCGCGTTCGCGGCCGCGCTGAAGTGAGGTGAACGATGCAAGTTTCTTTGGTGGCTGAGCACCTGAAGGCGCACGTGCCGGTGCTGAACGGAAACGTTGCCGCAGGGATGGACACCGACGTGGTGTTGGGTTCCAGCCAGATGCCGGTGCCGGCGGCTTTCGTGATCATGACCGAGGACGATGCCGCAGACCCGTACTCCCAAACATCCTACCTGCAGGAGATCGACGACACGATCGACATCGTGGTTGTGCTGCCGGTCAGGGACGAAGCTGGCCTGCTCGTCGCGGATCTGCTCCACGAGGTCCGTCGCCAGATGCTGCGGGCGCTTGCCGGTTGGCGGCCGGGCCCTGAGTACGAAGGCCTGGTCTACAACGGCGGCGACTTGATCCGGATCGACCGGGCGCGCTGCGCCTATCGCTATTCCTTCTCGGCGGAGTTCACGCTGGGGCGCGCCGCGTCGTTTCGGGCGGATGGCGCCGGCCAGGTGCCGCCGGCTGAGACCTGGCCGGAGGTGGAACAGGACGGCATGTCGATGCTGGAGGGCGTCACGGTGCGGGTCGATGCGATCGACCCGATGGCCGATCCGAATATCAAACGGCCTGGCCCGGACGGGCGGGTCGAACACGAGGTGAGATTGGAGTTTCCCAATGCAAAAGACTGAGGTGCATGTGAAGCCGGCCGAGGGCCGGACGGTGCCCGATCCCGAGCGGCGCGACGTGCTGCCGGCGGAAGGCCGCAAGGTGGTGCGCACGCCCTACTGGGTGCGGCGCATCGAGGACAAGGATGTGGTGGTCGTGGCAGCTGAGAAGCCGGCCGGCCGCCGTTCGGAGCGCAGCGAATGATCTCGTTCAACGGTATTCCCAATGACCTGCGGGTGTCGCTGTTCTATGCGGAAATGGACAACTCGCAGGCCAACAGCGGCGCGACGCAACTGCGCCGCCTGCTCATCGCGCCTGCGAACGAGGAGGTGACGCTGGCCACCGGCCTGGTGCTCGCCACGCAGGAAAGCGAAGTGCGCGCGTTGGCCGGCATCGGCTCGCCGCTGGCTCAAGCCTTCAGCGTCTGGCGCCAGAACGACCCGATGGGAGAGGTGTGGGTGTTGCCCGTCAAGGTCGCCGGCACCGCCGCCGCTGGCAAGGTGACGATCACCGGCACGGTCGCTGAGGCCGGCGTGCTCTCGTTCTATGTGGGCGACGACCGCGTGCAGCTGACGCTGGTGGCCGGGATGGCGGCGGCCGACGTGGCGGCGGCGTTGGCCGCGGCGATCAACGACAAGGGCCTGAGCATGAGCGCGCTGGCCGGAACGGAGGCCGGGGAAGTGACGGTCACGGCCAAGTTCAAGGGTCTGCTGGGCAACGATCTGCGCATCGGCGTGAACCTGCGCGGCGCGGCGGGCGGCGAGCGTACGCCGGCCGGCATCGTACTGGCGTTCGCGCAACCCACGGGCGGCGCGGGCGTCCCGGAGATGGTCGACGTGCTGGCGGGTGTTGCGGATTCGGAGTTCGAGTTCATCTACCACCCGTTCACCGATACGGGGTCGCTCGATGCCTTCAAGGCGTGGATGGACGACGTGGCGGGCCGGTGGTCTTGGGGCTCTATGCTTTACGGCCACGTCTATACGGCGCGGCGGGGGACGCTGGGCGAGATGGTCACCGCCGGGCGCCTGCGCAACGATCAGCACCACACCATCGTGGGCTTCGAGCAGCCGGTCGCAGCGCCCGCGTGGAAAGTCGGCGCGGCGTACGCGGCTCGGCAGGCGGTCTTCATCTCTGCGGATCCGGCGCGGCCGACCCAGACCGGGCTGCTGGCCGGGATCTCGCCGCCGCCGGAAGGCAAGCGATTCACGACGGTCGAGCGGCAATCCCTGCTGTGGGCTGGCATCGCGACGCAGACCAGCTCGCCGGATGCCGTGCGCATCGAGCGCGCGGTCACGACGTATCAGCGCAACGCCTTCGGCCAGCCGGATGATTCCTATCTGGACAGCGAGACGATGCACCAGTCGGCCTACATCATTCGCTACCTGCAGGGCGTGATCACCAGCAAGTTCGGCCGCCACAAGCTGGCAAACGACGGCACCAACTTCGGCGCGGGCCAGGCGATCGTCACGCCGAGCGTGATCCGCAACGAGCTGATCGCAGCGTATGCGGTACTCGAGGATCGCGGCATCGTCGAGAACAGCGCAGCGTTTCAGGCGCATCTGATCGTCGAGCGTGACGGCCAGAACCCGAACCGCGTGAACGTGCTGTTCCCGCCTGACTACGTGAATCAGCTGCGCGTGTTCGCGATGCTGAATCAGTTCCGGCAGCAGTACCCGGTGACCGAGGCCTGATCGCTTCACGTCGCAACCGAAGGCCCGCCTCGAGCGGGCCTTTTCATTTTCTGAAAGGAGTTTTGCCATGGGGCAAAAAGTAGCCGGGACCGTCTATTTCAAGGTGAACGGCAAGCAGCTCGAGGTGACCGGCGCTGCCGAGGTGCCGACCACCGATGCGATTCGCGAGAGCTTGCGGCCGGGGTACTTCTCGGAGACGGATCGCGTGCCGTCGATCAAAGTTGACGCGCTCTTCACGCCGGATTTCCCGCTGGACGAGATCCAGAAGGACACCAACATGACCGTCACGGTGGAGTTCAAGAACGGCAAGACGTACGTGTTGACCGAGGCCTACCAGGTCGGCGAGCCGGTGATGACGGGCGACGACGGCAAGGTGCAACTGCAGTTCGACGGAAAGCGGGGTCTCTGGCAATGAGCGACAACAAGTTTCCGCTGCGTGCGGCGATCAAAGCGCACGGCGAGGAGATCCGCGAGCTCGCGTTGCGTGAGCTCAACGGTGCCGACGTGCGCGCCGTGAAGGCCCTGCCGTACCGCGTCGGCGCCGACGAGAGTGTGAGCCTCGACATGGACGCCGCCGCGAAGTACATCTCGCGCATGGCCGCCATCCCCCTCGGTTCGGTTGATCAGCTGGCGCTCAGCGACCTGAACGACCTGGCGTGGAAGGTGGCCGGTTTTTTCTTGAGTTCGGAGTCGAAAGCCCCGAGCGATTCCGAGAGCTGATCTACAACGTCGCGCACTTTTGGCGGGTAGATCCGGAAGTGATGATGGCGCGCCCGCTGGCGATCCTGCTCGAGCACACGCTCGAGGGTGATCGCATCGGGCGGCGCCTGAGTCAGAACGAGGAGTAAGGCATGGCTGGAGAGAAGTTTCAGCTCAAGGCCCTGATCACCGGCGTGGATCGCCTCTCGCCCATGTTGGCCGGCGCCCGCAAGCACATCTCCGGCTTTCGCAAGACGCTCCAGTCGAGCAAGCTGTCGGAAGGATTCAGCTTCGGTGACGTCGTGCGGGGCGGTGCCTTCGCGGCACCATTTATCGCGGGTGCGAAGGCCGCTGTCGACTTCGAGTCGGCCATGGCCGACGTGCGCAAGGTTGTCGATTTCGACAGCGCGGCCGAGTTCAAAGAGATGGGCGAAGAGATCGCCAACATGTCCAAGCGGCTGCCGATGGCGGCCAAGGACATCGCGGCGATCGTGGCTTCGGGTGGCCAGGCGGGCTTGGCGCGCGGCGAGCTGGTGCGATTTGCCGAGGACGCCGTGAAGATGGGGGTGGCGTTCGACAGCACTGCCGAGGAGTCCGGCGACATGATGGCGAAGTGGCGCACCTCGTTCAAGATGACGCAGGACGAGGTGGTCGGCCTGGCGGACAAGATCAACTATCTGAGCAACACAGGCCCGGCCACCGCCAAGCAGATCTCGTCGATCGTGACCCGGATTGGGCCGCTGGGCGAGGTCGCGGGTTTGGCCTCGGGACAGATCGCTGCAATGGGTGCCACGCTGGCCGGCATGGGCGTGCAGGAGGAGGTCGCCGCGACGGGCATGAAGAACTTCATGCTCTCGCTGACTGCGGGGGCTTCGGCCACGAAGCAGCAGCAACAGGTGTTCAAGTCGCTGCGCATGGATTCCAAGAAGGTCGCGCAGGACATGCAGAAGGACGCCCAGGGCACGATCGTGCGGATCCTGACGGCAATCAGCAAGGTGGACTCGAGCAAGCAGGCGGCCGTGCTTTCGACCCTTTTCGGGCGTGAGTCGATAGGTGCGATCGCGCCGATGCTCAACAACCTGGACCTCCTCAAGCGCAACCTCGCGAGCGTCGGAGACGAAACGCAGTATGCCGGCTCCATGAACAAGGAGTACGAGGCCCGCGCGGCGACAACGGCCAACAACATCCAGCTGCTGAAGAATCGAACCGTAGCGCTGGGCATGGCGATCGGGAACACGCTGCTGCCGTCCATCAACGGCTTTATCGGGTTCGCCGGGCCCATGATCGACAAGATCACCGAGCTGGCGCAGGCCAACCCTTGGCTGGTCAAGGGGGGGCTGGGTGCCGCACTCGCCTTCGGTGTGGTGCGCGTGGCAATGGTGACGGCGACGTTCGCAATGAAGGCGCTCAATGCAGTTGTGGGCATGAGCCCGCTGGGTCTGGTAGTGCGTGGTATTGCTCTGGCGGCAGGCTTCATGATGGCGAATTGGGACAAGGTTGGGCCATTCTTCACCGAGTTGTGGGGGTCAATTGAGAGCGCCGCCGGCAAGGCCTGGGATCTTCTGAAAAGTGTCTGGTCTGGCCTGGGGACGTACTTCACAGGGCTGTGGTCGTCGCTCCTCGAGAGTGTCGGCGTTGCCTGGGAGGGGCTGAAGGGCTCGTTCCTCTTTCAGAGCCCGATCGACGCAGTGGCCGCCAATTGGGAGCCGCTGGTGGGCTGGTTCAAAGACCTGTGGGAGCGAGTGCAGAAGTACATCGAGCCGATCACAGGCGGCCTGCAGTGGCTCAAAGAGAAGGTCGGCGGAATCTTCGGCGGCGGCGACAGCTCGCCAGTGGCGGCGCCGGCGGCGAGTATCTCGGCGTACGAGAGTGCGCGCGTCGCAGGCGGCGCTGGTGCTACTGCGGCTGCAGCTGCCGGTCAGCCGGCGCGGGTCGACGGAGATCTGCGAATCCGCTTCGAGGGCGCGCCGCCGGGCATGCGCGTGGAAGAGGCACAGACGAATCAATCGGGTCTGACGGTGAAGCCGTCGGTTGGCTATCGAACGGTGGGGGCAGGCTGACATGGCATGGAAAGATGAAATGCAGGCCGCCTCGTTTCGGGGTGTTCCGTTCCTCGTCGATGCGGACCGCAGTACGCGAGGCCGGCGCACGGTAGTGCATGAGTACCCGAAGCGCCCGATGCCTCTCGTTGAGGACATGGATCTCGCCACGCGCGATTACAAGCTCTCGGCCTGGGTGGCCGGGCCCGATTGCTTCACGCAAAGGGACGCGCTCCTCAAGGTGATCGAGGAGCCGGGCCAGGGCGAGCTTGTGCACCCGTGGTACGGGCGCGTGATGGTCGTCAACACGGCGTGCGAGGTGTCGCACTCGGACAAGGAGGGCGGGGTTGTACGGTTCGATCTGGTCTTCGTTCGCGGCGACGCCGCCGGCTTTCCCCTAGGCACGGCCAACACCGGGGTACGTGCGGACTTGGCGAGCAACAGCGTGCAGACCTCGGCACAGTCCCGCTTCGCGGCGGCGATGGGGATCGTGGATAGCGCGAAAGTGCAGGCGGCTGCGGTCCAGGGGCGGTTCCGAGAGATCGGCCGCGCGCTGGACGAGCAGGCCGGCCCGCTGCTCGGGCTGTTTCGAGATGTGCAGAGTGTCTTCGACCTGGTGATGACGGCGCCGGCGCAGTTTGCCAGCCAGATGTTCAACATGGTCGGCGCGGTGACGCGCAGCTTCGATGGCTTCAGCAACTTAGGCGCTGGCTTCGGGGCGGTGTCGTTGGCGGGGATCTTCGGCAAGTCGCAGACGTCGCAACGCGTCGGGTCGGTGGCGTTGCCGCCTGACCCGGCATCAGCGGCGGTGGTGCGCAGCGTGAGCGAGCTGGTGCGCGATGCGGTCCTGGTTGACACGGCGCGCGATGTGTCGTTGCTGCCCACCGCCGCGCCGCCCGCGCGAGCTGACGGCGGCGCGGCGCTGGAACCTGGTGGCGAGCAGGCGGTCACTGGAACTGGGGATAACGGTGGAAGCCTGGCCGAGCTGTTGCTGGGCGGGGAGCCGCGCGATCTGCCTGTCAGCGAGGACGTGCGCGCCGCCCGGGACGAGTATGTGGCTGCAGTTTGGACGGCCACGCTCACGGCTGAGGCTGAGCATTACGAGGCGCTGACGGCGCTGCGGATCGCCGGCATCCGCCACCTCGATGCGGTGGCACTGCGTGGGCTGCAGCTGCGCCCCTACACACCGGCCGCTGTCCTGCCGGCCCTGGTGCTTGCCTACCGCGAGTACGCGGACGCACGGCGCGCGGGCGAGATCGTGACGCGCAACCGCGTGGCGCATCCAGGCTTCCTGCCGGCGGCCGAGCTGAAACTGATCAGAGGTTGATATGGCGCTCAAGCTTGATGACCCGAACCTGGTCACGCTCACGGTTGACGGCATGGACTACAGCGGCTGGAAGGAGGTCGAGATCGGTGCCGGAATCGAGCGCCTGGCACGCGATTTCACGGTGTCCTTGACCTGGAACTGGCCTGGTGCGAAGGGCGGTCCGGTGCGCGTGCGGCAAGGCGCGCGGTGTGAGGTGAAGATCGGCCGCGACCTGGTGCTGACCGGGTACGTGTTTGCAACCCCGATCCGTTACTCGGCGACCGAGGTCACGGTGTCTGTGAGCGGTCGATCGCTGACGGCGGACCTGATCGATTGCACGGTTGACGAGAAGCCGGGGCAATGGCGCGGGCAACCTGTCGCGTCGATAGTGCGGGCACTTGCCGCGCCGTATGGAGTCGCGGTCGTTGACGAGATCCGGGACGCCGCGACGGTGGCAGATCACTCGGTGGAGCCGACGGAGACGGTGTTCGAATCGATCGACCGAATGCTGAGTCTGTCGGAGCTGTTCGCCACTGATGATGGGCACGGGCGACTGGTGATGGCGCAGCCGGGAAGTGGAGGCCGCGCCGCGGACGCGATCGAGCTGGGACGCAACATCAAGTCGGGGGACGCGCAGCTCGACTTCGCGCGGCTGTATTCCGAGTACCGCTGCGTGGGGCAGCGGGCCGGGACCGATGAGGAGTTTGGCGAGGCCGCGTCAGAGGTGTCTGCAGCCGTTACGGATGGCCGGGTGGGCAGGCGTCGGATGCTGAAGGTGCAGCCGAGCGGCCAGCTGACGCCCGCGCTCGCGCAGCGGCGGGTCGAATGGGAGCGCGATTTCCGACTCAGTCGGGCGCTGAAGACCGCGTATGAGGTGCAGGGCTGGCGGCAGAGCAACGGTGCGCTGTGGCGGCCCAACATGCTCGTGCGGGTGGTCGATGACCTGATCGGATTCGATCGCGACATGCTGATCACGGAGGTCTCGTACGTGCTCGGGGCGAGCGGCATGCTCACTCGGATGAGCGTGGCGCCGCCGGAGGGCTTTGTACCGGAGCCCACACACAAAAAGGGCCGCAAACGCAAGAAGGGTAAGGGCGGCGATGCATTCGAGTATCTGCTGCCGGCAGATTGGGAGGAAGGATCATGAGTTCGATGTCAAGCGCGGTGCGCAACATCGTGGTGCGTGGCCTGGTCGCGATGGTCGACGCCGGTCGCAAGCTGCAGGCGCTGCAGGTGCGGTTGACGGCAGGCGAGGATCGGAGCGGCGTGGAGCACTTCGAGGCCTATGGCTTCACGTCACATCCGCTGCCAGGCGCCGAGGCCGTTGTGGCCTTCGTGGGCGGTGATCGCTCGCATCCGGTCGCGCTGTGTGTCGCGGACCGGCGGGTTCGTATCGCGGGGCTGGAGGCCGGCGAGGTGGCGATCTACACCGATGAGGGTGATTCGATCGTGTTCAAGCGCGGCCGGATAGTCGAGGTCACGACCGAGACTTTCCGGCTCAATGCGAAGCATTGCGAGCTGAATGCTTCCGACGGCATCGAGCTCAACACGTCCCTCGTGTCTGCGGCTGGACGCATCGAGGCCGCCGGCGACGTGAAGGCGGGCGACACCAGTACGCAGGATCACCGGCATCGTGGCGTCACTGTCGGGGATGGGGTAAGCGGGGAGCCGATCTGATGGATATCCGCTATGTGGTGGGCGCCACCACGCCGCTCGCGCGCGCGGTGGTTATCAGCCTTTTTACCTGGCGGCGAGCGCTGGACAGCGACCCTATCGACGACGGCGAACGCTATGGCTGGTGGGGCGACAGCTTCCCCGCGCAGGCAGATGATCGGATCGGGTCGCGGCTGTGGCTGCTGCGGCGCCGGACTCTGACCGATGCAACGCGCAAGGATGCGATCGCCTTTGCGCGCGAGGCGCTGCAGTGGCTGATCGACGACGGCATCCTGTTGGAGGTCGACGTCCAGGCCGAGCGCCAGGGCAACAACCGGCTGGCGCTGTGGGTCGTGGGCACGCACGCTCGCGGCGCGCAGGAGCGGCTGATTGAATTCAACGATATTTGGCAGGTGATACAGAATGCCGTTTGAAACTCCTACCTTGCCCGCCCTGGTGGCGCGGGCCGATGCAGACTTGGGCCTGCAGGCCGAAACCGGCCTGCGGCGCTCGGATCAGCAGGTGCTCGCGCGCGTGCACGGCGGTACCGCCTATGGCCTATACGGCTATCTCGGCTGGCAGTCCCGCCAGATACTGCCCGATACGTGCGACGAGGAGGTGCTCGCCCGCTGGGCGGCAATGCGCGGCGTGATCCGCACGCCAGCGACGAGTGCGGTCGGGGCTGCAACGCTTCGCGCTGCTCCGGGCGCACAGCTCGACGCAGGCGCGCTGCTGCAGGCCGCGGACGGGCGCCAGTACGCCACGGTCGCGGCGATCGTTTTCAACCAGGCCAGCCAGGCCGTCGAAGTGCGAGCGGTGGTGCCCGGGGCGCTCGGCAATGCGGCGCCGGGCACGCCGCTGTCGCTTGTGTCGCCAACCGTCGGCGTGCTCGACCAGGCGGTGGTTGCGGCCGGCGGGCTGACCGCGGGCACTGATGAGGAGACGGTCGACGCGTGGCGTGCCCGGGTGATCCGCTCGATGCAGCGGATTCCGCACGGTGGCGATGCGGACGATTACGAGGATTGGGCCATGGAGGTCGCCGGCGTCACGCGCGCGTGGACGCGGGCGAATTACCTCGGCCCAGGCACTGTGGGGCTCTTCTTCATGCGGGACAACGACCCCAATCCGATCCCCTCGGCAGACGCTATCGCTGCGGTGCAGGCGTACCTGGGCGCGAAGCGGCCGATCACGGCGGAGCTGTATGTGCTGGCGCCGACGCCGTTGCCCGTGGCCTACCGGCTGAAGGTCGAGCCCGACAGTGCCGTGCTGCGCGCGCGCGTCGAGCAGTCCCTGCGCGCGTTGCATCTGCGGGAGGCGGATCTGGGCGCGCGCTTCGTGTGGACCCACATCGGGCAGGCGATCAGCGAAACGGAAGGGGAAGCGGATCACCGGCTCGAGTTGCCGGCGGCCGACGTGGTGCCGGCCCCGAATGAGCTGCCGGTCTTTGGAGGTATCGAATGGCTGTGAGGACCGCGCAGGACTACCTGGCGCAGGCGCTGGCGCTGTTGCCGCCTGGCCCGGCTTGGGAGCGGGACGCCGTCCCTGAGCTGGTCGGCATCCTGGCCGGCTTGTCGGAGGAGTTCGGCCGGGTGGATAGTCGAGCCGCCGATCTCCTCGCCGAGATGGTGCCGTCGACTGTCCGCGAGCTGCTGCCCGACTGGGAGCGCGTGCTCGGGCTGCCCGATCCCTGCCTAGTGCAGCAGGGCAGCTTCGCTGAGCGGCGAGCTGAGGTGGTGCGCCGCTTCGGGGAGGTCGGCCGGCAGGATCCGGCGTACTTCGTGATGCTCGCCGTGCGGCTGGGCTATCCGAATGCCTGGGTGGAGGAGCACCGCGCGCCGCGCTTTGGACGGTCGCGCTTCGGCCTTGGGCGTTTCGGCACGCGCAGGCAGCAGTTCCTGTGGACCATGCACCTGGGCGCCCGCAAGGCGGGCGGAGCGCGATTTGGTGTGACGCAATGGGGCGAGCGCTTCGGCGCCAACCCGAACGACATTATCCAGTGCATCTTGCGGCGGTATAAGCCCGCCCACACCGATGTGCTGTTCGACTACGAGTGAGGTGAGTGAATGGATTTTCCGAAAAGTGTGCCGGGCGTAGGGCTGGTGGGCGGGCGCTTCGTGGACGAGGACGCCGTCGCGGGGCGTGTTGGCTCGCTGATTCCGGCGGCGTGGGGTAACTCGCTGACGATGGAAGTGCTCAACGTCCTGGCCGCGGCTGGCATTGCGCCGGATGAGGCCTCGGATGCGCAGCTGGCGCAGGCCATCAACAAGCTGATCGTCTCGGCGATCTCGGGCATCAAGGCAGGGATTCCTTCGGTTTCTTTGGCTTCCCTTCCTGCCGTCGATCAGGGGCCTGTCTTCGTGACCGAGCGGCAAGACATCTGGGTCTGGACCGAGACGGCGTTCTGGGCAGGCTACCGATCCCCCCGAGTGGGTGCCGTTGAGTTCGGCCACACGTTAACGCCGCGCCCCTGGCAGCTCGACGCGGCTGGCGCTTGGGTGCCCAAGGCTGGGAACGAACGCCTGCTCGCTTATGCCAAGGAGAATGGACTTTTGGTGCCGACGGCGTCCTGGGCAGCGGGCGGGTTGGTATTTGCAGAGGAAACCACTCAGATTCGCCTGCCAGACTTGCGGAATCAGTTCCTCCGGTTTACGGGGACTGACGTTGACACTGCAAATGCGAGGGCCATGGGTAGCTGGCAATCGGACGCCCTGCAGGACCACGACCACTGGACCTACTTCGCTCGTAAATTCTCCGGTGCAGCCGGCACCGGCACTGCCGGCTCATTTCCGAATAATCAGGGCATCAGCGACCCACTGATGTACACCAGCATGGCGTCCGTACGCGGCTTCCGAACATCGAGTGAAACGAGGGGCACCAACGTTGCACTCGCGGCGCGTCTACACGTGTAGGCGAGGATGCAGCGAGACGTTGATCGGGCGAGTTTCCGCGCCGCCGGTGCTCCCTGTCTGGCCGCCGTACGTGCCGGGGGTGCCGGCGCTGTTGGCCGTACCGCCGGCAACATATGTGTTCGTGGAGTGACTGTGCGCGGCGAGCATGTGAGTCTGCTTGCTACCCATGGCCCTCGCATTTGCAGTGCCAAAAAGAAACCATGAAAAGGAAGACCGATGAAGACTGTGTATCAAACGAATGACAGCAACGTGCTGGTTCATGCTTTGCAGATTGCGGAGCAGCCCGGGTATGGCTACTGCCTGCCTTTCGGAGCGGTGGAGGTCGCGCCGCCTGCGAGCGCCGATGGAAAAGCTGTGCGTTGGTCCAGCGGCACCCCGCGCAGCATGCCCGACTTCGGGCTGAGCGGGACGGGGTCCTGGGAGCAGGAGAAAGACTATCGAAACGTGCCGCTTTACCTCACGCAGTCGGGTCAACGTTACGCCATCGGGCAGGAGGTGGACGGCGTGGCGTTCGACGGCGTGGGCGAGCTACCCGCATGGTTGACCGAGACGGCCTGGCCGGGCGAGTTCTTCGTGTGGAACGGAATCGCCTGGCAGCTCGACGAGGACGCGCGGCACACCGCTCTGGCGGAAAGTGAACGCGCTTGGCGCGATGCGGAAATCGCACGGACCGACTTTCTTTTGCTTCCGGACTATCCGCTCGACGATGAACGCCGTCAGGCGCTCAGCGAGTACCGCGTGTTCCTTCGCGACTGGCCCGCCCATCCTCTGTTTCCGGATCAGTCTGCACGGCCGGTGGCCCCCGAGTGGCTCGCGTCGTGGCTCTGAACCCGTGTGCCGCCGCACAGGGGAAGGCCACCGCGCAACCGCAGCTCATCGCGGGTAAAAGCCGCAAGTATTACCGATCAGACCCGGAGGTCAAAACACTACGCAATTGACTCTTCGGCAGAAAAGAAGGGCGCCCCGCCCACGTGCGCTAACACGTGGGCGGGGCACCAGCCAGCAGTCCTAGCCTGCAAGCCAGCCAAGACCCCTCACTCTCGCGAGAGCGGCCAGAGGCTAACAGATTTGAGGTTTGCATGCATTCGGCACCGATCGTCCCTTGGATCGGCGGCAAGCGCCGCCTGGCCAAGAAGATCATTCCCTATTTTCCCAAGCACAGTTGCTACGTCGAGCCATTCGCTGGCGGCGCGGCGCTGTTTTTCCTGCGGCCGCGGCCGGCAGAAACGGAGGTTTTGAACGACGTCAACGGCGACCTGGTGCGCCTGTACCGGGTGGTGCAGAACCACCTCGAGGAGTTCGTGCGCCAATTCAAATGGGCGCTCAGCAGCCGCCAGATCTTCAGCTGGATGCAGATGACGCGTCCGGAGACGCTGACGGACATCCAGGCGGCGGCTCGCTTCTATTACCTGCAGCAGCTGACCTTCGGCGGCAAGGTCTCGAGCCGGAGCTTCGGCGCGGCCACCACCGCACCGCCAGGGCTGAACCTGCTGCGGCTGGAGGAGACGCTTTCGCAGGCGCATCTGCGCCTGGCGAACGTCTACATCGAACACCTGCCCTGGCAGCGCTGCATCGAGTTGTACGACCGGCCGCACACCTTCTTCTTCATGGATCCGCCGTACTGGCAGACCGAAGGCTACGGGGTCGAGTTCGAGTTCTCGCAATACGAGGAGCTGGCCGAGCGGCTGGCGACCCTGCAGGGCAAGGCGATCGTGACGCTCAACGATCACCCCGACATTCGTCGCGTGTTCTCGCGATTCCGCATGGAGTCGACGGAGCTGCGCTACACGGTTGGCGGTGGAGGCGGCGTGTCGCGATCGGAAGTAATCATTTTCAGCTGGGACGTCGACGAGCAGCCTGCGGGGTTGTTCTAGGCGCCCTGACAGTCACAACATGGCCCGCAATCGCGGGCTTCTTTTCGTCCATAGGATCGAAATGAATCAATTCTCTCTGTCGCAACGCAGTCTCGCGCGTCTGGCCGGCGTGCATCCTGACCTGGTGGCGGTGGTCAAACTGGCGATTCAGCGTACGCCTTGCGACTTCACGGTCGTCGAAGGCGTGCGCACCAACGCGCGCCAGCGCGAGCTCGTCGCCAGCGGCGCCAGTCGCACGATGCAGAGCTTTCACCTGCCGCAGGTCGACGGACTCGGCCACGCGGTAGATCTGGCGCCGCTGGTGGACGGCGCTATCCCCTGGGACAACTGGGCCGCATTCGCTGACCTGGCGAACGTGGTGAAGGCCTGCGCCTCCGAATTGGGCGTGCCTATCGAGTGGGGCGGGGACTGGAAGACTTTCAAGGATGGCCCGCACTTTCAGATTCCGCGCGACTGGAAAAGCCGCCCGAGCGACGCCGCGGAGGAATGATGCAGGAGAACCTGGGTTACCTGCTGGCGCTGGTTGGTACAGACGCGGCGAGCACCGCGGCTGCCGGCGAGCCGCTCACCCTTTCCCAGATGGTCGGTTATCTCGTCGCCGCCTTGCTCGGCGGTGGCGCCGCCGTAAAGGTGATTCCGATCCTTCTGGCGCGGCTGGCCGTGTCGGCGGCCGGAGCCAAGTCCGAAAAGGATGCCATCGAGCGCTTGGAAGGGCAGCTTGCTGTCGAGCGCCAGGCCACTGCAGACGCGCGCAGCGCCGCAAACGAGGCGTACAAGCAGCGCAACGACCTCTACCTCGATCTCGCCAAGGTGCAGGCCGAACTGGCCGCGCTGAGCGAGCGCACGACTTACCAGGCGCAGACGATCGAGCGCCAGAACACCCTGATTGCGGAGCTCACCGCTCAGGTGCAGGCCCTTCAAGGAGAGATCCGTGGAAAAGTTGCATGAATGGTGCCTGTGTCGGCATCCGAAGCTGGCGCGCGTCTTGCGCCTGGTCTACGCCGTCGTGCTGGTGGCGGCCATCTTCGCCGGCGGGTACTCCGTTGGCAGTCTCACTACCTGGAACAGCGCGAACCGTGCGATGGCCCTGCAGGCGGAGGCCAATGCGCAGCAGCGGGAGGACTACCGCGAGGCCTTGGCGGCCGTTTCCGCCGCAGTTGGTCGGGCCGCTGACACGGCCGAGCAGGCGGCGGACAAGGTGGACCGCGCGGCCGACGCCGCGCAGGGCGCAATCAAGGCCGCGAAGGGCGCCGCCAGCAAGGCGGGGACGGCGGCGACGAAGGCGAGCGCGGCGGCCAAGTCCGCGAACACCGCGGTTCAAAAGGTCGAGGAGGTGTTGGCGCCGCCCGTCTCGCCACCTGCCGCTGTTCCTGAATGGCTGGATACGCCATGAGCGCGTCCATCCTTCGGGCCGCTGCTCCCTACATCGCTGGAGTGCTCTTACTTGCCGTGCTGCTACTCGCTGCGCGTTGGTATGGCTCCACACGCTATGACGCAGGCGTGTTCGCTGAGCGAGCCGCCACCCTTGAACGACAGGCGCGGCTCGAGCGCGCCATGCAGGAGGAACGAGACCGTGCTGATGCCAACTACCGCGGCGCCGTCATGGCGCGCCAACAAACCGAAGCTGCTCTGGCCGCGTCGGAGCGCGACCGCGCTGCTGCTGTCGCTCGAATTGGCGGGCTGCGCGCACAGCTTGCCCATCGGGGCGCCGCGGCTGCCCGCGCCGGCGGCGGACCTGACGGCGCCGGCGCCGACTGGCTCGGCGTATTTGGAGAGTGTGTCGCCCGAGTTGAAAGCCTTGGACGCCGACTTGGCGAGGTGGGAGCAGATGCTGCGCGATTCGCTGACCAGGTGAACGGTTTGCAGGGGTACGTCGCAGGCGTGCGCGCCTCTTCGGATGGGAAATAGGGCACAAAAGTTGCTGGTCACGGGCTCCCCATCTTCGCATTTCCGTGTAAGCTGGGGCTCACATTCCGGGTACTCCCGGAAGGATCTAAGCAATGAAAGAGCACGTCGGCACGTCGTTAGTCAGCACCCTCGAGATTCTCCAACCCAATATCGCCAGCTATTTCTGGCGGATCATCACGGTGGACGAAAAAGAGGGGCGAATCCATTCCGTGACCGAAGGGCGGGAGCGCCATCGCACTCATGACGAAGCGGAGGGTGCGGGGATGACTGCGCTCGAGGGCTTGCACTTCGCTTAGCGGCTACGACGACCTTTCAGGCGCCGCACCATTCATTCGGCAAATCGGCGTGCCAACAGGGCCTCAAGGTCATCACGGTAGCGGCTGCGCGCGCCGGTCTCCTTGAACCATTGTTGGGCGGTCTGTTCGACGAGCCGCCTCTCCACCCCATGGGCATCTGCCCAGATGTCGCCTATCGCCATCGCCTGATATTCAGAGATCACGACTGACCCGATAAGCCTAGGCTGCATTTTCAGTTCGTGACGTCCCGCTCGCTGGGAAGCGAATGAGGTTCGCGTCGAGGTAGTTGATCAGACTGTCCCACGTTTTCGAGTTTGGACCTTGGGTGCGCCGATACCAGCGCCGAGCGAACTGCTCTCCATCGTCACCTTCAATCGAGTGATTATCGGCCCAGGCTCGGGCAATTCCGCATGCCTGTCCTACAGTGACAATCAATCGCTGCGCTTCGGGGGTCATAGCGGTCTCCCATTCCGGGTTGTCGTATCCCCGACCGTACTAGCTCCGTGCCGACACCTCTATGAAATTTGCGAATAGTTTCAAAGTTCGGGCGATGATTGCGTCCCTATGCGTTCGCCCTGCAGCGAGCATTCGGAAAAACGGGAGACGTACTAACTCGGATCCCACGCTAACCACCAGCCCTGGTAGTAGCGCTGACCCATGATTTCTTCGAAGCCGATGAACATCATCGCTCGGTTGTGCCCGCCCACAAAGAGCAACCGAGGCTCCAGTAAGTCGGGCACGGCCGACTTCTCCACCGCGCCGAATTTTTGCAGCCTGTCGAGGGTGAGCCGATTCTCCATCCTCGCCAGGGCCTGGTTGTTCATGGCGATCAGGCGCACCTCGGCCGGGATGGGCTCCGGCCAGTGGGCGCGCTCGAGCTTCTTTCCGAGGTGGTGGGTAAGGGTGACGGTGCAGGTAGCGCTCATGGCGACCCACTGAAAATACTGTATGGTTGTACAGTTTATCAGTGCCAGTCAAACAGCAGTAACGCCACCAGCATCAAGCTCCCCACACCGCCGATCACCAGCGCGGCAGTTTCGCCGGGGCCTTGGAACACAAGGTTGGCGACGGCTGATGTTGCAGCGGCCGCGCCAACGAGAGCTGCGATTTCGCGGAGTTTCATCGGGGCGAGCCAGTTGGTTCAATCAAGGGATGGGTGACAACAGGCCAACGATCTGGTCTACCGTCGAGTCTTTTGTGATTGTGGTGACGAGGCCTGTGCTGCGGTCCATGATGACAATGATTCGCTGGTTCAGGCCCACAGGTATGCCGGCGTCCTTCTTCTTCAACTCTCCGACGTAGCGGAAAAGGGCCGAGCGGGACACTTCGATGCCCATATCGGACAACTGCGCCTTCATTCCGTCCATGTTGTAGTAGTTCGAGGCTCGCACCACATCGTCTACACGCTGCCGTTCAGCAGGGGACAGCGCCGCAATCTTGTTGAGTCGGGGCATTCTTACTCCGTGTGTCTGCCCCTCAGTGTACGCATGGCAGGGGCCGCCGTGCATCTGCCCGCGTGTCGGCCGGCCTCGGGTTGGCGCGCGTTGCACTGCCTGCGCAGGAACGCGGCCTGCTGGACGGCCTGATAGCGAGTGCACATAAATGGACGTCAGGCAGTCCGTTGATGCACTCGCATAAATGAATAAGGGTAGGAATAAGGGTAGGTATCGTACCTCGCCAAGCAAGGCGCCTTATAAAACAGGGGCTTACGCTGCGCTTCCGCTTCCAATACCGCCTACCAAATTCCTGCAAGTGCTGCGAAGCACGGCAACCAGAAAGCCCCTAAGTCCATGACTCAGGGGCTTTTTGCTTTGGGCTGCGAATCACTGCCGCGAGTAGCAGCTAGAGCGCTTGGAAGTGCCATGGCATTGGGCTGCATAGGCGCCCGTACAGCCGGTAACCGCCGCTATGACCTGGTTTCTGGGAAGGGCAATAAACTGCGCGCGTCTTCAACGCGGAGTCCTTCCCATGAAAATTCTCTGTAGCCTGGCCATCGTGGCCACGCTTTTGGCCGGCTGTGCCGTCTATACCCCCGACGGCGCCGTGATCGTCGATCCCCATGGCGGTCATGGCGGGGGCGGCGGGTTCTGTCCGCCGGGGCAGGCCAAGAAAGGCAACTGCTGAGCGCGGGCGGAGTATCGGGGCCGACCGTGTCCGGCCCCGACCTCGTCGCATCATGCCGAGCGCGGATCGCGCCAGGCGATCCGCGGCGCTTCAGAACGCCATCCTGACGCCGGCGGTCGCGGTCAGGAGGTAGCTGCCCGAGAAATCGGCGTCTGCACCGACCTCCGCATAGACGGCGTAGCGTTCGTGCCAGTTGTAGTTGCCGCCGAGGCCGATGCCGGCCCAGTTGCGGCCCGAGCGGCTGCCGATGGCCACGTCGGACACCTGCACGCGCGTACCGTCGAGGAACTCGTGCTTCAGGTTCACGATGCCGTAGACGCTGGCTTCGCGCGTGCGCCCGCCTGCATCCACCCAGCTTTGCCGGTAGTCCAGCGCCACGCCCAGGCGGCCCTGCAGGCTGTCGCCCTTGTCGTTGTCGATGCGTGCGCCGAACCGGTCGTTGAATGCGCCGAAATGGGTCGAGACATAGCTGAGCTGGGCCTGCGGGATGAGCGCGAAACGCTCGTTCAGCGCGAACGCCTTGCCCGCCTCGATGCCCACGGCGTAGCTGCGCGCGTTGCGGCTGTTCTTCAGCGTGCCCGCGAGGCTGGAGCGAAGATCGCTGTCGAACCACGTGGCCTGGGCTTGCGCGTCGACGTAGGTGCCGTCGCTGCCGTACCAGGTGAGGGTGGGGCCCAGGCCATAGGCCGCCGTGTCGACGCGGCCCCCGCCATGCGGCGAGGACACGCGGGTGTTGGCCGTGCCGTAATTGAAGTTGAAACCACCCACCAGGCGCGAGCCGTCCTGCCGGCTGAACAGCGCGTGGTCGATGCCGAACTGCGCCTTCCAGCTGTCCATGTCGTGACGCTCGCCCGTGGTCGACGCGACGGGGTGGTAGCGGCCGGTGGTGCTTTCCACGCGGCCCCACACGCCATCGCGGCCGCTGTCGGCCGGATCGTAAAGGCGATTGCCGACCCGCTGACGCAGCGTGCCGAGCCGGCTCAGCGACAGCAGCGTGTTGGCATAGGCCTCGTACACCGGCGCACCCGGCTGGTAGAGCAGATCGTCGCCGTTGCCCGACGAGGCGCCCAGGCCCGTCAGCGACGAGCGCAGGTACCAGCTGCCGTTGGCGCTGTCCTGCTCGAGGACGTAGCCGTAGGCGCCAGCCACCAGCGCGGGTTGGCCGTCGATGACGTAATCGCCGTTGGCAAGGACGAACTGGCCGGCCGAGGCGCCGTCCACGCGCACCACCTGGATGCCGGTCTGCGTCTGCGCGCCCGTGCCGCCCATGTTGGTCACCGTCACGGGCGTGGTGCCTGACGTGGCGCCCGTGACGACCAGCCTGTCGGTCGGCGAGCTGTCGTCGCCCAGTTGCGTCCGGATGCTGAGGCCGCCGCCGAGTGCCGCGTAATCGCCGGCGATCGTCAGCGTGCCGAAACCCGTGCGCGGCCCGGGCGCGATCGTGCCCCGGTTGGTCGCCGTGCCCACCTGTCCCGTCCCGCTCAGGCGCGCGCCCGCCAGGACTTCGGTGGGTCCGCCCAGCACCCCGTCGACCTGCAGCGTGCCGGCCTCGACCAGGGTATTGCCGGTGAAGGTCGAGCTGTTGCCCGTGAGGGTCAGCCTGCCCGTGCCCACCTTGTGAAAGCTGGAGGTCCCGGACAGCGCGGTGCCGATACCGACCTCGAACGAATTCGTGTCGAACCAGGCGCCCTCGACGCCCACGGCCTGCGTCACGAATCCCCTGAGGAAGTCGACCTGATCCTGATTCGCCCGCAGGATGCCGCCATTGAAATTGAAGGCGACGGTGCCCGCGCCATGAACCACCGACCCGGTTTCGAGGATGCCCCGCCCGCTGATGTCGCCGACCACTTCCAGGGTGCCGGTCGATGTGCCGTCTCGTGCAATCCAGGTGCTCGTGCCGGCCGAGGCCCAGCCTCCCGGGCCCACGATCATCGTGCCTGCGCCGCCTCGACCGACTTCGATGTTGTCGGTGGCGCTGAGTTTCGAGACGGTGCCCGTGGTGCTCGACACGAGTACCGAGCCGGTGCTGCCGGCTTCCGCTCCGATGTAGATGGAGGCGGCCCAGCTGCTGCTGCTCGGCCCCACGGTGCTCACCTCGGCGCCGTCCTCGACATTGAGCTCTCCGCGGCCACGGAGGCCCACGTAGATGTTGGAGGTGGTGTCCCAGAGCGTGCCAGGACCGGAGACGTTGACTTGGCCCTCGCTGGTGGCTTCCCAGCCGATGATCCCTTGCCCGCTGTGCACGGAGGCGCGATCGCTGATCGTCAGCGTGCCCTTGCCGTCGCTGCCGATCGCGAAGCCGGTGGACTTGGAGATCGTCCAATCCGAGCCGCGCCCGGAAACGGTGGCCTGGCCTTCGCTCCCGTCTTGCGCCCCGATGATGCCTGTGTCGCTGCGCGCCAGGCCGCCATCGAGAATGTCGAGAAATCCTTTCGCGCCGGACTCGACGCCGAGGATTACCTGGCCGGTGCTCGTCCAGGTCGACGCGCCGCCGCCGGCATCGGTCCCTGAAACCGTGATCGTGCCCTGCGCCCCATTGCTGTAGCCGACATAGGCATCCGTATTGCTTACCGTGCCGCCGCCGTCGATCGTGAGCGTGCCGCTCACGGTGTCACCGACGGTCAGCTCGCTGCCGACCGTCCAATGAGGTGTCTGCACGGTGCCCGGCAGGACCTCGCCCGTTACGATCACCGATTGGGCGAGGACCGGGCCCGCGCCATCCACGGCGAAGAGCAGCGCAAAGGCAGTCGTTGACGAGCGGACGATACGGCGACGCTTGTGGGTCATGACATGCCTTCCGAAGGTTGAGCGCGGTATATGATGCCGATTACAACGGTATGGCGCGCCTGATCTTAATGGTTGTCCGTCGTTCAGGCCATGGGCTGCCGCCCCGCGCGTCTCACGCGCCCGCATCCTCCCGTTCCTGGATCTCGTACGAGCACAGGTAGTCCGGGTTCTGCACCACCTCGCCCGTGGCCTGCAGGCGATAGTCTCCCGCCGCGGCCGGGGTGAGCCGGGACAGGTCGGGCGGCAGGGCGAAGGGCATGCCGTCGGGCGACTCCACGACGATGCCCATCTCCCGGCTGACATGCACGATCCTGCCGTGCCGTTGCAACACGCGCGCGGGCGCCTGCGCGTCGCCGCGCCGGTAGCTCAGGCCGACCAGCACGGTCTTGCCGACGAGGTTGGCCGCGAGCTCGGGATCGAAGTCGGATTGCTGCATGGAGGTTCCTTGGTGCGGGCCGTGCGCCCGGCGCAAGGGCGGGCCCGCGTGGCGTGCCCGCGTCGGGTGCGCGGGGCAGGGCGAGACCGGTCCGCGGGCGGCGCGCGCCCGTTGTGTCCGCAACGGTTATTTCAGGTAGGTCTTGATCACCTGCATGATGCCCTCGAGCTCCTGCTGCCGCTCGGCTTCGTCGGGTGCCTTCACGACATGATCGGTGAGGTGGCCCTCGAGCACGGCCGCCATCAGGCCGCCGACGGCGCCGCGGATGGCGGCGATCTGCTGCAGCACCTCCGTACAGTCGAATTCGTTCTCCAGTTGCCGCTCCAGGGCGGCGGTCTGCCCCTGGATGCGGCGGACGCGGGCGAGGAGTTTGGCCTTGTCGCGGATCGTGTGTGCCATGGTGAGAATTCCGTGCGGGGGCGGCATCGAGGCGCCCGGATGAGAGGGGCCCAGGATAGCGGAAATATACTGGGGGGAGTATATTGGCCGCTCACGTTTTCGTTGGACGGCGGTACTCCATGGCGGATTTCTCGTCTCTCCTGCAGCAAGGCAATGCCTGGCTGTTCATCCCCAGCGCGATCTTCCTGGGCGCGCTCCACGGCCTGGAGCCGGGACATTCCAAGACCATGATGGCCGCGTTCATCGTGGCGATCCGCGGCTCGGTCGGCCAGGCCGTCCTGCTCGGCCTCACGGCCACGCTGTCGCACACACTCATCGTCTGGGGCATCGGGCTGGGCGGTATGTATCTGTGGCGCGGGGTCGACGCCGAAGGCCTCGAACCCTACTTCCAGGCCGTATCGGGGGCGATCATCATCGCGGTGGCGCTCTGGATGGCGTGGCGCACCTGGCGCGACCAGCATCCGCACGCGCTCGACCCGCATTCGCGCGGTCACCAACACCACGACCATCACGGCCATTCGCACGGTCACTCGCATGACGATCATGGCCGCGCCCACGCCCACGCCCACGCACACGCCCACGCCCATGGCCATGGTCATGCGCAGGCCCATGCCCACGATCACGCCTTCCCGCCCTCGGCAACGCAGGGCGCCCGCGGCCACGGGGGCGACACGCTTCCGGCCTTCGCGGCCGCCGACGCGGACGACGCGCATGCGCGTGCCCATGCCGCCGACATCCGCCGCCGCTTCGCCAACCGCAAGGTCACCAACGGGCAGATCGCGCTGTTCGGGCTCACCGGCGGCCTGATCCCGTGCCCGGCCGCCATCACGGTGCTGTTGTTGTGCCTGCAACTGAAGGCGTTCGCATTGGGGGCGGCGCTGGTGCTGAGCTTCTCGGTCGGGCTGGCACTCACGCTGGTGGCGGTGGGCGTGGTGGCGGCGCTCAGCGTGCGGCACGTGTCCCGCCGCAGCGGGTGGTTCTCGGCCGTCGCCGCCCGCGCGCCCTACCTGTCGAGCTTGCTGATCGTTGCGGTCGGCATCTATGTGCTCGTGCACGGGCTGATGGGGGTATCCGCCGCGCGGTGAGCGTGCGTCCGCTGGCGGTCGGCCGGTATCATGCGCTCAGGCGCGCAGGCAAGGCGGCGGCGCACGACAGGGGAAGGGCATGTGGGAACGGTTGCGCGCGCGGGCTGAAGCGGGAAGTGCTGGTGCTGTGGCTGGCTGCGCGCGATCCGCGCACGCCCTGGTACGCCAAGGCGCTCGCCCTGCTGGTCGCGGGCTACGCGCTCTCGCCCATCGACCTCATCCCCGATTTCATTCCGGTCCTGGGCTATCTCGACGACGTGATCCTGGTGCCGCTCGGCATCTGGCTGACGCTGCGGCTGCTGCCCGCGCCGCTGGTGCGCGAATTGCGGGCGGTCGCGGCCGAACGGGCGCAGCGGCCCGTCAGCCGGGTGGCCGCGATCGTGATCGTGCTGGTGTGGCTGGCCGGCGCCGCGGCGCTGGCGTGGTGGCTGCTCGGCTGAGTCGATGCCGGCCGCGATGCCGCGCATTCATCTAGACATATATATCTGGCAATGATGCGGTCATCATCCTTGGCTAAGGTGTGGCCACGGGTTGCGCGCCGGCGCGCCCGTACGGCGCCGCGCCGCGCGCGCCGTGTCGCCCGGTGGCCCGTGGTGAGCCGCATGCCCAAGATTGCCGAAACCTTCATCAGTCCCGATGCGCGCCTGCGCGAATGCCGGATCGGACGCCGCTGCGAGATCCTGCACGACAGCGCGGTCGAGTACACCGAGCTGGGCGACTACTCCTACATCGGCGAGCGCTGCATGGTGGCGGATGCGCGCATCGGCCGCTTCTGCGCGATCGCGGCGCAGGTGCGCATCGGCGCGCCCAACCATCCGATGGGGCGCGCCTCGCAACACCGCTTTACCTACTGCCCTGAATACTATTTCGACGAGGCCGAGCGCGATCGCGCGTTCTTCGGCGAGCGCCGCGCCGATCAGGTGCTGATCGGCAACGACGTCTGGATCGGGCATGGCGTGATCGTGCTGCCGGGCGTCACGGTCGGAGACGGCGCCGTGCTCGCGGCCGGCGCGGTCGTCAGCCGCGACGTCGCGCCCTACACGGTGGTGGGCGGCGTGCCCGCGCGGCAGATCCGCGAGCGCTTCGATCGCGCCACCGCGCAGCGCCTCCAGGCCATCGCCTGGTGGGACTGGCCCGATGCCTTGTTGCGCGAGCGCCTGCCCGACTTCCAGGACGGCGACGTGCAGGCCTTCTGCGACCGC
>Ga0160496_1000310_pt1 | contig 26394 bp, 25 predicted proteins | sample DIDPMG_2_FD_108231 | JGI IMG/M metagenome (GOLD analysis project Ga0160496, IMG submission 108231) | Enriched soil microbial communities from UW Madison campus, WI, USA - DID2937_E24_FP MG | ecosystem: Environmental > Terrestrial > Soil > Grasslands | place: USA: Madison, Wisconsin | collected...
ACCTTCTCGCGGCGCAGGAATTCGGTGAGGGCCAGCACGATGTCGGTGCAGGTGATGCCGGGCTGCGGCCGGCCGGTGAGCTCGACGCCCACGATGTCCGGCAGCCGCATCCACGAGGCGCGGCCCAGCATCACGTTCTCGGCCTCCAGGCCGCCCACGCCGATGGCGATCACGCCCAGCGCGTCCACGTGCGGGGTGTGGCTGTCGGTGCCGACGCAGGTGTCGGGGAATGCCACCCCGTCGCGCACCTGCACCACCGGCGACATCTTCTCCAGATTGATCTGGTGCATGATGCCGTTGCCCGGCGGGATCACGTCGACGTTGCGGAACGCCTGCTTGGTCCAGTTGATGAAGTGGAAGCGGTCTTCGTTGCGCCGGTCTTCGACCGCGCGGTTCTTTTCGAACGCGTCCTTGTCGAAGCCGGGGTACTCCACGGCCAGCGAGTGGTCGACGATCAGCTGCGTCGGCACCACCGGGTTGATCTTGGCGGGGTCGCCACCGGCATCGGCGATGGCGTCGCGCAGGCCGGCCAGGTCGACCAGCGCGGTCTGGCCCAGGATGTCGTGGCACACCACGCGCGCCGGGAACCACGGGAAGTCCATGTCGCGGCGGCGCTCGATCAGCTGCTTGAGCGAATCGGTGAGCGTGGCGGGATCGCAGCGGCGCACCAGGTTTTCGGCCAGCACGCGCGAGGTGTAGGGCAGCGTGGCCCAGGCGCCGGCCTGGATGTCTTCGACCGCCTGGCGCGCGTCGAAATAGTCGAGCGACGTACCGGGAAGAGGCTTGCGGTAATTCGTGTTCATGGCAGAGATATACCCATAGCGGCAGGCATCGGCGCGTCGTCCGCATCGGGTGGATGCGGACGGCACGCCAGATCCGTGATCGGTTGCGTGTCCAGATCTACGTCGTCCAGTGTCTCCGGGCCAAGGTCCTTGGCGGCTGGATGCGTATTGTTCTTTTGCTGCGTTGCCCAAACAGGTGCCGGCGGGCTCGTCCGGCCAAGACCGGGCAGGCCCGCTGAATCGGGGCGCAGATAGTGTAGACCGGATGCGGGCAATCGGCCGCAGGGGTGGGATGGCCCCGGGGAAGACAGTCCGGGGCGCGGCCGGCCTGCCGGCGCCGGCCGCCGCGCGCGCCGGGGGCTGGCAGGCGTGCGGCGCGGGGAAACGCGGCGCCGGGCCGGTCCCGGTCAGTCCGGGCCGACCCCGATGAAGCCGGGCCAGCCCCGTTGAATCCGGGCCGGCTCCGATCAAGCCGGGCCGGCCTTGCGGCGACCTCAGGCGGTGCGGCCCAGGCAGTCGGCGTTCTTCGGATTCTTCAGCGCGCGGCGCGCGTAGTAGTCGAACGCAATGGCGTTGCGCTTGGGTCGCAGGATCCAGTCATGGGCTTCCTTGCCCAGTGCCGGGTCGATGGGCTTGACCTCGCCCGCGGCCATCGCGAGCAGCTGCATGCGCGCGGCGCGTTCGAAGGCGAGCGCCAGCACGCAGGCCTCCTCCACCGACGAGCCGGCGATCAGGAGGCCGTGATGCGACAGCATCAGCGCGCGCTTGCTGCCCAGCGCGCCGGAGATGAGCTCGCCCTCTTCGTTGCCCACCGGCACGCCGGGCCAGTGGCCGACGAAGGCCACGTCGTCGTACAGCACGCAGTTGTCCATGTGCGAGACCACCAGCGGCTGCTCCAGCATGCCGAGCGCGGCGGTGTGCGCCGCGTGGGTGTGGATGATGCAGTTGACGTCGGGGCGGGCCCGGTAGACCCAGGAATGGAAGCGGTTGGCCGGATTCGGCATGCCGTCGCCTTCGAGCACGTTCAGGTGCTCGTCGACCACCAGCAGGTTGTCCTCAGAGATCTCGTCGAAGCCAAAGCCGAGCCGTTGCGTGAGGAACTGGCCCTCGACGCCGGTGCGGCTCGTGATCTGGCCGGCGAGGCCCGAGTCGTGGCCGTTGTCGAACAGGATCCGGCACGTGAGCGCGAGCTTCTGCCGCAGCGTGTAGGCGCTGTCCGCGAACTCGGCGTCCATCCTGCTCGTCGATTGGGAAACCAGCGTGGCCTTGTCCAGATTGAAGGTGTCGGGTTGGTTCATGGTGAAGCCTCAGGCGTGTTCCGCCGTGGAAAGATTGCGTTCGGGCTGGCCCGGGAAGAGCGTCTGGTAGCCGTCCAGGGCCTCCAGGCGGCCCAGCCAGTGCCGGATCGCGGGATAGGGGTCGAGCGCGATGCCGCCCATCGGCGCCATTCGTGTGTAGGGATAGAGTGCCACGTCGGCGATCGAGGGATGCGTCGGCGTGGCGACCCACCCGGCCGGGCCCTGCCGTTCGAGTTGCGCCTCGAGTACGTCCAGCGCGGCACGCGCCGCCGCGGCATGGCCGACGAACAGCGGGCTGTCCGGGTCGGCATCCCGATGCAGGGCCAGGTGCAGGCGCAACTGCGCGAGCGGCTTCATGTGGCGATCCTGCTCGAACCCCATCCAGCTCAGCACGCGCGCCTGGGCCACGGTGTCGGCGGGCCACCACGCGGTGCCCTGCGCCAGATAGAACAGGATGGCCTGCGATTCGGGCAGGTGCGAGCCGTCGGGCAGCTGCAGCACCGGCACGTGCGCCATCGGCGCCAGCGCGAGAAACTCGGGCCGGGCCAGGTCGCCGCGGTCGATCGACAGCGTGCGGCGCACGAGCGGCACGCCCGCCAGGCTCGCCATCAGGCGCACCTTCCAGGCGTTGCCCGAACGCAGGGTGTCGTACAGGATCATCGTCATGCTCCTTCAGTCGAGGCGGGTGCCCGCGGCCTGGATGACCTTGGACCATTTTTCGGTTTCGCGCGCAACGTGTTGGCGATAGGCCTCCGGGCCGGTGGGCAGGGGCTCGATGCCCATCTCCGTGAGACGCGACACGACTTCCGGACGTTGCAGCGCGCGCGTCAGCGCCAGGTTCAACACCTCGACCCGGTCCGCCGGCGTACCGGCCGGCGCCACGAGCGCGTTCCACGAACCGATCTGGAAGTCGGGGATCCCTTGCTCGACGCTGGTCGGGATGCCCGGTTCCGCCGGGCTGCGTTTGGCGGCCGCGATGGCCAGCACCTTGAGGCGATTGGCCTTGGCCTGCGGCTGGATCACCGGAATCGCGTCGATGACGATGTCGACCTGTTTGCCGATCGCGGCGTTGACCGCCTCGGCGCCGCTCTTGAAGGGAATGTGCAGAATGTCGGTCTGGGTGGCGAGCTTGAACAGCTCGATGCCCAGGTGCGGCGAGCTGCCGTTGCCGGCGGAGCCGAAGTTGAGCTTGCCCGGATTCGCCTTGGCATAGCTCACCAGGCTCTTGAGGTCGGTCACGCCCGGCACGTCGCCGATGGCCAGCACATAGGGCGAGTTGCTCACCAGCGAGATCGGCGTCATGGCCGCGGGGTCGTAGTTGAGCTTGGAATACAGCATCTTGTTGACCACCTGCGTGCCCACCGTGCCGAGCAGGATCGTGTAGCCGTCGGGCTTGGCGCCGGTCAGGGTCTGGGCGGCGATGGCGCCGCCTGCGCCGGGGCGGTTTTCCACCACCACCTGCTGCTTGAGCTCTTCGCCCAGGTACTGGCCGACCAGGCGGCCGGCGACGTCGGTGATGCCACCGGCGCCGAAGGGGATGATCAGCCGGATCGGCTGCGACGGGTAGGTATCGGCGGCCGCGATTTGCGGCATGGCAGCGCTGATGCTAAACAGGGCTGCGAAAATGAGCGGTTTGCAACGGTTTCCGAACGCCATGACATTTTCTCCAAGGGGGCAGTGTCGAATAGGAACTCTGTTGTTATTTAAGACACAAAAGCGATTCTAGGACACAAGTGTCCTAAAGGAAAGAAATGTCCGTCAAGCTGAAATTGCTCCGTGTGCAGTCGGGGAAAACCCTGGAGGAGCTGGCCCAGGCGACCGAACTGACCCGGAGTTACCTGTCCAAGCTCGAGCGCGGCGTGTCGACGCCGTCGATCAGCGCGGCGCTGCGGATCGCCAAGGCGCTGGGCGTGACGGTTGAGGAGCTGTTCGCCGAGGGCTCGGAAAGCGATCCGGTCGTGATCAACCGCGCGCCGTCCGGCAGGCATCGCGGCGAGCCGGGGCCGCGGCTGGTGTCCGGCACGCTGCCGGGCCACAAGATGGTGGCGTTCGTGCTGTCGCCCACCGACGAGCCCGTGCGCAACCATCCGATGAGCCATCACAAGGGCGAGGAGCTGCTGTTCGTGCTCAAGGGCAAGATCAGCCTGCAACTGGCGCGCCGCACCGAGCAACTGGGTGCGGGCGACAGCGCCCACTTCAATTCCAGCATTCCGCACAAGATCACTTCCGTCGGCACGCAGCCGGCCGAAGTGCTGCTCGTGATCGCGAGCGAAGAATAGGTTTTCGACCCGGCCGCGTCCCCACCCCTCACATAAGGAACCCCGTCATGCCGTTGCCCTCCCTGTTCGTCCGCGCGTGTCTGCTGGCCCTCGGCGCGCATGCCGCCGCACAGGCTGCCCCGCCGACCGCGCAGCGGTCGCAGCTCAAGCCGGAGTGGGCGGCGTCGATGGAACGGTTCCGCGGCAGCACCGACCGGATGCTGGGCCACGCGCCGCAGGAGAAGATGGCGCTGCTCGTCATTCCCACGCTCAACCTGGATTCGGAGCCGCAGCGCGATTTCGATGACGAGGCCACGCGCGAGCGCTATTCGCGCCAGCGGAGCATGCTCATGCGATGGCGCAACGCGGATAAGGCGCGGCCCGGCGCCGCGGTCGGACACGGCGCCGCCAGGCGCGATTACTCCGAGTTCGGCGCGGGATTCCAGACCGCCCGCGGCCGTCTGCTGTATCAGGTGATCCCGGTGGTGCCCGGCACATACCGGCTCAACACGATCACGTACAGCCAGATGAGCGGCGTCATGCCGCGCGGCAGGACCGCGTCGACGACCGAGCTGCTGGCAAAGCGCGGCCTGGCCACGCTCACCAAGTCCGTCGGCCGCGACATCGAAAAGACCGGGCCGTGGCCGGCCCGCGCGATGGGCCAGGACGATGGCTTGGGCGAGGGCTGCGACGTGGTGCTGAAGTTTGGCGGCGGCTGCGACGAGGCGGCGCGCGAATACCGCTGGCAGGTCGCCGCGCGCAACGCGCTGAAGGAAAACAAGGCGGAGGGATCGCTGGTGCCGGTCCTGAACACCGAGCTCACCTTTGCGCCCATCGCGGAGATCACGCTGGAAGAGGGCGAGGTGGTGCTGACCGATGGTTTCGTGCTGCCCGACGACCAGCCCAGGATGGCCGATCTGTGCACGAACTCGCGCGGGGCCGAGCAAATGTGTGCGATCGAATCGATGACCTTTGAACGCCTGCCCGCCAGCATCGCGGATTTCCGCCAGGCGCCCAGCGCCGGCAGCCATGGCCTGCCGCTGCTCGAAGAATCTCTGAAAGGCCTGGTGTATCGCGCGCCCAAGCTCACGCTCAAGCCGCTGCCCGGTGGCGCGCCGGAGATGCTGCTGGCGGACTGAGCGCCGGCATCGGCCGCGCGTGGCCTGACGCGCGGCTCACGCCGGCCGGCCCGGGGCGGGTCAGGCGCTCACGCCGGCCCGCAGCTGTTCGGCGAGCCGCGCGGCCTGGCCCTGGGCGAGCCGCGCGTTCACCTCCATCGACGTGGTCCAGAAGTACGTGCCGGCGGCGAGGCTGCCGAGTACCGACACGGCGTCCACGCGCCCGCCCTCGGCGTTGCGCAGGCAACCCGTATCGAAGTCCAGATCGAAGCCGCCGAGCGCGTGCGCACGGGCGTGGCCCTCGTCGCACAGCTGCCTGACCAGCGGGTCGGCGGTGGTGCCGACGTCGAGCGAGAAGCTGGTGGCGTTGATGAGCCAGGGGGCGCGCAGCTCGCCGGCACGCGTCTGCACGGCGAATTCTCCCTGCGCCGCATCGTAGCCCGCGCTGCGGAAGCCGCCGTGCACGTGCAGGCGGCCGTCGCGCAGCAGGGCCTGCAAGGTGAGCGCGTTGCGCATCGGGAACGTGGCGCGGCGCGCCATCCAGAGCGTGCGCCAATCCCGGTGAAAGCGCGCCCGCTCGTCGGCGTCGAGCGCGTGCCAGATGTGTTCGATGCGATCGTTGGTCGCGGCGGCCACCGACTGCCAGGGCCGCGGCCCGGCCTGCGAGCGGCCGATTTCCTCGTCCAGCGCGACGCGTGCGTCGCCGGCCAGGCCGAGGATGTCGTTCGGGTCTTCGGCGCCGCCAGCGGCGCGCAGGGCCCGCCTCAGGCTGTCGAGCAGGCCGTCGAGCGTGACACGGCCATCGGCCTCGGGCTCGGGCAGGGTGGGCAGGCGCACGCCCTTGTTGTGCGGGCTGCGCACCGCCGGCAGGCGGCCGTTGCGCGACACGCAGTGGATGGCGCCGCGATGGCCGCCCGCCTGCAGCGCGGCGATGGCGTCGATCGCGCTCAGGCTGGTGCCGATGATGCAGACGGCGTCGTCCGGCGCGAGCCGCGCGTTCAGCTCGGCCACCGGATACGGGCTGTTGAAATAGCCGGGCAGCGCGGCGAGGCGGGGAAAGGCCACCGAAGGCAGGTTGCCGTTGCACAGCACCACGCGCCCGGCACGCACCCGGGTGCCCTCGGCGCCCGCCACGACGGCGTCGCCCTCGGCCTGCGGCCAGACGCCGATCACGCGCTCCGCGTGGCGCGTGACGGTGATGCCGCGGCGCGCGGCGAGCGCCAGCGCGCGCGCATACAGATCGCGCAGATACAGGCCGAATGCGGGTCGCGGCGCGAAGCCGCCCGGATCGATCGTGCCCATGCCCATGTCGGACAGGAAGCGGGCGTCGCGCTGCCGCAACCAGTCGAGGAAGCCATTGGGCTCGCTGCAGACCGCGGACATGCGGTTGACCGGGATGTTGAGCAGATTGCTGGCGGCATCGGCCTGGTAGGCCGTGCCCGGCCCCACCTCCGGCTGCGGTTCGAACAGCGCGATCGACAGCGCCGCATCGGCGGGCAGGGCCTCGATCAGCTGATACAGGAACGACACGGCGACGGAGCCGCCGCCGACGATGGCCACGTGCGCGCGGGATGCGGACATGCTGGAGTACTCCTTGGTGCGGGATGGGGCGGCCCGGCGCGCGTGCGGCCGGGCCGGGAACTCACTTCTTGGCCGTGCGGGTGGTGGAGCGGTGCACCACCGCGGCCCACTTCTCGATTTCGGCCGACACCACCTTGTCGGTGCCGCCCGGCGTGGTGGGCGTGGCCTCCGCGCCCAGCTTGGCCGCGCCTTCGCGCAGCTGCGGCAGGGCGCCGGCCTTCTGCATCGCCTGCGACATTTTCTCGATGGCCTGCGGCGGCGTGCCGGTGGGCGCGAGCAGCGCGTAGGTGGTGGCCACCGCGTAGCCCTGCACCCCTTGCTCGGCCAGCGTCGGCACGTCGGGCAGCGCGGGCGCCCTCGTGTCGGTGGTGACGCCCAGGATGCGGATCTTGCCGCTCGCCATCTGCGGCAGCAGCGCGGGCAGCGTGTCGATCACCATGTCGATCTGGCCGCCGAGCAGGTCGGTCACGGCGGGACCGCTGCCGCGATAGGGCACGTGCAGGATCTCGGTGCCGGTCATCTGCTTGAACAGCTCGCCGGCCATGTGCTGCGAACTGCCGTTGCCGGCCGAGCCCATCGTGAGCTTGCCGGGCCGTGCCTTGGCCAGCGCGATCAGCTCCTGCGCCGACTTCGCCGGCACCGCGGTGTTCACGGCCAGCGCCATCGGCATGGTGATCGCGACGGACACGCCCTTGAAGTCCTTCACGAAGCTGTAGTTCTGCTTGTCGAGCAGGGATGCGTTGATGGCGAGGCTGCCGAGCGCGCCCATGAGCACGGTGTAGCCGTCGGGTGTTGCGCGCGCAACGGCCTCCGCGCCCACCTCGCCGCCGGCGCCCGCCTTGTTCTCGACCACCACGGTCTGCTTGAGGAAGTCGCCCATGTGCTGGGCGTAGAGCCGGGCGGCCACGTCGGTGGCGCCGCCGGGCGGGTAGGGCACGATCATCCGGATCGGCCGGTCGGGCCAGTCCGCCGCGTGCGCGGCGGCGACGAAGTTGCCGCTGATGGCAGCGGCGAGAAACAGCAGTAGGTACTTGCGCATGATGGCTTGTCTCCGTTGTGTTTTTGTCGCCGCAAGCTGCGCGGCCTGCTTCTTATAAATCCTAAAATATAGGAAGTGCATCCCAAATTAGGCTTAACAAGAATCCCACGCGGTGATATTCTGGTCAAGCAATGAACGAAATCTCAGGGTTTCTCTTGAGACTCGATTCACAAGAATCAGGATTCAAAAACAGCGAGGCGACATGGATCACAAGCAAGCATTGGCCGGCGTGCGGGTCATCGAGGTGTGCAATGTGGCCGCGGGCCCGTTCTGCGGCATGCTGCTCGCCGACATGGGCGCCGATCTCATCAAGATCGAGCATCCCGAGGGCGGCGACACCCTGCGGGCTTGGCCGCCGATGAACGGGGGCTACAGCGAAAACTTCGCTTCCCTCAATCGCAACAAGCGTTCGGTCACGCTCAATCTGAAGGACCCGGCCGACGCCGAGCTGGCGCGGCGCCTGATCGACGATGCCGACGTGCTGCTGGAGAACAACCGGCCCGGCGTGATGGAACGTCTCGGGCTCGGCTACGCGGCCCTGTCGGCGCGCAACCCGCGCCTGATCTATTGCTCGATCTCCGCCTATGGCCAGACCGGGCCGCGCTCGCAGGAGGGCGGCTTCGACCTCACCATCCAGGCCATGAGCGGCATCATGAGCGTCACCGGCGAGGCGGGCGGCGCGCCCGTCAAATGCGGCGTGCCGCTGGCCGACTTCACCGCCGGCCTCTACGCCGCCACCTCGATCTCGGCCGCGCTGCGCGTGGCCGAGCGCACCGGCCAGGGCACGCATCTCGACGTGGCCATGCTCGGCGTCACGCTCGGCATCGCGGCGCTGCAGACCTCGGAGTACTTCGGCAGCGGCAAGGATCCGCAGAAGCTGGGCTCGGCCCACCCGCGCAACGCGCCCTACCAGGCGTTCCGCTGCCGCGACGGCTACTTCGGCATGGCGGCCGGCAACAATGCGCTGTGGCGCTCGGTGTGCGAGATCGTCGGCCACCCCGAGCTGGTCGAAGACCCGCGCTACGCCACCACCACCCTGCGTGCGCGCAACCAGGCCGAGCTGCGCGACTTCCTCGAGGCGCTGTTCATGCAGGACGACGGCGCCAACTGGCTGCGCAAGTTCCGCGAGCGGGGCGTGCCGTGCGCGCCGATCAACAGCTATTCCGAGGTGCTGGCCGATCCGCAGGTCGAACACATGGAGTGGGTGCGGCCGCTCACCCTGCCCAACGGCCAGACCACCCGCAGCGTCGGCGCGCCGGTGCGCATCGACGGGGCCGGCACGCCGATCCGGATGCGCCCGCCCGCGTTGGGCGAACACACCGAAGAAATCCTGGGCGCGCTGCGCGCCGCCGAGAAGGAGCCGGCATGAGCCTGATCGACGTGAGCCACGATGCCGGCCTGTGCCGCATCACCCTGCAACGCGCCGACAAGATGAACGCGCTGTCGGCCGAGCTGGTCGATGCGCTGATCGCGGCGGTGGACGAGGCCCATGCGCGCGACAGCGCGGCCATCGTGTTCCGGGGCGAGGGCCGGAACTTCAGCGCGGGCTTCGATTTCGGCGGCTATGCCGACCAGAGCGAGGGCGACCTGCTGTTGCGCTTCGTGCGGCTGGAGCAGCTGCTGCAGAAGGTCGCGGCCTCGCCCGCCCTCACGCTGGCGCTGGCGCATGGCAAGAACTTCGGCGCCGGCGTGGACCTGTTCGGCGCCTGCCGCCTGCGCGTGGCCACGCCCGACGCGAGCTTTCGCATGCCCGGGCTGAAGTTCGGCCTGGTGCTGGGCACGCGCCGCTTCGCCGACCTGGTGGGCGCGCAGACGGCGCACGACGTGTTGATCCACACCCGCACGTTCTCCGCCGAGTCGGCGTTGCAGATGGGCTTTGCGACCCGCCTGGCGCCCGTCGACGAATGGGCCGCGATCGCCGCGGCGGCGCTCGACAGCGCGCGCGAGCTCAGCCCCGCCACGCGGGCGCAGCTGCATGCCGTGCTGGGTGGCGCGCAGCACGATGCCGACCTCGCCAGTCTGGTGCGATCGGCGGCGGCGCCGGGGCTGAAAGACCGCATCCACGCTTACCTGAATCCCTAGGTTCTGATGCCGACGCTGACAGCGAGCAGCGCGGCGTTTCTGGAGTGAGACATGACATCAGGCTTCAATCAACCGGGCAAGCAGATCGCGCTGTCGGCGCTGGCGGCCCGTATTCCGGACGGCGCGTCAGTGGCGCTGGGCGGCAGCTTCCTGCATCGCGGGCCGTTCGCGCTGGTGCGCGAACTGATCCGGCAGCAGCGCCGCGACCTGGAGATCATCAAGCAGTCGCCGGGCTACGACATCGACATCCTGTGCCGTGCCGGCGTGGCGACGCGTGCGCGCGCCGGCATCGTGGCGATGGAGGGCAACTTCGGCCTGGCGCCCTGGTACCGCAAGGCCATCGAGCGCGGCCAGCTCGAGCTCGAGGAACATGCCTGCGCCAGCCTCACCGCGGGGCTGCGCGCGGCGGCCTTCGGCGTGCCGTTCATGCCGTGCGGCGGCCTGCACGGCAGTGATCTGCCGGCGCTCAACGACTGGAAGCTGCTCGACGACCCGTATGGCAGCGGCGCCAGCACCTACCTGATTCCGGCGATAAAGCCCGATTTCGCGGTGCTGCAGGTCTCCGAGATCGACCGCCTGGGCAACGCGCGGGTGCACGGCACGGCGCACTGGGACCGCATCATGTCGCGCTCGGCCGGCACGGTGCTGGTGGTGGCGGAGCGGCTGGTCGAGACCGAGGTGTTCGAGGCCCAGCCCGAGGCCACGCTGCTGCCGTACTTCATGGTGGAGGCCTTCACCGTGCTGCCGGGCAGCGCCTGGCCGGGCTCGTGCACGCCGTACTACGACATCGATTATCCGGCGGTCGAGCGCTACATGGACACCGAACGGTCATTGGAGGCCCACATGGCCGAGGCGCCCGAGCTCAAGGAGGCCGCGCATGTCTGACGCATTTTCCCCCTTCGAACACGTGGTGCTGGGCCTGGCCCGCTTCATCCGCCCCAACGAGATCACGTTCAGCGGCGTGAACTCCACGCCGCCCATGCTGGCCTGCCTGCTCGCCAAGCAGGCCTACGATTTCGACTTCATCTACATCAACGTGGCCGGCGGCGTCGACCCGCGCCCGGCATCGATCCCGATCTCCAGCTCCGACCCGCAACTGGCGGCCCACACCGCGTCGATCTTCTCGAATGAGGATTTCTACGACCTCTGCACGCGCGGCAAGATGGACCTGACCTTTCTCGGCGCGGCCCAGATCGACGGCGATGGTTGCGCCAACAACTCCTGCATCGGCGACTGGCACCAGCCCAAGGTGCGGCTGCCGGGCGGCGGCGGCGGCGCGGTGATGCTGCCCACCGCGCGGCGCGCCTGCACCTGGCGCACCGAACATTCGCCGCGCACCTTCGTGCAGAAGCTGGACTTCCGCACCTCCTGGGGTGGGTTCCACGGCGTGGTGACGCCAATCGCGATCTTCATCAAGCGCGACGGCAAGCTGGCCCTGCAGTCCTGGCATCCCGAGTCGAGCCTCGAGGAGGTGCGCGAGCGCACCGGCTTCGCCTTCGACGCGCAGGGCGCGGTGCCCACGCCCATGCCGACTCCCGCGGAGCGCGCAGCCCTGGCCGCGCTCGACCCGCAAGGAACATTCGAACGCGACGCCAACGTGAAGCTGCGCTGAGGCGCGGCGCGGAGACAGGCCATGAACGCAATCCCGACCTTGCCGCAGACCTGGCAGGCAGTGTGGCGCGCGCCCGAGCTGCGCGATCGCCCCGCGCTCGTCACCGCCGGGCGCGTATGGACTTATCGGCAGCTCGACGACGCCGTGCGCGGCGCGGCCGGCGGCCTGCGGCGCGCCGGCGTGCAGCCGGGCGACTACGTGGCGCTGGCGCTGGAGCGTGGCCCCGCGCAGGTGATGGCGCTGCTGGCCTGCATCGCCGCCGGCGCCTGCCCGTGTCCGCTCGAGCCGCGCATCGCCGCCGAGGAAACCGCGCGCCGCGTGCAGGCGGTGGGGCTGCGCTGGATCGTGCACGACGGCGACAACGCCGCGTGCGCGGCCGCCTCCGGCCTGGCGTCCGCGCACCTGCTGGCCTGGGACGCCCTGCAGGATGCGCCGCCCTATTGGGCGGCAGACCCCGCGCCGGTCGACGCCGCGCTGCTGCTGTTCACCTCGGGCAGCACCGGCAAGCCCAAGGGCGTGCTGCTGTCGCACCGGGGCTTGGCGCGCAACACGGCCGGCATCCTCGCGCACACGGCGCTCGGCCCGCAGGACGTGCTGCTGCACCTGATGCCGCTGCACCATACCAACGCGATCAACAATCAGGTGTTCGCACCGCTGGCCTGTGGCGCCGCCATTGCGCTGGCCGAGCGCTTTCGCGCCGAGGCGCTGCCGCAGGTGCTGTCGCAGTTCCAGCCGACGATCCTGACCGGCGTGCCGACCATGTACGCGCGCATGCTGCAACAGACCTTCGCGCCCGACGCCTTCGCACGGCTGCGGCTGCTGCGCTGCGGCTCGGCGCCCATCACCACCACGCTGCATCGCGAGATCGAGGCCTTCACCGGCTGCGAGCTGGTGGTGTCGTACGGCCTGTCGGAGGCGACCTGCACCTCGACCATGAACCCGCCGGGCGCGCGCCGCATCGGCACGGTCGGCACGGTGCTGGCCGGGCAGGCGGTGGCGCTGCTCGATGCCGCGGGCAATCGCGTGCCCGACGGAGCGGAAGGCGAGATCTGCATCGGCGGCGACGCGCTGATGCTGGGCTATCTCGGCCACGAGGGCGACGATCCGGTGCGCGACGGCTGGCTGCGCACCGGCGACCTGGGCCGCTTCGACGCCGAGGGCTATCTCAGCATCACCGGCCGCATCAAGGAAGTCATCATCCGCGGCGGCGAGAACCTCTCGCCGAAGTTGATCGAGGACGTGCTGGTGACCTTGCCCGGCATCGCGGCGTGCTGCGTGGTGGCGCAGGCGGATGCCGACCTGGGCGAAGTGCCGGTGGCGGTGGTGGTGGCCGCCGCCGATGCGGCGCCGCCGGCCGATGCCGACATCCGGGCGCTGGTGCAGGCGCGGCTCGGTCGCATCTATGTGCCGCAGGCGGTTTATCTGCGTGAGGCCTTGCCCGAGAACGCCGTGGGCAAGGTCGATCGCAAGGCGCTGGCGCAGTGGGTGCAGGCCCAGGCGGCCGAGCGCGCGCTGGCCGCGTGAGGTGCGAGCGGGCCGACGGGCGCCGGCCGCGCCCGCCGTTCAGGGCTTCTTGTGGCCCAGCGTCGCCGAGATGTCGGCGGCACAGGTCTTGACCTCGACGGCCAGCTCCTTGGCGCGGCCCAGCGACAGACGGTCCAGCGGGCCGGAGATGCCGATGGCACCCACCACGTCGTCGAGCGCGTTGAAGATCGCCACCGCCACGCCGCCCACGCCATCGCGCCACTCGCCGCGATTGAGCGCATAGCCGGCGCGCACCGCGCGCCGCAGGTCTTCCTTGAGCAGCGGCAGGGTGGTGATGGTGGCGCCGGTGTGGCGCGCCAGCGTCTCGGCGTAGGTTTCGAGATACCCCTCCGGCTGGTAGGCCAGCAGGGCCTTGCCGGTGGCCACCGCGTAGGCCGGCGCGCGGCCGCCGATCATGGAATAGGCGCGGATCGGCTGCGGGCTGTCGATCTTGTCGATATAGACCACCTCGATGCCGTCGAGCACCGACAGGTGAACGGTCTCGCCCGTGTCGGCCGCCAGCTTGCGCATGGCCGGCCCGGCGATGCGGCGCAGGTCGAGGTGACCGAGCTGGCGCGCGGCCAGCTCGAACAGCCGGATGCCGCCGCGATAGCCGGTGTCGTCGTCGCGCTCGATGTAGCCGGCGTGCATCAGGGTCTGCAGCGTGCGGTGCGTGTTGCTGCGTGTCAGGCCTACCCGCGCGGCCAGCTCCTCGATCGTGCGCGACGGGTGTTCGACGTCGGTCACGGCCTCCAGAACCGTCAGCCCCTTGAGCAGTGTCTTGTCCATGCAGCGTTCCTGAATGTTGGGAATCTCAGGCATTCTACACGCGCGTCAACGCAGAAATCTGCGGATTCGCCCCGAATTCGGGCGAATCAGCGTGTCCAGATTTCGTTATCGAAAAACCAAATATCGGGACCTGCGCTCAGGCGCAGAGATGCTCGGTGAGCCGCGCCATCATCGCATCGCAGGCCGCGATCTGCGCGATCTCCACATATTCGTCGGCCTTGTGCGCCACCTCGATGCTGCCCGGGCCGCACACCAGCACGGCGGTCTGCTGCCACTGCTGGCGGAACAGGCCGCCTTCGGTGCCGAACGCCACCTTGGTGAGCGCGGTGTCGGGCGGCAGCATGGATGCCAGCAGCCGCACGGCCGGCGCGTCGTCGGGCACCGACAGGCCGGGATAGGCGTTGACGAGCTCCACGGCGGGCGCCTGCGCCTCCGGCAGGGCGTGGGCCTCGCGCATGCGCGCGCGGGTGCGGTCGAGCACGCGCGCCAGGATCTCCGCGGGCTCGTCGGCCGCCACGTTGCGCACCTCGAAGTTCACTTCGCAGGCGTCCGGCACGATGTTGAGCGCGGTGCCGCCGTGGATCGTGCCGGCATGCACGGTGGAGTAGGGGATGGCATAGCCGTCTTCGCGGGCGCCATGCTCGGCCAGGTCGTGCTGCACGTCGCGCAGCGCCGCCACCAGGTCGGCGGCGGTGTGGATCGCGTTGATGAAGCGCGGCGCGAGGCCCGAATGGCCGGCCTGCCCGCAGCACAGCGCGCGATACGCCGCCTTGCCCTTGTGGCCGGTGCCGATCTTCATCAGCGTGGGCTCGCCCACCACGCACAGCATCGGCGGCGGGTCCATGTCGTCGAGCGCACGCAGCAGGTGCCGCACGCCCACGCAGCCGATCTCCTCGTCGAACGAGAGCGCGATCTGCAACGGCCGCTCGAGCGGCTGGCCCGCGGCCCGTACCAGCGCCATCACCGCACAGGCCACGAAGCCCTTCATGTCGGCGGCGCCGCGGCCGTAGAGGCGGCCATCGCGCTCGACCGGCTCGAACGGCGGCGAGGTCCAGGGCTGGCCATCGGTGGGCACCACGTCGGTGTGGCCCGACAGCATGATGCCCGGCACGCCCGCCGGCCCGACGCTGGCGAACAGGTTGCAGCGCGACGGATCGGCGGGATCGGGCACGCGCAGCGACGCGATGCCCGCGCTCTCGAGCACCTCCTGCACGCGATCCATCAACGCGCTGTTGGGCTGGCGGGAGACCGACGGAATCGCGATCAGCTCGCGCAGCAGGTCGAGGCTGGTGGTCGGGAGGGGCAGGTTCATGCGCGGACTCGCGGAAGTAAGGTCAGGGCGCCGCATCGCGGGCGGCGCCGGAGATGTAGGGGTCGAAGAAGCTGGCCGCGCTCATGCCGGGAATGTACTGATCCGAGATGTAGGCGCGGCAGCGCTGCATGAAGGCCTGCGTGAGACGCGAGGGTTTCATGGGCTTGTAGGTCGCCATGCCGAGCAGCATGGGCCGTTGCTCGCCGGCCAGGCGCAGACGGACCAGGCGCTTGCCGTCGAGCGATTGGGTCGACTTCGGCCGCACGTTGAAGAGCGCATAGCCGATGCCATTGGCCACCATCGAGCGCACTACGTCTTCCGAGCGCGAGCGCGCCACGATGTTGGGCTCCAGGCCGGCCTTGGCGAAGATCGACAGGAAGTATTCGCGGCTCATCGGCAGGTCGAGCAGCACCATGGGCTGGTGCGCCAGCTCATCGAGCGTGACGGCAAGTTGTTGCGCCAGCGGATGGAGCTCGCTCACCAACACATGCGGCGGCATGTGCGCCAGCGTTTCGAAGGCGATTTCGTCGCCCAGCTGCAGGTCGTACGTGAGCGCCACGTCGATGTCCAGCGTGTGCAGCTTGTGGATCAGTTCCTGCTGGTCGCCCTCCGCCATGTGCAGTTCGACCTTCTCGAAGGCACGCGAGAAGCCGAAGATCACTTCGGGCGCGATCATGGCGGCCAGCGGCTGGAAGCATCCCACCCGCAGCAGGCCCTGGATCGAATCGCCCGAGTTCGACGCGATCTCGTACAGCCGCGACGCGCGCTCCAGCAGGTCTTCGCATTCCTGCATGACCTGGGTGCCGAGCGGCGTGAGCGCCAACCCCTTGGAGGGATGGCGTACGAACAGCTGCACGCCCAGCTCCGTCTCGATGTGGGCGATCGCGGCCGAGATCGACGGCGGCGAAATGTGGATCTGCGACGACGCCGAGGCGATGCTGCCGTGTTTGGCAGTGGCCACGAAGTACTCCATCTGGCGCAGAGAGATGCGATTGAGCATGGTCACGCTCGAGGAAACAGGATCGGAACCACGGCAGGCTTCCGTTCGGGAAGACCGGCCGTCGCGAGCCTGCAGTGTATCCACTCCACGCAGCCAGCGGGCCGCCGGCCGGGGCCGATCAGAGGTCGCCCGGCACGCCGAAGCTCGGCGCGGCGCGCGGATCGCGGGCGCGCGTGATGTAGGCATCGACCTGCGGCGCGTACAGCTTCCAGGTTTCGTACAGCGCGTCGACCGGATTCTCGTCGACCCAGTCCAGCCGCAGATCGACCATGGGCCAGTCCAGTTCGCCCACCACCAGCAGGCCGGCCGAGTGGACAGGGCCCTCTTCGCCGCCGGCGGCCTCGCCGGCGAGCAGGGCCTGCATCAGGCGCTCGGCCAGCGGGCCGTCCGCGTGCTCGAAGGCGGAGAGCATGGCGGCCGGCACGTCGCGCGAGGCCAGCATGTTGCCGGCGCAGGCGGCGTGTTCGCCGGTCGCGCTGGCGAGCGTGCCGAGCGCGCTGCTGCCGGTGTAGACCGCCGGCGGGTGGGTGGCGTCGATCGCCATCAGTTGGCGGTATTCGATGTGCGGGCGCTGGCGCAGCTCCGCCAGCGCCTCGGCCGGGGTGCGGCCGGCCTCGAGCAGGTCGAGCGCGAGTGGGCCGAGGGCCGGGTCGGTGATGTTCTGGCTGACCGCTGCGCCCACGCCCGCGCGAGCGCGGATGCAGCGCGCGGCCACGGCCGGCGACGAGGACGAGACGGCCGCGCCGAACTGGCCGGTGGCCGGGCAGCGCGCGAGGATCGAGAAGGTCATGGGGCGCCTCGGATCGGGGTCAGTCGGGAATCACGGCGGTGGCGTCGATCTCGACCAGCCACTCCGGGCGCGCCAGGGCAGACACCACGATGCCGGTCGAGACGGGGTAGACGCCCTTGAGCCAGCGGCCCACCACGCGGTAGACGGCTTCGCGGTAGCGCGGGTCGATGATGTAGATGGTGATCTTGCAGATGTCCTCGAGCTCGCCGCCGGCCTCCTTGAGCAGCATCTCGATGTTGGCCATGGCCTGTTCGGCCTGGCCGCCCGCGTCGCCGATGCTCACGCTTTCGGAGGTATCGAGGTTCTGCCCGATCTGGCCGCGCAGAAAGACCGTGCTGCCGCGCGCCACGACGGCCTGGCACAGGTCGTTGTCGAGGTTCTGTTCGGGATAGGTGGCCTTGGTGTTGAAGGGGCGGATGCGCTTGTGTTTCATGGCGGCTCGGGTCAGTGGGGCCCGGACTGTCCCGGGCGCTGGGATGACACGCATGGTCGCGGCCGAAGCGGGCCGCCGCCAATTTGTATTTTCCGCTGGGCGGTCTCGGAATTTCCGACCTGCCAGGGTTATCACCGACACCGCGCCGCGCCTCAGGAATTGCGAGCCATGCCTAAGGAAAAGGCGACTTGGCCCCTGGGGGGGCCGGCTTCCATCATCTGGGCTCCAGTCGGAAGCGCTCGGCGGATACAACATCACAAGGGGTTTGCAATGATTCGAAAAATGATGCTGGCGGGGCTTGCCTCCAGCGTGCTTCTTTGCAGTGCGGCGTGGGCCGAGGATGCCCTGGTGATCAGCACCTGGGGCGGCAGCTTCCGCGACCTGATCGACGAAAACATCGGCAAGGAGTTCACGCGTCAGACCGGCGTGCCGGTGAAGTACATCACCGGCGGCACCATCGACCGCCTCAACAAGGCAAAGCTGGCCAAGACGCCCGAGAGCGACATCACCTTCACGACCTCGCACATCGGCTGGCTGTACGTGAACGGCGACCTGTTCGAGAAACTCGATACCGCCAAGCTGCCCAACTATTCGCATCTGGTGGAACGCGCCAAGATCAGCCCGTATCACATCGGCAGCTGGGCCTACGTGTACACCATCGGGTATCGCCCCGACCTGGTGCCCAAGGACATCAAGTTCGACAGCTGGAACGACCTCTGGAATCCGGCGCTCAAAGCCAAGCTGTCGGCGCCCGATTTCGACCCCAGCCACATCATCAACATCTCGGCGATGCTGTCGGGCGGCAACGCCGCCACCTGGGAAAAGGGCAACGACAAGCTCAAGGCCCTCAAGCCCAACTTCAAGGCCTTCTACACCAACGATGCCAACAGCCAGCAACTGATCGCCACCGGCGAGACGCCGGTGCAGATCCTGCTGTCGATGAACGCCTACTACATGATCGGCCAGGGCGTGCCGATCAAGGTCGCCATGCCCAAGGAGGGCGCGGTGCTGGGCGTGGACACGATGGGCATCATGAAGGGCACCGGCAAGGCCGATCTCGCCTACAAATTCATGAACATCGCCTTGTCTTCCGAGGTGCAGTCCAAGATCGTCGCCTACAAGAAGGCCAGCCCGGTGGTCGACAACGCCAAGGTCTCGGCCGAGGACGCGGCGCTGCCCGGCGTCTTCACGACCAAGGAGCAGTGGGACACCCAGGCGATCGTGATCGACGACAAGCTGCGCGCCGAGAAGACGGCCGAGTGGCGCAAGTGGTTCACCGAAAACATCATGAACTGATGTCCGGCGGCGCGTGCCGCCGCCCGCGTCCTGGCCGGCTCGCCTGCCGGGACGCGGGCATTCTGTTTGGCTTGAACGGAAACAACGAGACATGAATACGCGTTCCAGTCTGAGGGGATGGCTGATCTCCCCGGCGGGCTTCGTCGCCCTGTGCATCTGCGTGTCGATGGCCGCCGTGCTGCAGTACAGCGTGCGCACCTTCATCCCGGGGTCGATGGAGGTGGGTGGCCTGACGCTGGCCAACTTCAGCGGGCTGGGAAAATCGATCTATCTCGACGCCTTCGCCAACACCCTGCTGCTCAGCATCGAAACCACCGTGTTCTCGCTGCTGGTGGCCTACCCGCTGGCCTACGCGCTGGTGCGCGTGCGCAACCGCCTGCTGAAGTCGTTCATCCTGATCGTGTCGGTCACGCCGCTGTTCCTGGGCGAGATCGTCCGCACGTACTCGTGGATCATCGTGCTGGGCAGCAACGGCTTCATCAACGCGACACTGCGCCAGCTCGGCCTGATCGAGACGCCGCTGAACCTGATGTTCACGCATCTGGGCGTGTTGATCGCGCTGGTCCACGTGACCGTGCCGGTGGTGGTGCTGATGCTGGCCACCGCGATTTCGCACATCGACCGCGACTACGAAAAAGCGGCGCAGAGCCTGGGCGCAGGGCCGGTGCGCACGTTCCTGACCGTGACGCTGCCGCTCTCCATGCCCGGCATCATCGCCAGTATCACCACCGCCTTCGCCTGGACCTTCAGCGCGTTCGCCACGCCGCAGATGATCGGCGGCGGCCGCGTGCCGACGGTGTCGACGCTGGTCTACCAGCTCGGTTTTTCGTCGCTCAATTTTCCGCTCGCGGCAAGTCTGAGCGTGGTGGGGTTGGCCCTCACCGTCGCCGCCCTGATGCTGCTGAGCCGCGCCACCCGGCGCCTGAAGGCCGTGGGAGGCCACTGACATGCACACCAAACACCCCCTGCCCTGGGTGCTGCGCGTCGGCGCCGCGCTGCTCATCGTGTTGATCCTGGCCTTCGTGCTGTTGCCGGTGGTCGTGGTCACGCTGGCCTCGTTCAACGACAAGGCGATTCTCACGTTTCCGCCGCAGGCGTGGTCGTGGCGCTGGTTCGAGCGCGTTTTCACCTATCCCGATTTCAAGCAGGGTTTCCGGGCCAGCCTGATCGTGATGCTGTGGGCCTCGTTCATCGCGCTGGCCGTCGGCACGGCGCTCGCGATCGCGGTCAAGCGCATGACGTTCCCGGGCAAGGCGCTGCTGCAGGCCGTGCTGCTGTCGCCCCTGGTGATCCCGCACTTCACGCTCGGGCTCGGGCTACTGATCCTGGTGGCGCAGTTCGACCTGGACCGCGGCTACGGACTGGTGATCCTGTGCCACGTGATGCTGGTGCTGCCGTTCGTGATGCGCAGTGTGTACGTCTCGATGGAGAACCTCGACGAGCGCCTGGAACAGGCCGCTGCCAGCCTGGGCGCGTCGCCGCTGAAGGTGATGTTCACCGTCACCGTGCCGCTGCTGGCACCGGGCCTGTTCGGTGGTTGGCTGTTCGCCGCCATCATGTCGTTCAGCGAATTCACGGCATCCCTGTTCGTCACGACCCAGGCCACGCAGACGCTGCCGGTATCGATGTACAACTACGTGCGCGAGTTCGCCGACCCCACCTTGGCCGCGCTCTCCGTCGTCTACATCGTCGTGACGGCCGGCCTGCTCGCCTTTGCGAATTACTTCCTCGGGTTGGGCCGGATCCTGAATATCGAAGAGACGCACTGAGCCGCGCCAGGCCAAAGAAAAGGCGGCGCCGGATGAACGATCCGGCGCCGCCTTTTTTCGAGCGCAAGCGGTCAGTAGCCGCGCGCGGGATCGACCTGATGCAGCGGCGGCTCGCCGCGCGTGACGCGGGCGATGTTGTCGCCGATCTGGCGGGCGGCCGAGGCGGGAATGGCCACCGAGGCCAGGTGCGGGGTGATCAGCACGTTCTCCATCCGCCACAGCGGGTCGGTCGGGGGCAGCGGCTCGCGCTCGAACACGTCCAGCGTTGCCGCGCCGATATGTCCGCTCCGCAGCAAGTCGGTCATGGCTTCCTGGTCCACCAGTGCGCCGCGCGCCACGTTGATGAGCGCGGCCCCGCGCGGCAGGCGTTGCAGCCGGTCCCGGTCGAGCAGTCCGCGCGTCTGCGGCGTGAGCGGCAGCATCACGACCAGGATGTCGGCGCCCGCGATCACCGTGTCGAGCGTGTCCATGCCGGCGAGGCAGCGCACGCCGTCGATCCGGCGCGGATTGCGCGACCAGCCCGTGACCGCGAACCCCTGACGCTGCAGTTCGTGCGCGGCGCAGGCCCCGAGCTCGCCCAGGCCCAATACGGCGACGCGGATGTCCTCGGGCGCGCGCGGGTGGCGATAGGCCCACTCGCCACGACGCTGGGCCTGTTCGAACCAGGGGATGTCGCGCGCATGGCGCAGCGTGGCGAACAGCACGTAGCCGGCCATCATCCGGCCCATGTTCGGGTCGGTGATACGGGTGATGGGCACGCCGGCCGGCAGGTCGCCCCGGCCGACCAGCGAATCGACGCCGGCACCCAGGTTGATGATGAGTCGCAGGTTGGGCATCGACGCGAAGAAGCCTTCGGGCGGCTTCCAGGCCAGTGCGTAGTGCACGTCGGCGGGGTTCTCGACCTCACCGGCGCGCACGATCTTCAGCGAGGGCAGGCAGGCCTGCAGGGCCTGCTTCCAGAGGGTGTAATCGTCGAACTCGCTGTAGAAAACCAGCGAGCCGGAGGGCGTGAGTGCGGAAGGCTGGGTCACGGGTCGGCCTCAGTCGGCTTGCGCGATCAGTTGCGCCATGGCCTCGATGGCCAGCGCGTAGCCCGCGCCGCCCAGGCCCGCGATCACGCCGTCGGCGGCCTTCGAGATGTAGGAGTGATGGCGAAACGGCTCGCGGCGCCAGATGTTGCTCATGTGGACTTCGATGATGCGGCCGGGGAACGCCAGCAGCGCATCCAGGATCGGGACCGACGAGTAGGTGAGTCCGGCGGCATTGATGATGAGCCCCTTCGACTCGCCGCGCGCCTCCTGGATCCAGTCGACCAGCTGGCCCTCCCAGTTCGACTGCACGAACTTCAGACCGAGGCCGAGGCTGGCGGCCTTGGCCTCGCAGCGCGCCTGCAGCACGGGAAAGCTCTCGCTGCCATAAGTCTTGTTGGCGTCCAGGCCATAGAGATTGGCGTTGGGGCCGTTCAGGAACCAGATCGTTTCAACGGGTGCGGTCATGAGGATCAGCCTTGCGGGTCATGGGGAAGCGTGGCTTGCATCGGCGGCAGCGCGCGAAACGCCGCCTCCCAGTGCGCGGCCTGCGGATGGCGCGCGCGCCAGTCTAGCTCGGGAAAGCGGAAGTCCAGGTAGCCCAGCGCGCAGCCGAACGTGACCTCGCCGATGGTGGGGGCCTCGCGCGCCAGCGCGGGGGCCTGCGCATCGATCTCGGCCAGGCATGCCTCGACCTTGACGAGCTGGGCGTCGCGCCACGCGTCCCACTGCGATTGGGCGGGCCGCGCGGTGTGCTCGTAGCGCGCCAGCAGCGCGGCGTCGAGCAGGCCATCCCCGAGCGATTGGCGCGTGAGCGCTTCCCAGCGCGCCGCGCCGGCGCTCGGGAACAGGCGCGTATCGCCGGCCAGCGCGGCCAGGTACTCGCAGATCACGCGGCTGTCGAACAGTGCCTGGCCGGTCTCCAGGATCAGGGTCGGCACCTTGGCCAGCGGATTGTGCGCGGCGATCCGGCCGTCGCGCTGCACCGGGTGGGCCGCGCTGGGCAGCCATTCGATCCGGTCGGCCAGTCCGCAGAAGTGGGCGCAGGCCATGACTTTGCGCACATACGGCGAGGTGGGGGCATGAAGCAGCTTGAGCATCGTGAACGTCCTGGCGGGCGTGGGAAGGGGATCAGGGGCGCAACACCAGCTTGCCGAACACCTCGCCGCTTTCCAGCAGCTGGTGGGCGCGGCCGGCCTGCGCCAGCGGCAGGCCGTCGTGCAGGCGCGGCTTCACGCGGCCGGCCGCCACCAGCGGCAGCAGGTGCCGCGTGATGGCCAGCGCCATGCGGGCTTTCTCCGCCGCGCTTTGCGGCCGCATGGTGGAGGCATGCAGGCTCAGTTGCTTTTGCATCAGCACCAGCAGGTCGAGGTTCACCTGCGAGCCTTGCAGGAACGACAGACTGACGTGGCGGCCACCGAAGCCGAGCGCGCGCAGATTGCGTTCCACGTAGTCGCCGCCGACCATGTCCAGCACCACGTCCACGCCCCGTCCCGCGGTGAAGTCGTGGCAGGCGTCGACGAAATCGCGGTCGCGATAGCAGAGCGCCAGATCGGCGCCGAGCGCGCGCAGTCCGGGCAGTCGTTCGGCCCGGCCCGCGGTGGCGACGACGCGCGCGCCGGCGGCATGCGCCAGCGACAGCGCCAGGGTGCCGATGCCGCCCGCCGCGCCATGAACCAGCACGGTTTCGCCCATGCGCAGGCCGCCCAGCTCGAACAGGTTGTGCCACACCGTGAACAGCCCCTCGGGGAGCGCGGCGGCCGCGGCGTCGTCGAGGCCGTCGGGCACCGGCAGCGACAGCTCGGCGCGGGCGGTGCACCAGGGCGCGTACCCGCCGCCCGGCAACAGGCTCATCACGCGCCGGCCCAGCATGTCGGCGGGGACGCCGGGACCGCAGGCCACGACCTCGCCGCACGCCTCCAGCCCCAGCACGTCGGTGACCCCGGGCGCGGGCTTCGCCAGGCCCTGGCGCTGCATCACGTCGGGCCGGTTGACGCCGGCGGCCAGCACGCGCAGCAGGACCTCGCCCGGCCCCGGCGCCGGCACCGGGCGTTCGGCGAGGGTGAGGACACTGGCATCGCCCGGCGTGCGGGCGATGATGGCTTGCATGGTGGCGGGCAGGGCGGTCATGGCGGAAGATCGGGGCGTGGGGGGAGGCTCAGGCGTTGAACACGCTGATGCCGTCGTCGGGCAGGGCGAGGCCGGTCACGGTGCCGACCGGCCACTGCTGCTGCGCGCTCAGGCCGGCGCTGCGCACCATCACGCGCTGGCGCCCCGCCACCGGGACGTCCACGTCGATGTAAGTGTCGATGTGATCGCCCTGGAAGACGTGATTCACCACCGTTCCGCTCAATACCGAGCTGCCGTGCAGCGGCTCCAGGCGGATCTGCTCCGGGCGCACGTAGATGTCCAGGCGGCGGCCCTCGTGCGAGCCGCCGACGAGCCGCTCGCGATTGACCCGGACCAGGCCTGCGCCCAGGCGCAGCAGAATGCCGTCGGGGTCGGTGCCGTGATAGTGCGCCGGCAGGATGTTGACGTCGCCCAGGAATGAGGCCACGAACGGATCCTGCGGGTTGCGATAGAGCTCGTCGGGCGTGGCGATCTGGCGGATCGCACCGCCCGACATGACGGCGATCCGATCCGACATGGCCAGCGCTTCGCCCTGGTCGTGGGTCACGAATACGGTAGTGACGCCCAGCTTGCGCTGGATTTCGCGGATCTCGACCTGCATGGCGCCGCGCAGGCCCTTGTCGAGCGCCGAGAATGGCTCGTCGAGCAGCAGCACCTTGGGCCGGATCACCAGCGCGCGCGCCAGCGCCACGCGTTGCTGCTGGCCGCCCGACAACGCTTTCGGCTTGCGTTCGCCCAGACCGTCGAGCTTGACCAGCGCCATCGCCTCCTGCACGCGCTGCGCGATCTCGGCGGCGGGCATGCCGCGCATGCGCAGGCCATAGCCGATGTTGCGTTCCACGGTCATGTGCGGGAACAGCGCGTAGTTCTGGAACACGATGCCGATCTCGCGCTGATAGGGCGGCAGGTGGGTCACCAGCTGGCCGTCGATGAAGATCTCGCCGTTGTCGGCATCGGCAAAGCCGGCGATCAGGTTGAGCAGCGTGGTCTTGCCGCAGCCGGACGGACCGAGCAGCGTCAGGAACTCGCCGCGCCGGATCTTGAGCGTCAGCTCATGCAGCACGGTCTGCTGGTGATACTTCTTCACGACGCCTTCGAGGCTGACCGCGCTGGACGATTCCGGTGACAAGGGGCTGTTCTGCATGGCGGCTCGCGGCAAGACGGGATTCGGGGAAACGCGGAGCGCGCGGCGCGGGCAGGGCGCGGCGCGAGGACTTGCGTCGAAGACTACGGGATCGGTCGGGCGCTGGCGCGTTGTCGATCTTGATGCGGGGCATCGGAAAAAACGAAAGCGGGCCCGCGCCGGCGCCGCGCGTGCGTCCCCGCGCGCGCCGGCCGAGTGATTTGCTTTTTCCTAAGTCCCGCGTCCAAAAAACGAAGTTATCAAGTCGCGGCATCTGGCTCACACTGCGCCGCATCCATGAGTGAGCGTGCTCATGACCATCGGCTGAAGACAGATCCGGTCTCGACCCTTCTTAGGAAATGCAAATGTCAGTAGAGAAAACCAATACGCTGGTGATCGGCGCCGGCCAGGCCGGCGTTGCGATGAGCGAGCACCTGGGCAAGCTCGGCATTCCCCATATCGTGCTGGAGCGCAATCGCATCGCCGAACGCTGGCGCTCCGAGCGTTGGGATTCGCTGGTCGCCAACGGTCCTGCCTGGCACGATCGCTTTCCCGGCCTGGCGTTCGACGACGTGGGCGCAGACGTGTTTCCGCCCAAGGAGCGCATGGCGAAGTACTTCGAGGATTACGCGGCCATGATCGGGGCCCCGGTGCGCACCGGGGTGAACGTGTTGAAGGTCACGCGCAACCAGAAGCGCCCCGGCTTCACGGTGACCACCTCCGCAGGCGTGATCGAGGCCCAGCACGTCGTGGCCGCGACCGGCGCGTTTCAGATTCCGAGCTACCCGCAGATCGTGCCGCAGCATGCCGGGCTCACCCAGGTGCATTCGTCGGCCTACAAGAATCCGGGCCAGCTGCCGGCCGGCGCCGTGCTGGTGGTGGGCGCGGGCGCGTCGGGTTCGCAGATCGCCGAAGAGCTGCGCCAGGCCGGCCGCACGGTGTATCTGTCGGTGGGCGAGCACTATCGCCCGCCGCGCTCCTACCGCGAACGCGATTACTGCTGGTGGCTGGGCGCGCTCGGCATGTGGGACGAGGTCAAGAAGAAGCCCAAGCGCGAGCACGTCGCCTTCGCGGTCAGCGGCTACGAAAACGGCAAGACCATCGACTTCCGCCGGCTGGCCCACAGCGGCATCCAGCTGGTGGGCATCACCGAACGCTTCGAAGACGGCGTGATGCATTTCCAGGAAGGGCTGGCGCGCAACGTGGCGCAAGGCGACGAAGACTACTTCGAGGTGCTGCGCGAGGCCGATGCCTACGTCGAGCAGAACGGCCTGGACCTGCCGCCCGAGCCCGAGGCCTGGAAGCTGCTCGACGATCCCGACTGCCTCACGCATCCGATCCTGAGCCTGGACCTGGCGCAGGCCGGCGTCACGGCTATCGTCTGGGCCACCGGCTTCAAGGTGGACTACAGCTGGATGGAAATCGACACC
>Ga0160496_1000311_pt1 | contig 26392 bp, 19 predicted proteins | sample DIDPMG_2_FD_108231 | JGI IMG/M metagenome (GOLD analysis project Ga0160496, IMG submission 108231) | Enriched soil microbial communities from UW Madison campus, WI, USA - DID2937_E24_FP MG | ecosystem: Environmental > Terrestrial > Soil > Grasslands | place: USA: Madison, Wisconsin | collected...
TAATTACCTGCACTCAATCCGCTTTTTAATCGTGTATAAAGTGTTGTAGCGGTACCGTCAAAAGTAACCAAACCTACCATTTCAGTAAATGTTGTTCCGTCTGTCGATACTTCATAATCTGAAGACGCCGTTACCAATACATCCGATCCGTTTAGATCCGTTCCGGATACTTCTACAGTCTGTACAGCTGATGGTCCGTTGTTTTCAACATAAGCAAATCCGGTTAATGAAGTAGAAGAAACCACTATTGATGGGTTTAACTCTTCCGTTACCGTTCCGGATAAGGCTACCTCAACTGCCGTTGGAATTCCACCTCCTGTGATGCTTAAACTTCCTGTATAGTTATTAGGTGTTAATCCACTTTTTAATCGTGTATAAAGTGTTGTTGCCGTTCCGTTATAAGTAACCAAACTTGCTGTATTAGCAAAACTTGTTCCGTCTGTCGATACTTCATAATCTGAAGATGCCGTTACCAATACATCCGTTCCGTTTAAATCCGTTCCGGATACTTCTACAGTCTGTACAGCAGATGGTCCGTTGTTTTCAACATAGGCAAATCCGGTTAATGAAGTTGAGGAAACCATTATCGATGGGTTTAACTCCTCTGTTACCGCTCCGGATAAAGCTACTTCAACTGCCGTTGGAATTCCACCTCCCATGATGCTTAAACTTCCTGTATAGTTATTAGGTGTTAATCCACTTTTTAATCGTGTATAAAGTATTGTTGCCGTTCCGTCATAAGTAACCAAACTTGCTGTATTAGCAAAACTTGTTCCATCTGTAGATACTTCATAGTCTGTAGAAGCCGTTATCAATACATCCGATCCGTTTAGATCCGTTCCGGATACTTCTACAGTCTGTACAGCAGATGGTCCGTTGTTTTCAACATAAGCAAATCCGGTTAATGAAGTGGATGAAGATACTATTACCGGATCCGGTACATCATTACATACACTAATATTGTCTAAAAATGCTCTTTTTGCTGAAGTTTCGAATTTAATTACAGATCCGTCAGCAACATTTTCAAAAACAAGGGATTTTGATTCAAAAGGATTGGTTAATCTTGCTGTATAAGTTACTGTTTTAGTTTCTTGTCCTAAAGTTACTAGCATGGTTCCTTCAATTGAAGACCATCCTTTTACGTCAAAATTAACTGTAACAGTTCCATAAACACCATTTAAGGGAGGAGATGTAACTGAGCCTTTCACGCTTCCTGTTCCTAATTTTATGGCTCCACCTGCCTGATATGCCGTTTCAGTAAATGGAAAATGAAGATTTCCATTCCAAACTACAGTTTGCCCCGTACTACTGGTACTATTACCAGAATTTATTTCAGAAAAATTCTCGTTAAAACATCCGTCTACAACTACTATTCCCGGAGCAATAACAAAAGTTAAAGTAGCAGGAACTGATGTACCTGTACTATTCGTTGCTCTGACGTCTGTAGTATATGTTCCCGGTGCTATCGGTGTACCGGAAATGATTCCGGTTGTCGTATTTAAACTTAACCCTGCTGGCAATGTATTTCCATTAACTATCGAGTAACTAACAGGGTTATTTATTGCATTAATTGTATAGGTAAGTTCTGTTCCGGCAGTAGCAGGTACCTGCTCTGCTGTAATAACCGGTGCAGGGATCTGCCATACTACTGTTAATGTTATGTCTTGTGAGAAAGCTTCATAATTTTCATTACCTGCTTGTGTTGCTGTGATTACAGTTGCCCCTTCTCCCACAATCGTTACGGCAGTACCAGAGATGGTAGCTACTGTTTCATCTGCTACAGCATACGTAAGATCCATCTGTTTGTTCGTCTTTGCAGGCAGATTAAAAGGCAAATCATTTGTATTTTTATTAATATCCGTTAAAGCAGCCGTCTGAATTCCTTTTTGTATTACAAAAGTAATCGTTGTTTCAGGTGAGGTTCCGGTTACATTTGTCGCTGTAAAAGCTGCTGTAAAAGTACCCGCAGTAACAGGTACACCGTTAATAACCCCGGTTGTTGCATTCAAAGTCAATCCTTCCGGAAGTACTGCTGCTGTAGCAAGAGCAAAAGTTTCAGGGTTATTAATTGCATTAATCGTATAGGTAAATGTTCCATCTACGGTTCCATTTGTAGTTTCTTCTATAATAGCTGGTGGTGGCGTTACCCAGATAACTGACAAATCAAAATCCTGAGAAAAAGAAAAATAGTTTTCATTTCCTGTCTGTGTAGCTGTTATAGTTGTATTACCAGCCCCTACAATAGTAACTGTGTTTCCTGATACTGTTGCTACATTCTCATCTGCAACTGTATACGTTAATGGCAATCCCTGATCAGTATTGATGACCGTTATAGCAAAAGGAATATCCTGAGTGGTTTTAGAAATAGCCTCAAAAGTTGCTGACTGTGCTGCTTTTGAAATTTCAAAAGTAATCGTAGCCGGAGCCGATGGTCCTGTTTCATTTGTTGCTGTTACCTGAGTGGTAAAAGTTCCTGCTTCACCAGGTGTTCCTGAAATAACTCCCGTTGTAGTATTCAGTGTCAGTCCTTGTGGTAAACTGCTGCCCGTTTCTACAGCATAACTTACTGCATCATTTGTAGCCTGAAGGGTATAAGTAAACGGAACTTGATATGTTCCCGTCTGAACTGATGATGTTACTTCAGGTAATGGAACCGGAGTTGTTGAAACCTCTAAACTGAATGTTTGCGTAAAGGAATTGTAGTTAGCATTTCCTGACTGAGTAGCAGTAACAGTAGTCGTTCCCAAGCCTGTAATGTTAACCGTATTTCCGGATATCGTTGCTACAGCTTCATCACCACTTGAATATTGTACTGCAAAACCTTCGTTCGTATTTGCAGGCAAATCAAAAGGCACACTGGATAATGTTTTCAATACATCTGATAAAACAAGTGTCTGATTGGCTTTTGCAATGTTAAAAGTATAGGTAGCAGGTAAGGAAATACCTCCCTGATTAGTAGCTGTAAATTCTGAAGTAAAAGTACCTGCATTTTGTGGTGTTCCTGAGATAAGTCCTGTATTTGGATCAAGTGTCAAACCAACCGGTAACTGACTTCCTGAAACCAACTGATAAGACACAGGATTGTTTGATGCTATCAGGTTATAATTTAATGACTCATTAAAAACACCATTAATTATTTCTATTGTCATCACAGGCACATTCATGGTTACCTGTCCCGATAAATCAACCTGAAGATTTGGCGTTACACCGCCTCCGCTGATCGTCAGATTACCGGTATGTGATCCGATTGACAATCCGCTTTTCAGTCGGGTATGTATGGTTGTTGAAGTTCCGTTAAAAGCAGTTAAAACCACTGAACCGGAAAAATCAGTTCCGTTAGAAGAAATCTCATAAGCATTTGATGCGGTAATGGAAACATTAGTTCCATTAAGATTAGTTCCGGAGATCTGAAACGTCTGTATTGCTGAAGGTCCGTTGTTCTCTGTATAACTAAAGCCTGTTAATGAAGATTGACTCAACTCTAATTCTGCTGCTACCGGCATTGAATAGGTAACTTCTATTTTGTCAATACGCAATTGGGTATTTGTAGTATTTGCATTTCTAAATCTGAGGCGTATACCTGCATTAATACCTGAAATGGTGTAGATTGAACCGCTCAATGGAGCAGTCAAATCAGCTCCATTGTTTACGTTATATTTTATCGCAGGTGTATAACCTGATTGTGCATAAATCTTTACAGAAGTAATAATAGCATCATTTTTAGGTGTAAGTGTTACACTGCCTCCGTTTCCTGAGCTGTGATAATAAAGTCTTAAGCCATCATTGAACGCAGGTGCACTGGAAGCACTTTCTTTAGCTGTAGTAAAAGCTATATTAGCATCGATATTCCCTGATGTCGAAGAAAAGGTGTGTGAAACAACCGTCTGTCCCCAACTTACTGAGATAAAAAGCAACATCAATATGACTGGTAAAGTCCTGACATTTGTGCATTTAAATAGTGTTTTCATAGAGTTTAACATTTTAAAAAAAGGGCATAAAAAACCCGAAAAGTTAAAAAACGAATGAAAATAAGGGTATCTAAGAGTGGACCTGAATTTTTCAAATAAGAAAAATTCTATTTATTTTCATTATAGTCTCAACTTTTCGGGTCTTACTATTTTATTATTTTTTAATTATAAAAATATAATTATTTGATAACCAATTTGCGGGTTGCAGCTTTACCATCCTGAGTAATTTTCATTACATAGATTCCAGCTTTTAATCCTGAAACATTAATAGTTTCATTTGTAGATGTTTCTAATACTTTTTTACCAAGCATATCAAATAACATTACCTGTTTTGCTCCAAATCCGTTTGATGCAATAGTAACGATATCATTTGCAGGGTTAGGATACACATTTAATCCATCGATATTATCTTCTTTTACAGAAGCCTGATCAACTTTTACGATAGAAAAATCATCATAATAAACAACTCCTGTCAAATAAGTTCTAACTTCAAATCTAAAAGCAGTAGCTTCAGCAGGTGCTGTTAATGTCATTGTTTTTAGTTGCCATTCTGGATTATTATCTGAATAAGCAGCATTTCTTAAATCTGATTCATGATCAGTCAAAGTTTGGTAACTTCCTTCATTAGCACCTGGCTTTAACCAAAAAGACCACATTCTAGAGCTAGCGCTTCCATTATCTAAGAAATAGTAAGAGATTGTATACTGCTCACCTGCTTCTATTCCATCAACTTCAATTTGAAGTTTAGAAGTAGCTGTTACATCATGTTTTGCAGAAAACTCTCCACTATGTTTAATAGTAGCTTCCTTTACTACGCTTGCTGTATAAGGTGCTGGACTAAATCCAGTTGGAAACGTATCTGAATCCCAGTTTTCAAATCCTCCATTAGTAACTAAATTCGTTTGTGCAAAAGTTGCAGCTGATATCAAAGCAACTGCGAATGTGTAAAGTTTTTTCATTGTTGTTAGTATTTAAATAGGATAAATTTTGTGCGACAAATATATTAAGTAAAATTTATCCTATAGGTTTTTTTGTTGTAAATAAATCGTTAAGAATGTTTTTTTTTATTTTTTAACTATTTTTCTTACGATTCCATCAATAGTTTTCACCATGTAAAATCCTGATTGTAAAGCAGTGACATCTATTGCTTCAATTTGTTTGGCAGCCATAACTTTTTTACCATTCAGATTATAGATTTCTATATCTGTTATTTTATTGAAATACAGGATATCACTTACAGGATTCGGATACATAACAAATGCTTCGTTTTCAAAATCAGGATTGCTTGCAGTTGGCGTAACAATTCCTGTAAGATTAACAGAAACAGGTGTTACAATACCACCACCGGAAACAGTAATAGTTCCATTATATGTGGCTGCCTCTAACTCTGCTTTTAACCTAACCGATACAGATGTTTCTGAACCTTGAAAAGCAGATAAGGTTAAAGCTTCCTGATAATCAACGCCGTCTAATGACATTTCGAAATCCGGAGTAGATACCAAAGTAACGTCTGACCCATCTAAATCTGTTCCTGTTAACTGAAATATTACAGATGGAGAAGGACCTTCATTAACCGCATAATCCAGATCAGCGATTTCAGTTTCGGATACTGTGATAGCTGGTACAGTCTGTGCTGCTGTTACAGAACCAGACAAAGCAAGTTCAAGATTGGATGTAAGACCTCCTCCGGTTACCATTAAAGTACCATTATAAGTTCCTACCGCCAAAGCTGCTTTTAATCGTGTATGTATAGTTGTTGCTGTACCGGAAAAAGACGATAAAACCACAGTGTCATCAAAAGTGACACCGTCTAAAGAAACCTCATAACTTTCAGGTGCTGCAATAGTTACATCCGAACCATTTAAATCCGTTCCTGAAATCTCAAAGGTCTGTGCTGCTGACGGACCATTTCCAACTATATAAGTAAAATCCGACAATGATACAGGAGTTACAGTTATTGAAGGGACAACAACAGCACTGTCATAAGGCGCCCATATAACATTATCAATTGTAGTTTGTCTGTTGGTATTTGCTGCACCGGATAACGTAGTAGATATTGCGATTTTTACAACAACTGCTTCATTCGTATTAATGGTTGCAAGTGTTGCTGCCGGCATTGTATAGGTATAAACGGTAGCATCTGCACCAGTAACAGCACCAAAGCCATCAGTTGTACTCACTAAAACGCCGTTTACAAAAATATCTAATTTACGTTCTGCTGCCCCCGTAAATGCTTTTCTATATTGAAAGGAAAACTGTGAAAGTCCGTTTGGAAAAGTTCCCACTAAAGCACTCCCTTCTTCTATTCTTCTTAAAACGATACCCGATCCGGTAATTTCATAATCTTCTGCTGCGCGCGCATGTACGGTTGTCCATGCAATGTTCTCAACTCCGGTAAATGAAGAACTGAAATAGGAACTCACAGCTCCCGGATGAACATAGTTGTCAAAAGTCTCAGTATATGGCTGTGCAAAAGCTACAGTCGCCAATAAAAAGGTAAATAAAGAGTAAATTTGTTTCATATTGATCATTTAAAATTATTAAAATATCTCGTAAATAGAATCACTTTTTATTGTACTGCTTTATAAGGAGGTTGAATATTACTATCCTATTTTAATACAAGTTTGCGTGTAGCCACAGCATCTTTTTCTTTTACTTTTACTAAATATACACCTGGTTTAAGATTGTTAAGATTCAATTCCGCATTTGTATTGTTTACCGTAGTAGTATAAACTTTTTTTCCCAAGATATCGAAGATCTCGATTTCTTTAGAAGAGGAAGTTTCGGTTACTATATAAACTTTGTTATTAACCGTTGGATTAGGGTATAATTGTAAACCTTCAATATTGTCTGTTCTTGAAGAATTTGTCTCCCGCTGACCTTTACCGCTACCTTCCTGCTGTGCAAAAACAGAGCAAAACATGAGTAAAGTGGAGAATATAGTGTATAGGTACTTTTGTTTCATTATAAGCAACTTTATAGTGTAAATATACAAATTTATTTCAAAAAATATACCAAAAAAATAACCCGCCTAAAAAGACAGGTTATTTATCAATATTTTAAGAAATTTACTACAAACCTGTAGTCCATCCCTGAGCCCAGGTTGGCACATTTGTTCCGTTTCCTGCTCCTGTAGCAGACGCATTTTCCGTAAATACAGCACTTACATCAACAGCCGTACCAGCAGTATTTTTGCCTTTTGATTTGGTCACTACATTTTCAAATTTCACATTGGTTACTTTTAATAATCCTGCTGTAACACCTGCAATAGTTGCATCGTGCTCCACATCAAAACCAACATTGAAATTACTCAACACAACATTGTCGATTTTTGCATAGGTACCTACTCTCAGTTTCATTCCCTGTGGTTCATCACCTACAGCTCCTCTGCCGATTAATGTAACATTTTTAATAGTAGGATTGGATCTTGGAGACGCATCATGGTTATTTGCATTATTATCTGCTTCAATACCTCTGTTTCCGGCATCCTGACGTTGCTTGCTGTACCAGAATTCATTAGTACCATTCCATCCTTCTGTCCAGTCAAACTGATCATCTTCGTTGTTTGAAGCAACAATATATTTAGTATTTACCGTACCGCCAAAAAATTCAATACCATCATCAGAACCATTATGTAATTGTACATATTCGATTGAAGTTCCGTTACCCACACCAAATAAAGACAATCCGTTAAACTCTTTCTCAGAACTAAAGTTTGCTCCTGAATACTCTATTCTTAAATAACGTATTGAACCCGAATTGTCAGCTACATCTGTACCTCCATATGTTAAATCAGCAACTTCTGAAGTAGCTGTAGTACCTTTGTTGATCGGTGCTTTACCACAGATTACCAATCCACCCCAGTTCCCCGGAATCTGCTCTTTACCTGTCATAATTACAGGTTTCTCTTTCGTTCCGTTAATTTCAATTTTTGCTCCCTGAGCAACAGCAATATACGCAGAAGTTCCTCCTGTACCTACAATTTTTGTCCCTGCAGGTATTACCAGCTTTGCTCCGTTTGCTACCACTAATTTCCCTGTTAACTGATATTCAACTGACGCGTTCAATGTTACTACACCATTTGTAATTGTACCCTGAAAATCAGTTGGTTTTACCACAAATGAAGAAGTATTACCACCATCTCCTCCATTCCCCTTGTCATCACTGTTATCACAACTGGTTAATAATACTGCTGTAGATAAGAATAAAATTCCGAATGCGTTTCTGATTGTTTTTTTCATGATTTGAATGAATTATTTTGTTTTGTGTTATTTGATACAAATTTGCTTTGTTTTACCCGAATAAGTGTTAGCTAATTATTATTGAATTCTAAACGAATTGATACGTTTTTGTAAATTAATTGTTAGCTGTGTAAATAAAAAAAGCAGTGGAAAATCCACTGCTTTTTTTTAGAAACTATAATTTAGTGACACCCCTAAATTCATTCCCAATTTATATGACCTAACTAACAAATTCTCTGTAATGTTTTCCTGCATTCTCTCAATAGAAGGGTTGAGTATATTTTTTGCCGTGAATCCCAATCCGAAATGCTCGTTTAATTTTGTTTTAAAAATAAAATCTAATGTTCCGAAACCTTTATCAACAAGATTACCTTTTCCTTCTACTCCTAATGCATATATACGGTCGGAATTATAATTATACGCCAGTGTTGCCAAAACATTTTTATCTTTCCAGCTTTTATAGTAGGTAAGATCCACATTTCCTAAAAACTCTGAAGCTCCTGTAAAACCTGCTTTTTCATAGGTGAAATTTGAAGAAAAATTATTTTCTGCTCTCACTTTTTCTTCATTGAGTTCCTGCTCCGTTTTCATATAGGCAAAATTCAATCCCGCAGACAATTTATGGCTGTTGTCATCACTAAAATAGAACACATTTTTGCGAACCTCAATTTCTATTCCGGCCACATATCCGTAATCTCCCGTATTTACATATGTAATATCATTGGTTGAAGATGCCACATTGGTTGTATTAATCGGATTTTTTATGTATTTCCCAAATAAAGTTGCCGATAAGATTTCATCATTCTGTGGGAAATATTCCCATTTAATGTCCAGATTATAATTATCTGACGCGTATAAATCTTTGTTACCAAAACTTGATTCGTCCACTTTTTCATAAATAAACGGTACACGTTCTTTGAACTGAGGCAAGGTATAGGTTTTTGAAGCTGACAAACGTAAATTTTGCGTTCCGTTTAATTCATATTTTAAATTAAGACTTGGCAAAAATGCATTTTTCTCATACAGATCCTCTAATCCTGAGTTGTCCATCTGCGTTTTCCAATCTACCAGCTGACGAATTTTCTCATATCTAACCCCAAATAAACCATACAATTTTTCTGAAAACTGGAATTCGAAATTAGCATATCCTGCATGAATTTTTAAATCTCCATTATAAAACTGTGGCTCAAGAGCATTTGGCACATTTCCTCTGAAGGTCAGAATTTCAAATTTTCCGGCTGCAAGATTTTCCTGATTAAAAAAAGCATCAAGGTTTGACGGATCTCTTGCGATTTCTCTTTCTGCATAATCAATACGAAGGTTGAACTGAGTAGCTTCAAAATTTCTTTTTTTGAATCGTCCGTTATATCCTGCTACAATTTTCCCTCTGAAAGTACCATCCTCTCTTTTCCCGATTTTATGCTCAACAGAGGCATTCGCAATAATTTCTTTTTCATCCAAAAAATGGAAATAACGATGGTTGTCAGAATTGGTTTGTCCCACTAAAGTATATCCACCTGCATTATCATTCCAACGCATAGTTGTCTGCGTTCTGTCCGGCAAATCGCTTGTTACCTTATTATAGGAAGCTCCCCAGTTTACCGTTGTTTGCTCTCCGAGTTTATGATTACCTAATAATTGATGCGTCATCAAACGATTCTCAACATAGGTGTTTCTATTAATGATTCCTCCGTTTGGTCCTTCTGCCTGATCTACAAGATATCCTCTGTAATCATCACTTCTTAAAGAAGAACTATTAACAAAAAGGAAATTATAGGCAATATTATTTGAACTATTCAAATCATAATTCACATTAAACATTCCCGTTGTATTGGTATTATAACCGTACGTTTTCTGAAAAAGATCTTTTCTTCTCGCGCCTTCCGCACTCAATGTCTTATTTATTCCTTCTCTGTATTCATAGTCATTTGTAAAGGAAGCTGTACCAAAAATGCTCAATTTCCCTTGATCCCCTACAAAAAAAGTTTTTCCTCCATTGAATCCAAAATTTCCTCCGTATGGAACGTTTGCTGTAGAGGTATTAAAAGGTGTTTTGAATCCATAATTATTTAAAGCGTTATCGGGAATAGATTTATTGTTAGAAAAACCTAAAACACCTCTACCTGACTGTAATTGAAAATCTTTTTGTCCGATGGCGTTTGTATTAGCGTTTGCACCTATCTGAATGTTAAAAGTACCATCTCCGGTATGTTTTTTAGAAATAATATCAATATTTGCACCTCCAAAATCTCCATAGTTTCTTGCCAGATAGGTTTTATCAATAGAAATAAATTCTACAATATCAGTAGAGAATATATCTAATCTGATGTTTTTATTTTCCGGATCATTAGAAACCAGAGGAAGCCCGTTTAATGTAGTGCTGTTATAGCGGTCACCTAATCCTCTTACAAAAATGCCACCTGTACTCTCTTGCTTGTTTACTCCTGTAGTTTTCGTAACTGCTGTAGCAACATCTCCAACTCCTTTTCTTGAAAGCTCCTGCGCCCCGATCTGCTGCTTGATTTCCAGAGATTTTCTTTGTTCTCCTAATAATACAGCTTCATTTTGTTTGTTTGTTGAAACGGTGATGACCAAATCTTCCATTGTATCTTCCTCTGCCATCAATACTATTGAAAGATCATTTAGCTGATCGGTATCCACCTGAAATTCCTGAGTCTTATACCCCATATAAGAAGCTTCAAGAGTGTGAATCCCATCCGGACATTCAAATTCAAATAACCCATTTTCATCAGAACTTGCTCCCGTTTGAGTACCCTTAATAACAATTGTTGCATACGCTAAAGGAGTATTGTTCAGACTTCCGTCAACAATAGTCCCTTTAATTATTTTAGGACTTTGCGCCCACGCTGTCAATTGTAAAAAAAGAGCAATAATTAAAATTCTTAGTTTCATTTTTGTGTGTTGTTAATTTTTGAGCAAAGAAATTGTATATTTATTACCGGATTGTTACAGGCATATTAATAGTTGGTTTGCAAAATGTAAGGTTAAGGTTAAGAGATTAAATAATTGTTAACCGTCTTATCGTACCGTATTTATATTTAATTTTACAATGTGTTAACAACCTTATAACGATGAAAAATAAAGAAATTAAGATTTTATTAGTTGATGATGATGCAGATATATTAGAGATTGTAGGATTCAATCTCGAGGCAGAAAAATATCAGGTTTTTAAAGCAACAAATGGAAAAGAAGCTATTCAGACAGCAAAAGCTGAGCTCCCAAATCTTATTATATTAGATGTAATGATGCCGGAGATGGATGGAATTGAGACTTGTGAAAACATCCGCAGAATTCCGGAATTACAAAACACCATTATTACATTTCTAACAGCCCGTGGCGAAGACTATTCACAGGTAGCAGGTTTTGATGTTGGTGCTGATGATTATATTACCAAACCGATAAAACCAAAGCTTTTGGTAAGTAAAGTAAAAGCATTATTGCGCCGGGTTAAAGAGCATCAGGTATCAGATGATATTCTCAAAGTAGGTGATATTGAAATCAACAGAGATGAGTATAAAATTGTAAAAAGGGGAGAAGAAATCATACTGCCCCGTAAAGAATTTGAACTCTTTTATTTGTTAGCCTCAAAACCTGGTAAAGTATTTAAAAGAGAAGAAATTTTGGATAAGGTATGGGGAAATGAAGTAATTGTCGGTGGTAGAACGATTGATGTTCACATCAGAAAATTAAGAGAAAAAATAGGAGACGAAATCTTTAAAACAATTAAAGGAGTCGGTTATAAATTAGAAGTTTAATGTCTACGGTAAAATATAAAAAATCTTACACTTTTGCAATAAAGTCGACTATCGTAGTTACCTCATTCAGTGTTCTTCTTTTATTGCTCTTACAATATTATTTTTTTGAAATAAACTTTTTCTTTACAGTAACTTTTGCGTTACTGTTTTTTGCTTTTAACTTTTTTATTCTGCAATACAGGGTAGAGCGTTTTATTTACAGACGCATTCAGAAAATATATAAAAATGTTTCCATTTTAGATGAAACGGTGTTGAGAAATCAACCCATTACAACCAATATGAAAACGCTGATGTATGAAGTAAATAAATTTGCGAGCGAAAAAAAAATAGAAATAGAATCTTTGAAAGTACGCGAAGAATATCGTCGGGAGTTTATAGGAAATGTATCTCATGAATTAAAAACACCTCTTTTTACTGTGCAGGGATATATCTCTACTCTTCTGGAAGGAAATATAAAAGATAAGAGTATCAGGAAGAAATATCTGCAACGAGCGGAAAGTGGTGTTGAACGCTTGATTGATATTGTATCAGGACTTGATATGATCACAAAATTAGAAGCGCATGAGCTTCAATTGGAATTCTCTACCTTTGATATTGTTGCGGTATTTCAGAATATTTTTGATATGTTGGAATTAAAAGCAGATGAACATGATATCTCTCTGATGTTTGATAAAGACCATTACCGCCCCATTTATGTAATTGGTGATAAAGAGAAAATAAGCCGGGTAATTATCAATTTAATAGAAAACTCAATTAAATACGGTAAGAAAAACGGAACAACCGAAGTACGTCTCGAACATTTTACAAAAAACAAATTACTTGTACGCATTACCGATGACGGAATTGGAATTGATAAAAAACACCTTCCCCGCTTATTTGAGAGGTTTTACAGAACCGATTCCAGCAGAACCCGGGATGTTGGCGGATCAGGTTTAGGACTTTCTATTGTAAAACATATCATTGAAGCACACAACGAACACATTTATCTTGAAAGCTCACTGGGAGTTGGTTCTGAGTTTTCATTCACTTTACAAATTGAAAAAAATCCTGCAGACAACCTCTAATGAAGTTTATTAGTCTTTAAATTATACTATTTTTGTAGTATTATTAAACAGTCATAATTGTGGGAAGCAAAAATAAATTAAAGCGTTTCAGAGAAAACGAGTCATTCAGTAACGTATACCAGCCAACGAGGGAAGAAGTTGTAGATAATTACACGTTGAAGGGAAAATGGAATAAAGAGGTTTTCAAAAATGACAACCCGATTGTATTAGAGTTAGGTTGTGGAAAAGGAGAATACACAATAGGTCTTGCTAAAAGATTTCCAGACAAAAACTTCATCGGTATAGATATTAAAGGTGCGCGTTTCTGGCGTGGTGCCAAAACCTCAGTTGATGAAGCTTTAAATAATGTAGCATTTGTACGTATTCAGATAGAATTAATCGAATTTATTTTTGGTGCTGGTGAAGTTGACGAAATATGGATTACTTTCCCGGATCCTCAGATAAAATATAAAAGAACAAAACACAGACTTACAAATACTGATTTTTTAAAGCGCTATAAAAACATCTTAAAGCCTGAGGGAACTGTAAATCTTAAAACTGACAGCGAGTTTATGCACGGATATACATTGGGCTTATTGCACGGCGAAGGTCATGATGTATTATATGCTAATCATAATGTGTACCGAAATGAAGGAGCCCCTGAAGAAGTGATCGGAATTCAGACTTTTTATGAATCTCAGTACTTAGAACAAAATAAACCTATTACGTACATTAAGTTCAAAATAAAATAATGAACATCTTTTATACCTTCATCATCGGAATTACAGCCTCAGTAATAGGCACCTTATTGCCAGGATTACTCAATGCTACGGTTGTAAAGATTGCTGTTGATGAAGGTAAAAAACAAGCCGTTTTTTTTACATTAGGATGCCTTGTCATTATTTTTCTTCAGGTTTACCTTGCCATTTTTTTTGCTAAAATCATTGATAAAAATCCATTTGTAAATGAAATAATACATGAAATCGGATTAGTGATTTTTACAATTCTCACCTTTTATTTCTTCTTTAAAAAAACAAAAAAGAAATCAAAGGTAACACCTGAAATTCCCATTCATAATAAAAGAAAAAAATTTGCTCAGGGAATGATGATGGCAACTATTAATGTATTCCCCATTCCGTATTATGTTTTCGTAAGTATTACAGCAGCATCTTATAGCTTATTTCTCTTTCATCCTTTTTATAATCTGATTCTTACTATCGGAGTAGTTATGGGTACTTATTCAGTATTTGAATTCTATATAAGAATCTTTAGGAAAAAAGACATTGAAAATAATTTTGTGCTAAAAAACATGAATTATATCATTGGTTCTATAACGGGTATTATTGCCATTATAACTCTTTTCAAACTTTTCAAATAATGGAAGAAAAAACCTTTTTTGAAAGAGTATATGAGATTGTACGCAAAATCCCTTATGGCCGTGTAACTTCTTATGGAGCTATAGCCCGAATAATAGGTTCTCCACAGTCCTCCCGAATGGTGGGTTATGCAATGAATGCAGCCCACTCGTTAGAAGATGTACCGGCTCACCGAGTAGTAAACAGAAACGGATTACTGACCGGCAAACATCATTTTCAGGGTACTCATCTTATGCAGCAATTATTGGAGAGTGAGGGCATCAAAGTAAAAGACGATAAAATAGCAGACTTTAAAAGTGTTTTTTGGGATCCTGCTACAGCTGTTAAAGAATAATTCTAAAGCAGTTTTTTTCTTCTAATTGCTGATATATTAAATATCCTCCGTGAGCTTCAACAATCGTTTTTGACAATGTAAGCCCGATACCAGCCCCATCTCTTCTCGTTGTATAAAAAGGTAAAAATATTTTTGTGATGATTTCCGGATCAATGAGTGCACCAGAATCAAACAAATCTATATAGATCCGCTGGGCTTCTTTTGTAATTCTTATTTCAACCTCTCTTTTTTCTACATGCTTCAGCGCGTGATAAGCATTGGTCAATAAATTGATGAGCACCTGTTCAAATTGAACAACATCCACTTTAACTTCATAGTTTTTTACAGGAACCCAATGTATTTCAATAACTGCTTCCTTAAACAAACTCCTCATATTCTGAAGACTTTGCTCAATAATATCGTGAAGATCAACAGCCTTTTTATCAGGTGTAGGCAGCATTGTCAGCTTTCTGTACCGCTCAACAAATTGCTGCAGGTGGTTGCTTCTGTTTACAATTGTCTTTATTGCGACACGAATGTCTTCTTTATCCAAATCTGTAAGGTTTTCTTCCTGAACCATCTCATCGACATTTTGAGCGAGAGAATGAATGGGTGTCAGAGAATTCATCAATTCATGAGAAATAACTTTCATTACAGAAATCCATGCTTCTTTTTCAGTTGCATCAATCACTCTTTGCACAGAATCTAACATGATGATATAATATTCTTTTCCTGATATGATTTGGTTTGAAGTCTGCAGAACAAAGGTTTGTCTTTCTTCTTTCTCTATTTGTATATCTACAGTTGTCTTGTATTCCTTAAATTGTTTGTTCTCAATCAATTCACAAAAATCAGGTATAAATGAGTGCAGATATTTCCAGCTTCTCACATCCGGTACTTTAAAATAAGTTCTAAAATGTTGGTTCATCAGCAAAATTCGCCATTCTTCATGTTCTTTTCTGAGAATAAGAATGGATGTAAAAACAGTCTCAAGCAGTTGATTATACACAATATTCTGTGATTCATAATTAAGCAACTGTACTCTGTATTTTTCATATACAACAATAGCTTTCTGATAAACCGATTCATGACGAGGCAATGGGAATTCACTGCTGAAATCATCATAAATAATAGCAGTCAGCACCTTTTGTAAACCATTAAAATACGTGCTTAAAACCTGATATAGGTTCAATAAAATAACGATCGTAATAGTTCCGAATAACAGACCATTATAATAATATCCGTTTAATAGCAAAGTTATACTTATTGCAGTACCGACAATCATAAAGAGGATTCTGATTAATACCCTCCACATAAAAGAAGTGATTTTCATGTGTTCGATATATTATATTTCTCCATTTTTCTGTATAACGCTGCTCTTGATATCCCTAACTGTTCGGCTGTTCTCGAAATATTGTTATCATTCATAATCAGACATTCCTGAATTTTGTTTTTCTCCACATCAGAAAGTGTAACGGCTATATTCTTATCATCCATCTTTATATCTAAGTCACTAAATCCCATATCGTATAATGTAATGTGGTCTCCTTCTGCCAGAACCACCGCTCTCTCTACTCTGTTTTGAAGTTCCCGGATATTACCACTCCACTTATATAATTCTAATTTTTCTATAATAGCTGAATCAATTTTTTTCTCCGGTAATCCATATTTATGGCTCATATAATGAATAAAATAATCCAGTAAGGGTATTATATCTTCCCTTCTTTCACGTAAAGGTGGAATCCCTATAGAAACAGTATTGATGCGGTAATAAAGATCTTCTCTGAAACGTCTGTCAATAACAGATTGCTCTAAATTTTCATTTGTTGCTGTAATGATTCTTACATCAAGAGGTCGTGGCTTTGACTCACCTAGACGAATCACTTCTTTACTTTGAATAACCTGTAAGAGTTTGGATTGAAGATGAAGCGGCACATTACCAATTTCATCTAAAAAGATTGTTCCGGTGTTTGCTTTTTCAAACCTCCCCATACTATCCTGATGAGCATCTGTAAAAGCTCCCTTTACATAGCCAAACAATTCGCTTTCAAATAGATTTTCATTCAAAGATCCTAAATCAACATGTACAAAAGGCTGATTGCGGCGGAGGGATTGATCGTGAATATATTTTGCGAGAACAAACTTACCCGTTCCATTCTCTCCCAAAATCAATGTTGTAACATCTGTTTTTGCAATCCGCTCTGCCGTTTTGTAAGCTTTTAGTATCGCTTCTGACTGTCCTGTAAAATAATCGACCATTATGGTTGCTGCTTTTGATTGCTTCCTCACCAGTTTTACAGCGTGTTTTATAATTTCCAAAAGCTTATCATTCTCCCAGGGTTTTAACAGATAATCAACAGCCCCAAGTTTTATACCTTCTACTGCCGTATGCACATCTGCATAAGAAGTCATTAGAATTATTTTCACATCAGGAAAAATCTGTGCAATTTCTTTCATCCAGTAAATACCTTCCTTTCCATTCTCATACCCGTAACGAAAATTCATATCTAATAATACAACACCAACATTTTTTTCGCTGATGATTTTTATAATATTGGCAGGGTTAGAAAGTGTGGTCACTTCATTAAAATGCCTTTTTAAAAACAAACGGGCTGCAATCAGTACTTCTTCCTGATCATCAATTACTAAAACTGAAGCATTTATTTTTTTCATAAGGGAGGAGCGTTTGTCCGATATCGTACGATCAGTGTCCGATATCGGACAGTTTTTCATTCTGGTGATTTTGTACTGTCTTTCTCTTTCAGTCAATTACCGTTTTATAAAATTCCGGCACGAAAATATCTATCTATTAATCAGACAAATAACTAATAATGGACACTATTCGACCTCGTAAAAATAGAAAAAAACAATACATTGTACTATTGATTTTATTTTTTTTAAGTATTGGATTCTTAATATACCATTTAGCAACAAAACCTAAAATATTAAATGTATCTGCTAAAGAACTTCTTATAAAGGAAGTCAAAAATGATATATTTCAGGATTTCATGATTCTTCAGGCACAGGCAGTTCCATTAGAGTCTATGCTTATCAATATCGTTGAGGGCGGATCGGTACAGGAACTTTTTACAGAAAACGGAGCAATGGTAGAAAAAGGAATGCCACTGGCCCGGTTATACAATCCTAATACAGAATTCAATTTTTTATCACAGGAAACTGCAATTATCGAACAAATGAACAATTTGAATGTTGCTAAACTCTCGTTACGTAACCAGGAACTCGTTTTATCAAAGGATCTGATCGCTATGGAACACGATTTTAATCAGACGCAACTTGAATATCAACTTAACCAGACCCTTTTTCAGAAACAGATACTGGCAAAAAATGAATGGGAACAAACTCAGGAGAAATATCGGTATCAAAGGGAACGAAAAACGCTTTTACAGGAAAGCCTGAACAGAGAAAAACATTCCAATCAGTTGCAACTTGAACAAATCAACAAGGCACTGAATATTATGCAGAAAAGTTTGGAAACACTGAGGGAAAACAAAAAAAATTTCTTGGTTCTGGCACCGGTTTCGGGAAGGCTGAGTTCCTTTGAAGCTATTTTAGGACAAACGTATCTCGCAGGAACCAGTATTGGAAAAGTAGATGAAATGAAAGGATATAAGCTGATGGCTAATATTGATGAATTTTATTTAGAAAAAATACAACAGAACCAAAAAGGACAAATGGAAATAAAAGGAAATAATGTTGAAGTCAGTATTACAAAAATAATTCCTGCGGTAAAAAACGGACAATTTAAAGCAGAACTTAATTTCACAGGATCACCTCCGACAGGATTACAGGAAGGCAGTTCTTTCAGCATTCGTCTGTCGCTATCGAGCGATAAAAATTCGGTTGTCATACCAAAAGGAAATTTTTACACGGCAACCAAAGGAAAGTGGATCTTTGTGGTAAAGGGTAACAAAGCGGTTAAACGTACGATAAAGCTCGGAAGAGAAAACCCGGATTACTATGAAATTATTACCGGGCTCCAACCCGGAGAAAAAGTAATTGTATCCAATTACGAAGATTATATGAATGTCGATCAATTAAATATAGAACCATAACGTAAAAAAACTATCAATGATTACTATCAAAAATTTACATAAAACGTTTGTAACGGAAACGGTAAAAACAAAAGCCTTAAATGACATTAGTCTGCATATCAGCGAAGGAGAATTTGTATCTATCATGGGACCATCAGGCTGTGGAAAATCTACTTTGCTCAACATCATTGGCTTGCTCGATGACGTTCGTGAAGGAAGCTATCACTTACTCGGAAATGAGATCGTGAACATGAAAGAAGCAAAACGTGCTCAATTAAGAAAACAGAACATTGGATTCATCTTTCAAAATTTCAATCTGATTGATGAACTGTCAGTATATGATAACATTGAATTGCCTTTGATTTATAACAACATTAAAGCTCAGGAAAGAAAAAAAAGAATACAGCAGATTGCAGAAAAACTAAACATCATGCATCGTTTACAGCATTATCCGCAACAATTATCTGGAGGCCAGCAACAGCGTGTAGCCGTTGCAAGGGCGCTCATAACCAATCCCAAACTAATTCTGGCAGATGAGCCAACCGGAAATCTTGACAGTACTAATGGAAATGAGGTAATGGAATTACTTACACAACTTCATGCAAATGGTGCCACAATTTTAATGGTGACACACTCCTCTAACGATGCTGCTTTTTCTCAAAAGACCATAATCATGAAAGATGGCGAAATCTTATCAGAGAAAAACAATCAGAAAACAGTCAATGTATTCACAGAATAAAATAAAAAAAGATGCTTAAAAACTGGATAAAAATATTCGTTTACAATACAGCTCATAACAAAACCTATACCTTACTCAACATATTCGGGCTGGCAATAGGTATTACCGCTGTTATTTTGTCCTCTATATACTGGGAAGATGAGAACTCATACGATAAATGGAACCCGAATAAGGAATTGGTACAGGAAGTATTGGTAAAAATTAATGAAACAGAAATATGGCCCTATAATGTTGCTCCGTTAGGACCTCTTCTGAAAGAGGCTGCTTCAGAGTTAGACTCTTATTGTTATTATTCTTCCTATAACAGTTATCTATTCGTAATCAATGGTAAAAAACAGATCATCAATAATACCATTACAACTGAACCAAACTTTTTTGAATACTTTCCTTTTGAGGTTGTAAAAGGATCCGTTGCAGCATTCTCGGCTACAAAGAAAGCAGTTGCTCTATCAGAAGAAAAAGCGATAGAACTATTTGGCACAACTGATATAATCAATAAAATAGTACAAGATGTTTCTAATGGCTCTTATACCATAACAACGGTTTATAGAGTACCTGGTAAATCGTCGATGAATCCTTCTCTTATTTCCAATGGCCTGGAAAGCCAATTAAAATCACAAGAAAATCAATGGGGTAATTTTATGTTTAATTTTCTTATTAAATTAAAAAACAAAGAAAGTAAAGACCGCATATTAAAAACCATAGATGATATAAATCTGCAAAATCGTGAAGGGCTGCTCGCTAAAAAAGAAGGCCTTTCCTTAGAAGATTATCTCGAAAAAAACGGTCGTATGATAACATTCTTACAGCCTTTAGAAGATGTTCGTTTAAAAGCAGAGGTAACCGGCTTTCCCGAAGGCAAGGCAAATAGTGTTTTTCTGAAAATCAATATAGGTTTATCTGTTTTAATCCTTGTACTTTCCATTATCAACTATATCAATCTAGCAACAGCACAGGCAACAAAAAGAGCCAAAGAAGTAGGCATCAGAAAAATAACCGGCGCCGGTAAGAAAAATATTGTTTTACAATTTATTTTTGAAACGAGTGTTCTTGTTTTTCTTGCTTTTATCTGTGCATTGGCATTCACTGAAATCTTATTACCCTATTACAATGTTTTGCTGAACAAGGCACTCGTGTTTCACTTGACAGATTTTATAGGATATTTCACTATCATTTTTTTAATAGTAATAACATCTGCAGGTATTTTCCCGGCTCTTTATATTGCTAATTTCGAAGTACTGAAAGTTCTGAAAGGAAATTTTGGACGCAGCAAAAATGGTATCTGGCTGCGGAATACGATGCTTATAGTACAGTTTTTTATTGCAACATTGTTTCTTATCGGAGGATATGTAGTTAATGAACAGGTAAGCTATATGGCTAAAAAAGATTTAGGCTTTTCAGGGGATCAGATTCTCACCATCAGATATCTGAATTATGAAAAACCGAACCGCTATAATTTTTACAAAAGCATCCGGTCAGAAATGATGAAGATAAAAGGTGTCAAAGAGGTAAGTATTTCTTCTATGCGTATTGGTTCCGGTGTGAGTTCTTCATCAAGTTTTTCTATAAATGACAAAAAGGTACAGGCTCAGAACGTAGGTATTGATTTCGGATATCTGGATATGATGAAGATGAAAATAGCAGAAGGTCGCGATCTGGATTCCAATCTTGCTTCAGACACTATAGAATCTGTATTGATTAACCAGACAGCTGCAAGAGAACTTGGAAATAAAAACCTAATCAACAAGAAATTTGACTGGAATGAAAATCCCCTAAAAATTGTAGGGATTGTAGAAGATTTTAATTTATATGGTCTTACAGAAAAAGTTCCTCCGATGATTTTCTTTCATGTAAAAACCATTAGGTGGATGGACACAAACCTACAGACAATATCTGTAAAAATTGATGCTGAAGAAAGTGAAGACATCTTAAATAAGTTAGAAAAATTCTGGAAAACAAAAGTGGATTTTGATTATCCGTTTAATGCTGAATTTGTCAATAAAGAATTTGCAAAAACCTATGCCGGTTACATTAAACAACGCAATGTATTTGCCATACTGAATGTTGTGGTTATTGCCATTGCCCTGTTTGGTTTATTTGCCCTATCTTCCTTTACCATTGAAAGGCAATACAAACAGATTGCCATAAAAAAAGTATTGGGAGCTTCAACCAAAAGCCTTTTGCTTCAATTATCAAAACAATATATTCTATTTTGTATTATTGGCTTTTTATTAGCGCTGATTCCGGGATATTATTTACTCCAGCTATGGCTAAACAATTTTGCCTACCGTATAGATTTTCCATATATCGCTTTTAGTATCGCTTTTATCATCATGATTGTTCTAACCATCATAGTAGTATTTTCCAAATCTTACAGTGCTACAAGAATCAATATTCTGAAATATTTGAAATATGAATAAAGTCGTTTGTTTCTTTTTACTTGTTGTGTTTTTCCCTTTCGGGGGAAAAGCGCAGCATACTATCTGGAGTTTTCGAGACTGTATAGAATATGGCAGACAACATCATCTTGATTTCAAAATAAAGCAACTTGAAATTATGTTAGCTCAAAATAATGCGGTCAAACTATCATATACCTATTTACCTGAAATTGGTTTGAGTGCCAACCATAATTATAATTTCGGTTCAACGATTGATCCTTCAACAAACAATCGTATCAGTTCAAATGTACAATCAGATCTTTTTTCACTGGATAGCCAGATAACTCTATTCAATTTTTCAGAAATTAAAAAGTCTAAATTAGACCGACTTGAAAGTGCTTTTCAACATCAGGATAATGAGGTAATATTACAGGAGTATAATATATTGCTATTAAAAAAGTTTTATGAAGCATTCGCCGCTCAGGAATGGGTTAATATCTTAGAAAAACAATTGGTCAACTCTGAAAATCAATTGGATAGAATCCGAAAAGAAGTATCTACTGGGCTAAAACCTGAAAGCGACTTATATGACATTGAAGTCATTTATTCTCAGGAAAAAATTGTGTTACAACAGGCAATACATGAATATGAGAACAAAAAAACTCAATTATTCCAAAATATTTTCTTCATTAAGGATGATTATACTTCTTATTCGTTACATGAAGATCTCATATCTGTTGAAGAAAACATTGAATTTGACCTCAATAGTAACAGCAAAATAAAAAAAAGCGATATCGAACTACAAAAAGCGATCCTTGTTTATCAGCAAACACTGTCTAATTTTCTTCCAAAACTAACACTCCACTATTCGTATGGTACATTTTATGCCAATAAGATAAAAAACATTTCAGATACTTCTTTTAATTTTGAAAAACAACTACAAACCAATAAGAGTAATTTCTTAGGATTGAGTCTCTATGTTCCTGTTTTTTCCAAAGGAAATGCTACAAGATTAAGAAATGCAAAACGAATAGAAAAAGAAATAAAAGAGCAGCAAAAGCAAAACATGATTCAGGCAACGCTAAATGAATTTAACCTTGAAAAACAACAATTGCATCAATTGAGAACGCTTGAATCACAAATTACTGAAAATATCCGTTTTTCTACTTTATCTTTTCAAACAACCACTTCAAAATTCATCTATGGAAAAGTAGATGCAATTACTTATAAAACAGCTCAGAACCAATTATTGTTATCCGAATATAATTATCTGAACAACCAACTTTTACAAAACATGGGATATCAGAAACTATTATTACTCAACAATAATTTTTAACTATTACACGATAAGAAATAAACATCATTTTCACAAGTCATTAACTTTCAATTTCCAACATTTCGTAGTATATTTGTAATTTAAAATTAGTCTACATAAGTACTTCTGTTTGAAGTAATAAAGTAAAATATAAATGAAATTAGATAGAAAAGAAATTCTTGCAGTTTTAGAAACTATTTCTATAGCCGGTGAAGGAAAAAATATGGTAGAAAGTGGTGCAGTACAAAATGTAATGACCTTTGGAGATGAAGTTGTTGTTGATCTTACTTTACACACTCCTGCCTTACACATCAAGAAAAGAGCTGAAGTAGATATCATGAAAGTAATTCATGAAAAAATTTATGACAAAGCAAAAATCAAAGTCAACATAAAAGTAGAAACACCGGAAAAACCAGAAATCAAAGGAAAATCAATTCCTGGTATCAGCAATATTATTGCGGTTTCATCTGGAAAAGGCGGGGTTGGAAAATCTACCGTTACAGCAAACTTAGCTGTTACGCTTGCCAATATGGGCTTTAAAGTGGGAGTATTGGATGCTGATATCTACGGACCATCAATGCCTATCATGTTTGATGTGGAAAGAGCGCGCCCTATTTCTGTAGAAATAGAAGGTAAATCAAAAATGAAACCTATCACCAGTTATGGTGTAGAAATATTATCTATCGGTTTTTTCACAAGTCCTGATCAGGCGGTTATCTGGAGAGGCCCTATGGCTTCAAAAGCATTAAACCAAATGATTTTTGATGCCGATTGGGGAGAATTAGACTTTTTATTGCTCGATTTACCTCCTGGAACCGGAGATATTCACTTATCCATTATGCAGTCATTGCCAATCACAGGTGCAGTTGTTGTAAGTACACCACAGGCTGTAGCTCTGGCTGATGCAAAAAAAGGAGTTTCTATGTTTATGTCTGAAAGCATAAATGTGCCTGTTTTAGGTATCATTGAAAACATGGCTTATTTTACTCCTGAAGAGCTTCCGGAAAACAAATACTATATTTTCGGACATGAAGGTGCTAAAAATTTATCCCGTGATTTAGAGGTTCCTTTCCTCGGAGAAGTACCTATTGTACAGTCTATTCGTGAAGCAGGTGATTATGGACGCCCTGCATCGTTACAGGAAGGAACACCGGTAGCAGAAGCCTTTGTGAATATTGCACGAAATGTTGTAGAAGAGGTTGTGAAACGCAACGAAAGCCTACCTCCGACAGAAGCTATAAAAATAACCACAATGGCAGGTTGTGCTGCCGTAAAAAAATAATTTATAATCTTTTCAGCTATGACAACAACCAGCGAAACCATAAGATTAAATGTAGAAAAAGCATTAGATGAAATCCGTCCTTTCCTAAAATCAGATGGCGGAGATATCAATCTTATTTCTATTGAAGACGATAAATACGTTACTGTACAATTACTCGGTGCATGTATTTCTTGCAATGTCAACCAGATGACATTAAAAGCAGGTGTGGAAACAACCATAAAAAAATATGCTCCTGAAATTGAAACGGTTACCAACATTTCTGAATTAAATAATAATCAGGGAAAAGTAGATTTAAGAAATAATTAAAATTATTTCTATTTAAATTAAATTATTTATGATTGAAACAGATATACTGATCATTGGTGCTGGACCAACGGGATTATTCGCTGTTTTTGAAGCCGGGCTATTAAAGCTAAAATGCCATTTGATCGATGGATTGCCTCAACCTGGTGGACAACTTACTGAGTTATACCCTAAAAAACCTATTTTTGACATACCAGGCTATCCTTCTGTTGGAGCCGCTGAACTTATAGATAATCTGATGGAGCAAATAAAACAATTTGAACCCGGATTTACCTTAAATGAAGTAGCAGAAACAATTGATCAGCTTGAAGACGGTACCTTTATCGTAACTTCCAACAAAGGAACAAAACACCACGCAAAAGCAATCGCAATTGCAGGTGGTTTAGGCAGCTTTGAACCAAGAAAACCTCTGATTGAAAACATCGCTTTCTATGAAGAAAAAGGTGTGGAATATTTCGTTAAGAATCCGGAGCAATTCCGTGATAAAAATATTGTTATAGCCGGTGGTGGAGATTCTGCATTAGACTGGTCTATCTTCCTGTCTGATGTGGCTTCCAATGTAACTCTTGTACACAGAAGAAATGAATTTAGAGGTGCTTTAGATTCAGTAGAAAAAGTACAGGAATTAAAAAAGCTTGGAAAAATCAATCTGATCACACCAGCTGAAATCACAGCCATACATGGTAATGAAAGAGTAGAGTCCCTGACCTTGTCTAATGGTGATGATACTCAAATAATAGAGACAGATTACTTCATTCCACTATTTGGATTAACACCTAAACTCGGACCTATTGCTAACTGGGGATTGGAAATAGAAAAAAATGCCATTAAAGTTAATAATGCATTGGATTACCAAACCAATATAGAAGGTATTTATGCCATTGGTGACATTAATACTTATCCGGGTAAATTAAAGCTTATTTTATGTGGATTTCATGAAGCGACACTGATGTGCCAAAGCATCTATAATCGCCTGAATCCTGGCAAAAAATATGTTTTAAAATATACTACTGTTTCCGGAGTTGAAGGATTTGATGGTACCCGAAAAGAAGCGGAAAAAGCCGTAGTAAAATCAATAGATTAATTCGGTTTACAGATCAATAAAAAAATCCCTGAATATAGTTTTATTCAGGGATTTTTTTATTGATGCCATTCAACGGATAAGATCGCTTTATAGCTCTTTATATTCTTTATTTAACTCTTGCTCACAGACATACAAAGGCTTGCAAAAATAGCCTGAAAACACTCTTCAGACACGGTTCTCTTCCGTTTAATACACCATTTAAAACTCATGATCGTATAAGATACAATCCTATCAGTGCTTATTACAATCGCTATAGAGTATTGTACTTTCTTATACATTATATTTCTATTTCACAATCTTATTACAGAAGTCAATACCTCTTCTAATGCTACATAATAAAGACAGTCCAAAGCGATTCTTTTCATTTCATCACTTTATATAATAAGTCAAGTCGTATTTATTATTTGAATTTATTCCAAAAAAAAATCCTCAATCATAATTTGATTGAGGATTCAAAAGAAAGGCAGCGACATACTCTCCCACATTAAAATGCAGTACCATCTGCGCTATCGGGCTTAACTA
>Ga0160496_1000317_pt1 | contig 25974 bp, 24 predicted proteins | sample DIDPMG_2_FD_108231 | JGI IMG/M metagenome (GOLD analysis project Ga0160496, IMG submission 108231) | Enriched soil microbial communities from UW Madison campus, WI, USA - DID2937_E24_FP MG | ecosystem: Environmental > Terrestrial > Soil > Grasslands | place: USA: Madison, Wisconsin | collected...
GGTGATCTTGGCTTCGTCGCGGCTGAAGGCGATGCCGGAGACAACGGCGGCTTCCATTTTTTCGTCTTCCTCAAAAGTAATCAGCGTGCCCGAAACCATTTCTTCTTCGAGCGGGATAAGCGGGTCGGTCAGGGACGACAGCACACGGACCGGGACGCGGTACTTGCCCGCGAACTCGACCGAGCGGATCTGCAGGACTTTCGAGCCCAGCGATGCCATCTCCAGCATTTCTTCGAACGAGACCACCGGCATGCGGCGGGCCTCGGGCACCACGCGCGGATCGGTGGTGTAGACGCCGTCGACGTCGGTGTAGATCAGGCACTCGTGCGCCTTGATCGCGGCCGCCACGGCCACGGCCGAGGTGTCGGAGCCGCCACGGCCGAGGGTCGTGATGTGACCTTCGTCGTCCACGCCCTGGAAGCCGGTCACGATGACCACGCGGCCGGCGTCGAGATCGGCGCGGATGCGGGCATCGTCGATCGAGTTGATGCGAGCCTTGGTGTACGACGAGTCGGTGCGCACGGGCACCTGCCAGCCGGCGTAGCTGCGCGCGGGCACGCCTTCGGCCTGCAGCGCGATCGCCAGCATGCCGCTGGACGCCTGCTCGCCGGTGGCGGCGATCATGTCGAGTTCGCGGCCATCGGGCTGCGGCGTGATTTCGCGGGCAAGGCCCAGCAGGCGATTGGTTTCGCCCGCCATGGCCGAAGGCACCACGACGACCTGGTGGCCGGCGGCGTGCCACTTCGCGACGCGGCGCGCCACATTCTTGATGCGCTCGACCGAGCCCATCGAGGTACCGCCATACTTATGAACGATCAGGGACATCTCGTACTCTGGCTGGAGGCCCGCTCGACGAAAATAGGCGGGCAAAGCTCACTAGTTTAACGCGACGGTAAAAATTTGCGCAGGCGGAATCGAAACAGACCCGTTCTTGCGTGGATCGGCGCCGGATCACGCGCGTCTTGCGGCCGATCCTGCCCCGATTTTCCGCGCCCTCATCCGCCCTGCGGCTCGAGCCAGACCCGGCCGCGGTGGCAGCGGATCCAGTGGCCCTCGTGGGCCTGGCGCAGGTCGCGGTCGTGGCCGAGCTGGTGCAGGCCGCGCAGCTGGCGCATCAGCTCGGCCAGGCGGGCGTCGGCGGGGGCGCGCAAGCCGTGCAGGCCGAGCCAGTATCGCAGCACCTGGGCCTGGCGCGGCGGCGACAGCGCGCGCCACGCCGCCAGGTCGAAATCGCGGCCGTCGGGCGTGGCGCCGAGCGCGGCAAAATCAGACTCGGCCACCTCGGCCAGGATCTCGGCGGCCTCGGCCATGTGGCGCGCCTGGCGCGCCACGACGGCCTGCCAGCCCGGCCAGCGCGCGTCGAGCACGGGCGTGAGCCGGGTGCGCACCGCGGCGCGGGTGTAGGCCGGGTCGGTGTTGGTGGGATCCTGGACCGCATGCCAGCCGGTGCGCGCCGCGTAGGCCGCGGCGGCGGCCAGGATGCGGGCGCGGTCGAGGTCGAGCCAGGGCCGCAGATAGACGATGCCGTCGCGCGTCGTGGCCGGCCGCATCGCGCCCATGCCCTGCGGCCCGGCGCCGCGCAGCAGCCGCAGCAACACGGTCTCGGCCTGGTCGTTGCGGTGATGCGCCAGCATGACGTGGCTCACGCCGGCCTCGCGCGCCAGCCCGGCCAGGGCGGCATAGCGGGCCGCGCGCGCGGCCGCCTCGATGCCCTTGCCGCCGTCGGGCGCCACGGCCACGCGCGCGCTGTGCAGCGGCACGCCGAGCGCGACGGCCAGCGCCTCCACCTGCGCCTGCCAGTCGTCGGCCGGCGCCTGCAGGCCGTGGTGCACATGGAACAGCACCAGGTCGCGGCCCAGGCTCGCGGCCGCCACCGCCAGCATCGCCGAGTCCGCGCCGCCGCTGACCGCCACGGCCACGCGGGCGCCCGCCGGCCACTGCGCACGCAGCGGCGCGGCCAGGGCCACGAAGGGATCGTCGGCGGAAAGGGGCGCGGACATGAGGTGGGCGGTCAGGAGCGGGAAAGGCCGCGGGCGCGCCGGACGGCAAAATGGCCGGGCATCGGCCCGGCCATCGGATACGGCACGGCGACAGCCCGAGCATAACGCGGGCGCCGCCACGGCGCGGCCTGCCTCAGGCGCGCGCTTCCTGGAAGCGGCCGTACGACATCACGCGCTCGAGGCGCTGCTGGATCAGCTGGTCGGGCGTGAGGCCCTGCAGCTGGCGCAGCGCATCGCCGAGCGCACGGCGCAGCAGGCGGGCCATGACGCGCGGATCGCGGTGGGCGCCGCCCACGGGCTCGTTGACCACGCGGTCGATCAGGTTCAGGTCTTTCAGGCGCGGCGCGACGATGGCGAGCTGTTCGGCCGCCTCGGGCGCCTTGTCGGCGCTGCGCCACAGGATCGACGCGCAACCCTCGGGCGAGATCACCGAGTAGGTGGCGTACTGCAGCATCAGCACGGCGTTGCCCACGGCGATCGCCAGCGCGCCGCCCGAGCCGCCCTCGCCGATGATCGTGACGATCACGGGCACCTTGAGCTCGGCCATGGCGTACAGGTTGTGGCCGATCGCCTCGGACTGGCCGCGCTCTTCGGCGCCCACGCCGGGATAGGCGCCCGGGGTGTCGACGAAGGTGAAGATCGGCAGGCCGAACTTCTCGGCCAGGCGCATCAGGCGCAGGGCCTTGCGATAGCCCTCGGGACGCGGCATGCCGAAGTTGCGCGCGGCGCGCTCCTTGGTGTCGCGGCCCTTCTGGTGGCCGATGACCATGCAGGGCTGGCCGTTGAAGCGGGCCAGGCCGCCCACGATGGACTGGTCATCGGCGTACATGCGGTCGCCGTGCAGTTCGTGGAAGTCGGTGAACATCTCGCGCACGTAGTCGAGCGTGTACGGCCGCTGCGGGTGGCGCGCCACGAGGGCGGTCTGCCACGGCGTGAGCTTGCCGTAGATTTCCTTGGCGAGTGCCTGGCTTTTCTGCTGCAGACGGCCGATCTCGTCGGAGATGTCCACAGCGGAGTCGGCCTGCACGTAGCGCAGCTGCTCGATCTTGTTTTCAAGCTCGGCGAGCGGTTGTTCGAATTCCAGGAAAGTATTGCGCATGAAGTGTGGTTCCGTTGATGGGCGAGGCGCTGCGGATCAGTACTGGACCGGGGTCGGTTCCAGACTGCGCCACAGATACCAGGTCGCCACGGTACGCCAGGGCTGCCACGCCAACGAGACCTCACGGGCCTCGAAGCGCGAAACCGGCTCGCCGCTGAAATAGTGTAACGAGATTGCCTTGAGCAACCCAAGATCGTCCAGCGGCAGGATGTCCGGCCGCTGCAGATTGAAAATCAAAAACATCTCCGCCGTCCAGCGTCCGATGCCGCGGATCGCGACCAGCTCGGAAATGACGGCTTCGTCGTCCATCGTGGCCCAGCGCTCGGGATGCACCTTGCGCTGGCCGAAATGTTCCGCCAGATCCTGCACGTACTCGGCCTTGCGCTGCGACAGGCCGGCGGCGCGCAGGTTGGCCACGCCGGCCTTGAGCACGGTGGCGGGCGTGGGCCGCTTTCCGACGGTGTCGATGAAGCGGTTCCAGAGCGCCTCGGCGGCCTTGGTCGAGATCTGCTGGCCCACGATCGCGCGCGCCAGCGTCACGAACGGGGTGCCGCGCGACGACAGCCAGGTGTCGGCGTGCTGGGGAATGATCTTCTTGAGAATGCGGTCGCGGCGCATCAGGTGCGCGACGGCCTCCTCCCAGTAATCGGGCTTGACGAGTTCGAGTTCGGGGCTGGACATAAAGACGGGCTCGGCGATCAGGCGCGACGCCATTGGGTGACGCCACCCGGCTTGTCGTCGAGTTCGATGCCGGCGGCGCGCAGCTCGGCGCGGATCGCGTCGGCACGGGCGAAGTCGCGTCCCTGCTTGGCCTGGGCGCGTTCGGCGATCAGCGCCTCGACGCGTTCGGCAGCGAGCGCATCCGACGCGCCACCCTGCTCGATCGCCGTGGCGGAATAGCGCGTGGGCGACTGGAAGTAGGCCGCCGGATCCTGCTGCAGCAGGCCCATCAGCGCGGCGAGCGCCTTGAGCTGGCCCGCGGCGCGGGCGTCGCCGGCGCGGTTGGCCTGGCTGGCGAGCTCGAACAGGGCCGCGACCGCGCCCGAGCTGTTGAAGTCGTCGTCCATCGCGGCCTTGAAGGCCTGCGCCTGCGGCTCGTTCCAGTCGATGCCGGCGGCATCGGCCGCCACGTTCTGCAGCGTCTGGTAGAGCCGGTCGAGCGCGTTCTGCGCGTCGACCAGGTTGTCGGGCGTGTAGTTCTGCGGGCTGCGATAGTGGTTGCGCACGATGAAGAAGCGCAGCATCTCGGCTTCGCGCGGGTTGACGCGGTAGTCGGCCTCGGCATCGCCGGGCTGGCCGGCGGCGATGGTCTGGCGGATGGTGCGGAAGTTGCCCAGCGACTTCGACATCTTGTCGGAATCGACCATCAGCGGGCCGCAGTGCATCCAGACGTTGGCGAGCTGCCCGCCGAAGGCGCCTTCGGTCTGGGCGATCTCGTTCTCGTGGTGCGGGAATTTCAGGTCGGGGCCGCCGCCGTGGATGTCGAGCGGCAGGCCGAGCAGGCTCTTGCTCATGGCCGAGCACTCGATGTGCCAGCCCGGGCGGCCCATGCCGTAGGGCGACTCCCATTTGGTCTCGGGCGGCTCGTCGGCCTTGGCCGACTTCCACAGCACGAAGTCGAGCGGGTCGCGCTTGGCCGAGCCCACCGCGACGCGTTCGCCGGCGCGCAGGTCGTCGAGCGTCTTGCCCGACAGCTTGCCGTAGCCCGGGAAGCCGCGCACCGCGTAGTTCACGTCGCCGTCGTCGGCCTGGTAGGCCAGGCCGTTTTTCTCGAGCTGGCCGATGATGTCGAGCATCTCGCCCACGTATTGCGTGGCACGCGGCTCGCGATCGGGCGTCTGCACGTTGAGCGCGCGCTCGTCGGCGTGCATCGCATCGATGTAGAACTCGGTCACGTCGCCGATGCGCCGGTTGGTCTCGACCGCGCGGCGGATGATCTTGTCGTCGATGTCGGTGATGTTGCGCACGTAGTCGACCTGGTAGCCGCTGGCGCGCAGCCAGCGCTGGATCAGGTCGAACGAGATCAGCATGCGGGCATGGCCCAGATGGCAGTAGTCGTAGACGGTCATGCCGCACACGTACATGCGCACCTGCCCGGCATGCACCGGCTTGAAGGGTTCCTTGGTACGCGACAGTGTGTTGTAGATATGCAGCATGACGATAGGGAAGCGGGTCGTGGAAATCGGCGGGGCCGACGAAGGCAACGGGAGGCGACGGCGCGGGGCATCCCCCGCAAGCCCCTGGGCCGCATCGGGGCGGCGCGCGGGGCGCTAGTGCCGGACAGGCCGGCCTGGCGGGCGACAACAACAGCGCGTGGCGACCAGGCCTCGAGCCGGCGCGCGCCGCACGGACAGGACCGACGGCGACGCCCGCAGGCCACGCGCGGCGCGATCCGCCGTCTGCGCGGCCACGGCGAGTGGCTCAATCCAATGCGATCCCATCATCGTGATCCTGTTGTTGCTGAATTTCCGTGCCTGCGGGAAATGCGCCCGCGGGCCACGGCCCTGTTACCTGTGCTGCCGACGCGGCGTCCGCGGCGGGCCGGGCCCGCGCCAGGCGCATCGATACTCGTGGCGGCGGCCGGCGTGGCGACGACGCGGCGCGCCCGCAGCGACGTCACTGCCATGCCCTGCCTGCTCTGCCACGGCAGGCATGCGGCATGCCGTATTGCCTCTGCCCCTGCCCTCGAAAGACCCTGCGGCCACCCATGAAACCGCCCATCGGGCAGACCGTCCGGCGCATCCGAGGCTAAAATGGCGGTCGTCAAGTATAACAAGCGGCCCGCCGGCGCGTGCAGTCCGGTCGCGCGCCCACCTTTTACGGATGCCCTCGTGACTTCCACGCGTCTTTGCATCACCGTGCTCGCCAGCGCCCTGGCCCTGCTGCCGGCCTCGGCCAGCCTGGCCCAGTCGATGGGCGGGGGCACCAGTTTCGACCGCAATCCCATGAACAGCCGCACCAAGCTCGACCCGATCCCGCCCGAAGGCGGCTGGGACGGCCTGGCCCGGCTGCTCGAGGCCGCCAAGCCCGGCGTCGACACCCGCCTCGACCCCTCCCCCTCGCAGATCACCGACCACATCTAGGGCCTGCTCAACAAGGGCAAGAACGAGGCCGCGCTCGAGATGATCGAGGCGCGCCTGGCCGAGAGCAAGAGCCGCCGCGGCGGCACCGACGTGCAGCTGATGTTCCAGCACGCGCGCGCCCTGCACGCCCTGGACCGCGACAACGAGGCGATCGACATCTACACCGAGATGACCACGCGCTTTCCGGAACTGCCGGAGCCGTGGAACAATCTGGCGGCGATCCGCGCCGACCGGGGCGAGCTCGACCTCGCGCAACAGGCGTTGCAGATGTCGCTGCGCGCCGATCCCAATTACGCCGCCGCACGGGCCAACCTGGCCGACGTGCAGCTGCTGATCGCACTGCGTACGTATCGCCAGGAAGCCGCCCGCGGCGTGCCCGGCATGGCGCAGCGCGCCAAAGAAATCGAGACCGTGATCAAGGAAAAGCAGAGCCGATGAACACCCGATACTCTCCGCTTAAACTGCTGCGCCTGACGGCGTGCACGTTCCTGCTGGCAGCCACGCTGCCCGCAGGCGCGCTGGCCCAATCCGCTGGCACCCCCTCCACCACCTCTAAAGGCAATACATCCATGAGCACCACTCCCCGCGTCAAGCTGCACACCAACCAAGGCGACCTGGTGATCACGCTCGATGCCGAAAAGGCCCCCAAGACCGTCGAAAACTTCCTGGGTTACGTGAAGGACGGCTTCTACAACGGCACCGTGTTCCATCGCGTGATCGACGGCTTCATGATCCAGGGCGGCGGCTTCGAAGCCGGCCTCAAGCAGAAGCCCACCAAGAGCCCGATCGAGAACGAGGCCAACAACGGCCTGAAGAACGACAAGTACACCGTGGCGATGGCCCGCACCAGCGACCCGCACTCGGCCACCGCCCAGTTCTTCATCAACGTCGGCGACAACGACTTCCTGAACTTCACCGCGCCCACGCCGAACGGCTGGGGCTATGCCGTGTTCGGCAAGGTCACCGAAGGCACCGACGTGGTCGACAAGATCAAGGGCGTGAAGACCGGCAACAACGGCTTCCACCAGAACGTGCCCAAGGAAGACGTGATCATCGAAAAGGCCGAGATCATTGAATAAGCTCGAGTTTGCGGGCCCGGTCTGGCTCGCGTCCGACCTGCACCTGGGGCCGGCCACGCCGGCCACTTCCGAGGCCTTCCGTGCGTTTCTCGACGCCGCGGCCGAGGAAGCGGCCGCGCTGCTGCTGCCGGGCGACATCTTCGACGCCTGGATCGGCGACGACGTCATCGCCGCGGCGCCGCCCTGGCTGGCCGAGGTGCTGCAGGCCGTGGCGCGCACGGCGGCGCGCATCCCCGTCTATCTGGGCCGCGGCAACCGCGACTTCCTGATGGGCGAGATGCTCGCCAACCGGGTCGGCGCGAAGATGCTGCCCGAGCCGGCGCTGCTGCAGACCGACTTCGGCACGATCCTGCTCACGCACGGCGATGAGTTCTGTACGGACGATGCGCCCTACCAGCAGTTCCGCGCCATGGTGCGCGATCCGCGCTGGCAGGCCGAGTTTCTCGGCAAGACCATCCCCGAGCGGCTGGCGCTGGCGCAGCAGGCCCGGGGCGAGAGCCAGGCGGCCAACCAGAGCAAGTCCATGGAGATCATGGACGTCAACGCGCAGGCCATCGAGACGGCGTTCCGCGACAGCGGCGTTCGTGTGATGGTGCACGGCCACACCCACCGGCCGGCGCGCCACGTGCTCGAGGTGGACGGCAAAAAGCGCGAGCGCTGGGTGCTGCCCGACTGGGATTGCGATCACGCCACCCCGCCGCGCGGCGGCTGGCTGGTGATCGACGCCGACGGCCTGACGTTCTTCGAACTCGGCGACGAGGACTGATCCGTCACGCCACGTCGGCAAAGCAAAGGCCACCCTCGGGTGGCCTTTGCTTTGCCGCGGCGACCCGCGCGCGCGCCTCAGCCCTCGCCCGCCGCCGGCGGCAGCATGGGCAGGAAGGCGCCCTCGCGCTCGAAATCGCAGGCCTCGCGCGCGATGTCGATCACGGTGCGCACGACCGGACTGATCACGCTCTTCTTGAAGACCGCGTAGTAATTGATGGTGGGCAGGTCCGGTTGCACGCGCAACCGGCAGAGCGCGCCACGCGCCACCAGCGGCGCGAAGTACGAGCCCGGCAGGTAGCTGATGCCCAGGCCCAGCATGGTGAGCTGCGCCATCATGGCCAGGCTGTTGCAGGTCAGCACCCGCTTGACCGACAGCCCCTGCTGCGCGAACCAGGCATCGTAGAGATGCGACAGCGCCGAGTTGGACGGCTGGCTGATGACCGGGAACGGCCCCAGTTCGTGCGGCGTCAGGTCGCGGCGGTGATCCAGCGGCAGGCTGGGGCTGGCCATCCACACATTGACCACCGAACCCAGCGGCACGCAATCGTATTCGTAGCTCCAGAACGGGCCGGGCATGATGGCCAGGTCAAGCTCGTCGCGCTCCAGGCGCTGGTAGAGCGTGATGCCGCCGTCGATCTCGGGCAGCAGCTGGACCTTGGGATAGCGCTGGTCGAGCAGGCTGATCATGCTGGCCAGCGAGGTGAGCGCCACCAGCTCGGTGACGCCCAGGCGCACGCTGCCCTCGAAGCGCGCCGCGTCGGCCATGTCGAGCACGATGCGGCTGTTGAGCTCCAGCATTTCACGTGCGCGCTCGAACAGCTTGCGGCCATGCTGGGTGAGCAGCAGCGACTTGGCGCGGCGCTCGAACAGCGGCGCCCCCGCGAACCCCTCGAGCTCCCCGACCCGCTTGGCGACCGCCGACTGGGTGGTGTGCAGCTTGCGCGACGAGGCGCTGAAGCTGCCCAGGGTGGCGCTCCAGTAGAACGCCTCGAGTTGCTTCAGGGTATACATGGCCGAATGGGAGGACGGGCGGGCGGAAAGCCCAACCTTACCACCGCCCTCCGGGCCGGGGGCACCGTTCATGCGGGGTGGTGCGCGATGATGTCGGCCAGGAATCGTTGCGCGCGCGGATGCTTCGGCGTGCGGAAGAATTCCTCGGGCGGCGCCATTTCGAGGATCTGGCCGGCATCCATGAAGATCACGCGGTCGCTGACGTCGCGCGCGAAGCCCATTTCGTGGGTCACGCAGACCATGGTCATGCCGTCGCGCGCCAGCGACTTCATCACCTGCAGCACCTCGCCCACCATCTCGGGGTCGAGCGCGCTGGTGGGCTCGTCGAACAGCATGATGGGCGGCTTGAGCGCCAGCGCGCGGGCGATCGCCACGCGCTGCTGCTGGCCGCCCGAGAGCGAGCCCGGATAGGCGTCGATCTTGTGCCCCATGCCGACACGCTCGAGCAGCTGGCGCGCGAGCTGCTGCGCCTCGGCGCGCGGCATCTTCAGGATCTGCACCGGCGCGTACGTCACGTTGTCCAGCACGCTCATGTGCGGAAACAGATTGAACTGCTGGAACACGAAGCCGATGCCCCGGCGCAGGTGATTGATGTTCACGTCCTTGGCATGGATGTCCTTGCCGTCGATCAGGATGCGGCCGTCGGTGATGCCCTCCAGCCGGTTGATGGTGCGGATCAGCGTGGACTTGCCGGACCCCGACGGGCCGCACACCACCAGCACCTCGCCGCGGGCGACGTCCAGGTCGACGTTGGTCAGCACCTGGTGGGTGCCGTAATGCTTGTTGACGCGTTCGAGCTTGATCATGATGCGATTCCCTTTGCCGTCACGCCGGCATGGCGCGGGTGCGGCGGACCCACTGGTCCAGCCAGGCGACGCTGCGGCTCAGGCTGAAACACACGAGGAAGTAAATGATGGCCAGGATGCCGAACACCTGCAGCGGCTGGGTCAGCACCAGGTTGTTGACCTGGTTGGCGGCGAAGGTGAGCTCGTTGACGCTGATCACGTAGCCCAGCGAGGTCTCCTTGATGGTGGAGACGAACTGGCTGGTCATGCTGGGCAGCACGTTGAACAGCGCCTGCGGCAGCACCACCTTGCGCATGGTGGTCCAGTAGCCCACGCCGAGCGAACGCGAAGCCTCGATCTGGCCCTTCGGGATCGCCTCGATGCCGGAGCGGATCACCTCGGAGAGATAGGCGCTCTCGTAGATCACCAGCGCGCAGATCAGCGTCCAGAAGCCGCTGACCGCCTCGCCGGTGAGCTTGGGCACCGCGAAGTAGGCCCAGAAGATCAGCATCAGCAGCGGCATGCCGCGCACCACGTTGACCAGGGCGCGCGAGCTCAGCGCGATCCAGCGGAAGGGGCTCACGCGCGCGATGGCGATGAGCAGCGCCAGCGGCAGCGACAGCGCCAGGCCGAGCGCGGCCAGGATCAGGGTCAGGGCCAGTCCGCCCAAGGGGCCGTTGGGGTATTGCCCCACCAGCAGCATGGGCCAGTATTCACGCAGGATATCAAGCACGGCGGCCTCCCTGCCCCAGGCTGTAGCGCGCATAGATGCGCGAACCGATGAACATCAACAGGAACGAGCCGAACAGGTACATCAGCGTCGCCAGGCCGAAGGTCGCGAACGTGCGGTAGGTTTCGTTCTCGATCTCGCGCGCCTGGTAGGTGAGCTCGATCACGCCGATGGCCATGGCTACGCTGGTGTTCTTGAACAGCAGCAGCGCGCGGCCCACCAGCGGCGGGATGGAGATGCGCAGCGCCTGCGGCACGATCACGTGGCGCATGCATTGCAGGTAGGAGGAGCCGAGCGCACGCGCCGCCTCGAACTGCGTGAACGGAATGGCGCGCAGCCCGCTGCGGATGTCTTCGGCGATGTAGGCGGCGGAGCCCAGCCCGAGCGCGATCGCGGCGAGCGAGAGCTCGGCGTTGTGCTGGTAGAGCCAGGTGCGAAAGCCTTCGGGCAGCAGCTCGGGCATGCCGAAATACCAGAACAGCACCTGCACCAGCAGCGGCACGTTGCGGTGGTATTCGACGTAGGCGTCGACCAGCCAGCGGCACGGCGCCAGGTTGGTGGTGCGGATCACCACCAGCAGCACGGCCAGCGTGAACGCGATCACCCAGGCAATGAGAAAGAGCTGCACGGTGGTCAGCATGCCGCTGGCCATCTGATGCAGGTAAACGGTGTCTAGCGAGAACAAGGGTAGTACTCCGACAAACGGCGCGGCGCCCGCCGGGCGGGCGCCGTGAAGGCCGGGGCCGGGCCCCGGCCCGACCTCAGCCCGCGATGGGCGCGATCTTGAACGAGCGCTGCAGCTTGTACTGCGTGTCGGCGCCGAACCACTTCTCGAACAGCTTGGCCGCCTCGCCCGAGGTCTCGGCCTGGTCGAGGATCTGGTTCACCGCATCGATGAAGCGCGTCTCCGACTTGCGCATGCCCAGGCCCCACGATTCGTCGAACACCGACTTCTCGAGGATGGTAACCGGCGCGGTGGGCGGGCTCTGCAGCTGCAGGCGCACCAGCACCAGTTCGGAGGCGAACTGCGCATCGACCTTCTTCTGCTGGAGCGCCAGGTAGGCGGCCGAGCTGTCGGTGTAGCCGATCACCTGCGACTTGCTCAGGATGCGCTTGATCTCGCGCTCCGAGCTCGAGCCCTTGGTGGCGGCGACGCGGCGGCCATCGACGGCGGCGGCGTCGGCCAGGCCGGAATCCTTGCGCACCATCAGCTTCTGCGGGCTGACGTAGTAGGCGCGGCTGAAGGCGATCTGTTCGGCGCGCTCGGGCGAGTAGCCCAGGTTGGCGGCCAGGATGTCGACCCGGGCTTCGTTGAGCTCGGGCACGCGGGCGGCCACCGACAGCAGCTTGTAGCTGACCTTCACGCCGAGCTTGTCGGCCACCAGCTTGCACATGTCGACGTCGTAGCCCACCACGGTGCGGGTCGCCGCGTCCTGGAAGCTGAACGGCTGCGAAGTGCCGAGCGTGCCGCAGATGAGTTCGCCGCGCTTCTTGACGTCGTCGAGCTGGTCGGCGTGCACCGTGCCGGCCAGTGCGAACAGGCCCATCGCGAAGGCTGCCAGCAGATTGCGTTTCATGGAATTCCCCTTGTCTGGTTGTGGAAGGTGCGACGGCCGCGCGGGCCGCCGCGCAGGTCGCTTCAGTTCAACTTCTCGCAGGCGGCGCGGATGGCCGCGCAGCCCTGTTCGATGTCCGCCAGCGAGGCGGCGAACGACAGCCGGAACGTGCCGGGCACGCCATAGGGCGTGCCGTCGATCACGGCCACGCCGGCCTCGCGCAGCAGGTAGTGCACGAAGTCGGTGTCGGTCTCGATCCGCTTGCCGTCGGCGGTGCGCTTGCCCAGCACGCCGTTGCAGTCCGGGAACACGTAGAACGCGCCCTCGGGCACCACCACCTTCAGGCCGGGCGCGCCGGTGAGCGCGGCCACCGCCGCGTCGCGGCGCGTCTTGAAGATGCCGGCGAACTCGGCCACGCAGTCCTGCGGGCCCGCCAGCGCTTCGAGCGCGGCGGCCTGGCTGATCGAGCTGGCGCCCGAGGTGCTCTGCGACTGCAGGATGGCCATCGCCTTGATGAGCTCGTCCGGTCCCGCGCCGTAGCCGATGCGCCAGCCGGTCATGGCATAGGCCTTGGACACGCCGTTGACCACCAGCGTGCGGCTGGCGAGCCCGGGCGCGATCTGCAGCGGGTGCACGGTCGGCGTGTCGGTGAAGTTCAGGCGGGCGTAGATGTCGTCCGTCATGAGCCACACGTGCGGGTGGCGCGCCAGCACCTCGGTGAGGCCGCGCCAGTCGTCGGCGGTGTAGATCGCGCCGGTGGGATTGCTCGGGGCGTTGAGCATCAGCCACTTGGTGCGCGGCGTGATGGCGGCCTCGAGCGCGGCGGGCGTGAGCTTGTACTGGGTCTCGGGCGTGGTGGCCACGGCCACCGGCACGCCGCCGTTGACCAGCACCATGTCCGGGTACGACACCCAGTACGGCGCCGGGATGATGACCTCGTCACCGTCGTTGAGGGTCGCGGCCAGGCCGTTGTAGAGCACCTGCTTGGCGCCCGTGCCCACGATGATGCGCGACTCGGGATAGTCGACCCCGGTCTCTTCGAGCAGGCGCGCGCGCACCGCGCGGCGCAGCGCCAGGGTGCCCTGCGCGGGCGGGTACTTGGTCTGGCCCTGGCGCATCGCGGCCGCGGCGGCGTCGCAGATGTGCGCCGGGGTCGAGAAGTCGGGCTCACCCACGGTCAGGTCGATGATGCGGCGACCCTCTTCGCGCAGCTGCGCGACGATGGCGCGCGTCGCCACGCTGGGCGACAGCTTGATGCGCTTGATCTTTTCGGCGATGAAACTCACTTGGCGCCTCCGGTCTTTTCGGCGATGGTGCGATCGACCCAGGGCTTGGTGTAGGTGCCGGCGCGCAGCTTTTCCTTGGTCAGTTGCTCGTCGCTTTCCTTCTTGCGGGCGGCGGCCAGCGCGTCGGCGGCCAGCGCCAGCGGCACCGCCACCACGCCGTCGGCATCGCCGATGATGACGTCGCCGGCGCAGATCACCTGGCCGCCGATGCTCACCGGCACGTTGATTTCGCCGGGGCCGTCCTTGTAGGGGCCCTTGTGCGACACGCCGCGCGCGAAGCAGCCGAAGTCGCCCTGCTGGAACACGTCGAGGTCGCGCACCGCGCCGTCGATCACGAAGGCCACGATGCCGCGCGACTGGGCATCCATCGCCATCAGCTCGCCGACCAGCGCGTTGGTGAGCTGGCCCGCGCCGTCGACCACGATCACGTCGCCGGGGCCGGCGAGCGCGATCGCCTTGTGGATCATCAGGTTGTCGCCCGGACGGGTCTTGACCGTGACCGCGCGCCCGACGATGCGGGCGGCGTTGCGGTGCAGGGCGTCGAGGCCCTGGGCGCCGTAGAGGCGGCCCATGCAATCACTGATCTGGGCCGTGCCGATGTCGGCAAAGCCGGCCACGATGTCGTCGGCGACGCGCGGCTCGGGCTGGGGAAGAATTCGAAAACCGAAGGAGCTCATGGAAGGGAACACATGCCGGGTGGGAACAGGCATGCATTACAAGCCCGCAGGCTGCCTTCCTCAAAACGATATAAATTCGGGGCGATCCACGAATTTTTTTCGTGGATCGCCCCGCTCAGGGTATTCCCTTATTCTTAGGCCTTGGTCAGCAGCCACACCGCGACGACGATGCCGAGCGCGATCCGGTACCACGCGAAGCCGCGATAGGTGTGGTTGGCGACGAAGCGCAGCACCGCCCGCACCACCAGCAGCGCGCTCAGGAAGGCCGCGACGAATCCCACGGCGATGCCGGAGAGGTCGTGGCTGGTGAGCACGTCGAAGTTGCGATACAGGTCGTACACGGCCGCGCCCAGCATGGTGGGCATGGCCAGGAAGAACGAGAACTCGGTCGCGGTCTTGCGCTGGATGCCGGCGATCATGCCGCCGATGATGGTGGCGCCCGAGCGCGAGGTGCCGGGGATCATGGCCAGGCATTGCGCCACGCCCACGCCCAGCGCCTGCTTCCAGCTGATCTGCTCGAGCGTGTGCGCGGTGGCGCGTTCATCCGAGGCGGTGTCGTCGGAGGCGCCCGGCCGGTCGCCCGGGGTGTGGTGGGTGCGGCGCTCCACGTACAGCATGATGAGGCCGCCCAGCACCAGCGTGACCGCCACCACGCCGGGGTGATAGAACACCGACTTGATGGTCTTGATGAAGATCGCGCCGATCACCGCCGCCGGCAGGAAGGCCAGCAGCAGGTTGCGGGTGAACAGCACCTCCTGGCGCACCCCGGTCAGGGTGCCGTGGATCAACTGCCACAGCCGCGCGCGGAAGATCCACATCACGGCCAGGATCGCGCCGAGCTGGATCACGACCTCGAACACCTTGCCGGTGCCCGATTCGAAATTGATCAGGTCGCCGATCAGGATCAGGTGGCCCGTGGAGGACACCGGAATGAATTCGGTCAGCCCCTCGATGATGCCGAGGAAAAATGCCTTGATGAGATACAGGGTGCTTTCGGTCATGGATCAGTGGGTTGGGATCAATCTTGATCGGTGGTGTCGGAGTCTTCGACCGGGCCGAGATAGTGGCGTTCCACCTTCACCGAGGCGATGCGGCGGCCGTCCATCTGCAGCACCTCGAAGCGGAAGCGGTAGTAGTGGGTCTCGAATTCGCAGACGTCGCCGGGCTTGGGCAGGTGGCCGAAGCGGCCGAGCAGGTAGCCGGCCAGCGTGGAGTAATCCTGCGACTCGTCGATCAGGCCTTCGGTGTCGAGCACCTGCTCGACGTGGCGCAGGTCGGCGGCGCCATCGATCTGCCAGACGTCGTCGCCCACGGCGAGAATGTCGGGCAGCTCGTCTTCATCGGGGAATTCGCCGGCGATCGCCTCGAACACGTCGATCGGCGTGACCAGCCCTTCGATCGCGCCGAACTCATCGGCCACCAGCACCAGCTGGCCGCGCGAGCGCTTGAGGGTGTCCATCAGGCGCAGGATGCCGATCGACTCGTGCACGATGATCGGATCGCGCAGGCGATTGCGGCGGATGCGGCCCTCGGTGATGAGGTCGGCGACCAGGTCCTTGGCGCGGCCGATGCCCAGCACCTCGTCGAGCGAGCCGCGGCACACCGGGAAGAAGCTGTGGGGCGCGCTCATCAGCTGCTGCTTTATCTGCTCGGGATCGTCGTCGATGTTGACCCACGACAGGTCGGTGCGCGGCGTCATGATGGAGCGGATCGAGCGCTCGGCCAGCGTCAGCACGCCGCTCACCATGTTGCGCTCCTCCACGCCGAAGGCCGGCATGGCGGGCGCGTTGGCGCTGGGTTCGGAGGGTTCTTCGCTCTGCGGGCGCTTGCCCAGCATGCGCAGCACGGCCACGGCGGTGCGGTCGCGCATGGGTCGGCGCGCATCGAACTTGAGCACGTTGCGGCGCGCGATCTGGTTGAGCGCCTCGATCATCACCGAGAAGCCGATGGCCGCGTACAGGTAGCCCTTGGGCACCTTGAAGCCGAACGCCTCGGCCACCAGCGAGAAGCCGATCATCAGCAGGAAGCACAGGCACAGCACCACCACGGTGGGGTGGGCGTTGACGAAGCGCGTGAGCGGCTTGGAGGCGGCCAGCATGATGCCGATGGCGATCACGACGGCCACCATCATGATGGCGAGGTGGTCGACCATGCCGACGGCGGTGATCACCGAGTCGAGCGAGAACACGGCGTCGAGCACCACGATCTGCGTGACCGTGACCCAGAAGCTCGGATAGGAGCGCGACCCGCCCTGCTCTTCGCCATGGCCGCCGTCGATGCGCTCGTGCAGCTCCATCGTGCCCTTGAAGAGCAGGAAGAAGCCGCCGATGCCGAGGATCAGGTCGCGGCCGGAGAAGGCGAACGGGCCCACCGAGAAGAGCGGCTCGGTCAGGGTGACCAGCCAGGACATGACGGAGAGCAGACCCAGTCTCATCACGAGGGCCAGCGACAGGCCCACGATGCGCGCGCGGTCACGCTGCGAGGGAGGCAGCTTGTCCGCCAGGATGGCGATGAAGATGAGGTTGTCGATCCCGAGGACGATTTCAAGGACGACAAGGGTAAGCAGGCCGACCCACGCAGCGGGGTCCAGCAGCCACTCCATCAGGTGCTCCAACAGTTACAAGACCGGTAATCGTACATGGAATCCCGGTGACACGCCGGTGACAAACCTTTGCCGAACGAGGCGCGGCGCGCCTCGGGCACAGGCAGGTTCCGGCAGGAAAATGGCCCCGGACGATAGCCGCGCGCGCCTGACGCCGGCATGAAAGCGGGCCGGATCGATCGGCGGGGTCCGGAGCACGCGGCGCAAGATCCGCGCCCGCGGCCACACCGAAAAACCGGCCTTGCGGCCGGCTTCGGATCGCGCTTGCGGGCGGTGCCGCTCAGGCGGCGTCGCGCGGCTGCAGCGAGGTCAGCATCTGGGTGAAGACCTTGGGCGTGCCGGCCAGGACGTTGCCCGAATCGAGCCAGCCCTGTTCGCCGTCGAAGTCGGCCACCAGGCCGCCGGCCTCGAGCACCAGCAGGCTGCCGGCGGCGAGGTCCCAGGGCTTGAGCTTGACGCCGCAGAAGCCGTCGAGGCGGCCGCTGGCGACGTAGGCCAGGTCGAGCACCGTCGAGCCCATGCGGCGCACGCCGGCGCAGCCGTCGGCCATGTCGCGGAAGCGATCCGACTTGGCGTCGGCGCCATTGGGCCAGTGGGCGCCCAGCAGCGCGTCGTGGTAGCGGATGCGGCCCGAGACGCGCACGCGGCGGTCGTTCAGGAAGGTGCCGCTGCCCCGGCTGGCGGTGAAGAGCTCGTTGCGGGCCGGATCGTAGACCACGGCCTGGGTGACCTGGCCGCGCTGGGTCAGGGCGATCGACACGGCGTAGTTGGGCAGGCCGTGGATGTAGTTGGTGGTGCCGTCGAGCGGATCGATGATCCACTGGAACTCGGCCTGGTCGGGGCCCTGCAGGCCGTATTCCTCGCCCAGCACGGCGTGGTCGGGATACGCGGTGCGCAGCACTTCGACAATGGCCTCTTCCGAGGCACGATCCACTTCCGTGACATAATCGCGCGGCCCCTTGCGGGCCACGCTGAGCTTGTCGAGGTCCATGCTGGCACGATTGATGATGGTGCCGGCACGGCGAGCCGCCTTGATGGCGATGTTGAGCATCGGATGCATAGAATTCCGTACGAATGCGGTGTGGTGGCGGTGTACTGACGGTGTCCGGGGCCCCGTCGCGGGGCCGATCCCGAGGTCGGGCCGATCGCGCGGATCACGCTCGCCGCCCCAGCCGGTACGATACCAGCGTTGCGTCTTGCGGCGGCGCCGGCCGGTCTCCAGACCCGGGCTGCACAAGACATGGCGGCTCGGCAAAATCAACCCGAAACCAGGAAAGCACGTAAGCCAAACGGGCTATTTTAAATGACTCAAGGATTTTCACGCGTAAGGTTCATCATGGTCCAGCCCAGCCACCCCGGAAACGTGGGTTCGGCGGCACGGGCAATCAAGACCATGGGCTTTGCCGACCTGGTGCTGGTCGAGCCCAAATTGCCCGACATGACGGCCCATCCGGACGCGATCGCGCTGGCCAGCGGCGCCAGCGACGTGCTCGAGCAGGCGCGCATTTACGCCACCCTCGAAGAGGCGCTGGCGCCGGTCACCCTGGCCTTCGCCCTCACCGCGCGCGTGCGCGACCTGGGCCCGCCGCCCTGCGACATCCGCGAGGCCGCCACGCTGGCGCGCGCCCATCTTGACGAGACGGCCGACGGCGTGGTCGCCATCGTGCTGGGCACCGAGCGCGCGGGGCTGACCAACGCGCAGATCGGGCTCTGTCACCGTATTTGCCACATCCCGGCCAATCCGGAGTACAGCTCCCTGAACGTGGCGCAGGCGCTACAGCTGGCCGCCTGGGAGGTGCGCTACGCCCTGCTCGCCGCCAGCGGCGCGCCGATGCTGCCCGCCTCCACCGCCCAGCAGCCCGACCCGGGCGCCGAGCCGGCCAGCGGCGCGGCCGTGCACGCCCTGCTCGCCCACTGGGAAGAGGCGCTGGTCGCGGTCGAGTTCCTCGATCCGGCCCATCCCAAGAAGCTGGTGCCGCGCATGCGCCACCTGTTCGGCAAGAGCGCCCTGACCAAAGACGAGGTCGACATTCTGCGCGGGGTCTGCACCGCGATGATCGGCGCCGCCAGGCGCGCCACGCCGCGCGGCAAGTGAAAAAAGAAAAGCCCCGCCGCAGCGGGGCTTTTCACTGGGGCGACGCGGGGTCAGTCGACCTTGGCGCCGGAGGCCTTGACCACCGGGGCCCAGCCGTCGACCTCGGCCTTGATGAAGGCGCCGAACTCGGCCGGCGTGGTCTTCTGGCCGACCGCACCCAGGCTCTCGTAGGCCTTGATGACCTCGGGATTGTCGAGCGCCTTGACCATGGCGGCGTTCAGCTTCTCGACCACCTCGGGCGGCGTGCCCTTCGGGGCGATCATGCCGAACCACGACGACACGTCGAAGTTGGCGAAGCCCGATTCCTGCATGGTGGGCAGGTCGGGGGCGCTCTTGGAGCGCTCCTTGGTGGTGACGGCGAGCGCGCGCAGCTTGCCGTTCTGCACGTGCGGCCACGACGAGGGCATGTTGTCGAACATGAACTGCACCTGGCCGCCGATCAGGTCGGTGATGGCCGGGGCGCTGCCCTTGTAGGGCACGTGCAGCACGTCGATGCCGGCGGTCTGCTTGAACAGCTCGCCCGCCATGTGGATGGAGGTGCCGCTGCCCGACGAGGCGAACGCCAGCTTGCCGGGATTCTTCTTGGCGTAGTCGACCAGCTCCTTGACCGACTTGACCGGCACCTGCGGGTTCACGACCAGCACGTTCGGCACCTTGGCGCCGAGCGCCACCGGGGTGAAGTCCTTCACCAGGTCGAAGTTGACGTTTTTGTAGAGCGTCTGGTTGATGGCGCTGGTGACGGCCACGAACAGCACGGTGTAGCCATCGGGCGTGGCGCGCGCCACGTAGTCGGTGGCGATGTTGCTGCCGCCGCCCGGCTTGTTTTCGACCACGAACGACTGGCCCAGCTGCTGCGTGAGCTCCTTGGCCATGATGCGCGCGATCACGTCGGTGGTGCCGCCCGCCGAGAAGCCGACCACGATGCGCACGGGCTTGTCCGGATAACCGGCGGCCTGGGCAGGGGCGCTGAGGGCAAAGGCGCTGATGACGCCGGCGGCAACGCCGGAAAGCATGCGCGACAGACGAGGCTTGTGAGCCAGGGTCATGGTGTCTCTCTCCATAATCTGTCCAGTGTATGGACGTATAAAAATTATTCGCAGCCAATGATGCGCTATACACGGAGACGCCATCAAGGTAAAGTCCACTGGACGGACAATGGTTTTCCCGGTATTTCCTTGTGAAATGCCGTAAGTAGAAGAGATATCCATGCAAGAGAGCGAGACAGCGGCCGCCGGGCCGCGCACCCTGCGCCGCGGGCTGACCGTGCTGGCGGCGCTGCGGGACCATGGCAATGCCGGTTTGAGCGTGACCGACATCGCCCGCCAGACCGGTATTCAACGCCCCACCATCTATCGGCTGCTGGCCGCCCTGCTCGACGCGGGCCTGGTCAGCGCCATCCAGGGCACGAAGAAGTATCGCGCCCAGCTTGCCCCCGATTTCGATGCCGGCTCGCCCGATCCGCGCGTGCGCCAGATGCTGCCCGTGTTGCGGCGCCTGGCCGAACGCACGGGCGACGCGGTGTTCCTGGTGGTGCGCGAAGGCGACGAATCCATCAGCCTGCACCGCGAGATCGGCAGCTATCCCGTGCAGATCCTGGCCACCTACGCCGGCAAGCGCCAGCCGCTCGGCGTGGGCTCGGGCGGCATGGCGCTGCTGGCCGCCCTGCCCGATCCGGTGGCCCATGGCATCGTGGCGCGCAACTCCGGCCTGCTCGACGAGTACGGCGGCATGACGCCCAACGAGATGTACCGCCTGATCGAGAACACCCGCTCGCGCGGCTACTCGGTGGTCGGCAACCATGCGGTGCGCGGCGCGCTCGGCGTGGGCTGCGCGCTGCTCGATGCGCAGGGCGCGCCCCTGCTCGCGGTGAGCGTGACGGCCATCATCGATCGCATGCCGGCGCAGCGCCAGCGCGAGATCGCCGGCTGGATCAAGGCCGAGCTGGCGCGCCTGAGCGTCAAGACCTGAGGCTCGCCCGGGCCTGCGCACAGGCAGGCGGCGAGGCGCGACCGGACGGCCGCGGGGCGCAAAAAAGGCGGGCCGCGGCCCGCCTTTCGCATGACACGGCCGGACTCAGGTGCCCACGCGCAGCGGGCTGCCGAGCTTGCGCAGCGCCGCGATCACGCTGAGCGCGGTGATGCGGCCGGTCTTGGGATTTTCCGACGGCACGTTCTGGATCTCGACCGCGAAACTCGCCGAGTCGGCATCGACTTCGACGCGGTGGATGTTGCGCGTCACGGCCGGGTCGGCCCAGATCTCCAGCGTGGTGCGATCCGGGCCGATGCCCGCCAGCGACACGCTCACCGCCACGTTGAGGTTGGCCGGAAAGCCCACCGCCGCCTCGCGCGGCGAGCCGCGGAAGATGCGGGTGGCCTCGGTGATGCCGTCCACGTCGATGTCGTGCGTTTCGAGATACGGCGCGCCCTTCAGGCCGCGCGGCGGCTTGCGCGTGATCATCGTGACCGAGCGGATCTCGCCCTCGGCGGCCGCCGTGATCGCGTCCAGCCCGAGAATGGCGCCGGACGGCACGATGATCTGCGCGCCGCGCTCGCGCGCCGCCGCGATCAGGTCTTCATTGGCCAGCAGCGCGCCGGAGCTCAGCACGACGAGCTTCTTGCCTGCGGCGATCACCGGCTCGGCCAGCGTGCGGAACACCGCCGCCGGCGCGCACTCGACCACCACGTCGCAATGCGCGGCGAGCTCGGCCAGCGTGGCGTACACGGGCGGCTTGCCGCGCCAGGCCACCGCCTGCGAGGGCTGCTGCGGATCGCGCACGCCGACGGCGGCGAGCGTGAGGCCGGGAATGCCCGCGTCCAGCGCGCGCGCCACGGCCTGGCCGATGGCGCCGAAACCCGCGATGCCGACTCGATAACTGTTCATACTGCGTCTCTTCCTGTCGATGATGAGGTGGGGCGCCGCTGCGCCCGCCCCGATGCTAGGCCACGGACCCGGCCGCGGCAAACGATTCGTTCTGGCCCTGCCCATGAGCGCCGCTCATGACGAAGGCGCGCGTGGCCTGGGCCTCGCGCAGCACCCAGTCGCGGAACGTGGCGACGGCCTCGCGCTCGCTCCACGCGCCATGGGTCAGCAGGTAGTACTCGCCGGCGCTCCTGAGCGCAGTCGCGGGCCGCCACGGCACCGCCAGCTCGCTGGCGCCGGGGTAGCCTTCGAGCAGCACCTCCGGGATCAACGCGACGCCCTTGTGCTCCTGCGCCGCGCGTAGCGCGATGTAGAAGTGGCCGTAGTCGAGCCCGCTGGCCTGCGCCGGCGGCGCGGTTCCTTGCGCACGCAACCAGTCGCGCCAGGCGTGCGGCCGGCTGGCGGTATGGATCAGCGGGAAGGTCAGCAGCTCGTCCAGCGAGTCGATCGGGCCGCCCTGCGCCAGCAGGCGGCGCGACATCACCGGCACCAGCACGTCGTCGAACAGATGGTCGGCGCAGACGCCGTCCCAGCGCTGCACCAGCGTGAGGTCGATGCCGGGCTGCTGGCGCGCATAGCGCCGGCCGGCGAGCGGGCCGACGCGGATCGCCACGTCCACGCCGTCGGCCTGCATGTCGAGCGGCCGGATGTCGGAGACCACCCGCACCTCGATGTGGCGATGCGCCGTGGTGAACGCGGCCAGCCGCGGCATCAGCCAGAGCTGGCCGATGGTGGGCAGCGTGTTGACGATCAGCACCTCGCCGCGGTCGCGGCGCATCAGGCGGCTGGTGGCGTGTTCGAGCTCGGCCAGCAGGCGGCGGCAGGCCTCGTAGTACTGCATGCCGGCCGGCGTGAGCTCCACCTTGCGCGCCAGCCGCACGAACAGCTTCTTGCCCAGGAAGGCCTCGAGCTTGCGCACCTGCAGGCTGATGGCGCCCTGCGTGACGGCGAGCTCCTGCGCGGCCAGGGTGAACGAGCGATGGCGCGCGGCTGCCTCGAACGAGCGGACCGACAACAACGGCGGCAGGTTGCGCGTGGCAGCCATGGGGCGCGGACTCCGGCGGGTTATTGCACCTCGATGCGGGCCTGCTTGATGACGCCCGCCCAGGTGGCGTTCTCGGATTGCACGTAGGTTTCGAAGGCCTGGCGCGCCAGCGGCAGCGTGTCGATGCCGCGCGCGCGGAAGTCGGCGGCGAGCGCCGGATCGGCCAGCGCCGCCTGCAGCGCCTCGGACAGCCTGGCCACCGCCTGCGGCGGCGTGCCGGCCGGCACGAACAGGCCGAACCACGTGCTGGCATTGTAGTCGACCCCCAGCTCCTTCAGCGTGGGCACGTCGGGCAGCAAGGGCGAGCGCGCCTCGGTGGTGGTGGCGAGCGGCCGCACGCGCTGGCCCTGCACGCCGGCCAGCGTGGTCGGCAGCGGATCGACCATCAGGTCGATCTGGCCGCCGATCAGGTCGGTCATCGCGGGCGCGCCGCCCCGGTACGGCACGTGCATGAAGCGCGTGCCGGCGCGGATGTTGAGCAGCTCGGCCTGCACGTGATGGCTGGTGCCGGCGCCGGCCGAGCCGTAGGTCAGCGCGCCGGGCCGGGCGCGGTCGGCCGCGGCCAGGTCGGCCCAGGTCTTGTAGGGCGACTGGCTCGACACGATGAGCACGCTGGGCACCGAGGCGATGCCGCCGACGGCGATCAGGTCGCGCGCCACGTCGTAGCCCACGTTGCGATAGAGGTTGGGTGCGACCGCGATGGTGCTGGCCGCGCCGAGCAGCACGGTGTAGCCATCGGGCGCGCTGGTGGCCGCGGACTGGGTGCCGATGGTGCCGCCGGCGCCGGGCTTGTTCTCGACCACGACGGTGGTGCCGAGCTTGTCGGAGAGCGTCTTGAACAGCAGGCGCCCGATGGTGTCATTGATGCCGCCGGCGGGAAACGGCACCACCGCGCGCACCTGGCGGGCGGGATAGTTTTCCTGGGCCATCGCCCACGACGGGACGACGGCGCAGCACAGGGTGGCAAACGTGAGGGCGAGGCGGCGTGACAGGCGCATGGCGCGGCTCCAAGAGCGACGGAACGATGCCCAACGGGCAGGAAGTTCCGGCGAGTCTGGAGCGCGGCGCCCGCGCGCGCAAACGATTAATTGTGGCCCACGGATTAGCCAGACTCATGCATCGGCATGGCTCGCGCGCACCATGGCGGCGCACGACGGGCAGGCATCGCCCGGCGCCCGGCAGGCCCGCCGGTCGCGCGCGGGTGGCCGGCCTCTGCGACGCCGGGCCGCAGCGCGCGGCGCGCGGCGAGCGGCGAGCCCCTGCCCCATGTTGGGGCCGATCCGGGCCGGACGTATCGCGACGGCGTCGCGCAGACGCGACGCCCTGGCCGCGCGCGGCGGGGCCCGACGCATGGGCCGGACTCGCCGCGCCGGCCGGCTTCAGTCGGTGTGATGGCCGGCCGGGCCGGCGCTGCCGTCCTTGGCCTGGATCTCGCGCACCGGGATCGGCGGGCGGAAGCCGGCCTCGGACAGCATCAGGCGGATGCGATGGAACAGGTCCCAGCGCAGGTCCCAGAAGTTGGCGGCCTGGGCCCAGGCCCGCACCGTGACCAGCGTGCCGTTGTCGCGGTACTCGGTGGCCATGATCATCGGCGCCGGATCCTGGTTCACGAGCGGATGTTCGGCCATCAGCTTCTTCAGGCGCTCGATGGCGTCGCCCACGTCGTCGCCATACTGGATGACGACGGGGATGTCCATGCGGCGCGTGGTGTTGCGGCTGTAGTTGGTGATGGTGGCGTTCCAGACGGTGCTGTTGGGCAGCGACACGTTGATGCCGTCGCCCTGCACCAGCCGGGTCAGGAACAGGCCGACCTCGCTCACCGTGCCTTCCGTGCCCGACGACAGCGCGACGTATTCGCCGGTGCGGATCGGGCGCAGGATCAGCAGCATGATGCCGGCCGAGATGTTCTGCAGCGTGCCCTGCAGGGCCAGGCCGATGGCCAGGCCGGCGGCGCCGAGCACCGCGATCAGGCTGGCGGTCTGGACGCCGAAGCGGGCCAGCACGGCGATCAGGGTGAAGATGCGGACCGACCAGACCACCGCCGCCTGGAACATCGGCACGATGGTGGGATCGATGCGCGGCGAGCGCGACGCCGCGCGACGCACCCAGCGGCCCAGGATGGCGGACACCCACCAGCCGATGATGAGGGTGATCAGCGCGACGACCAGGTTCAGCCCCAGGTCGAAGAAGCGCGGGAACATTCCGGCGAAGCCGTCGTAAGCCTCTTGCATAGCGTCTCCAGCAATGAACGAAAAAAGCCCCGCGCTTGCGCGCGAGGGATGCTCGAACTCTAGCAGAAGCAAGCGCTGCGCCCGGGGCGGGCGCGCGGCCGATGCGTCAAAGTTTGTAAACGCGCCGGCGCGCGGCTCAGAGACGGCGGAAGTGGTTGTCCCAGGCCTGGCCGCCCGGCGCGATCAGCGCCTCGGGGGCGCCGGCGGGCGCCGCCACGTGCACCATCGCCCCCAGGCCGCTGGAGAGCAGGAAGCCGCCGGCGCGGTGCGGCGCCACGCCGCAGCCGTCGGCGAGCCGGGTCAGGCCGAGCTGGCGGCCGCTGTCGGCGTCCCAGTAGAGCACCTGGCCGCCGACCGGGCTGGAGGTGGCGATGATGCGGCCCGCGGGATCGGCCGAGACCGAGCCCACATAGTTGCGCATGTCGCGCAATACCTCGGCGGGCCCCGCGAACAGCGTGGGCGCCTCGCCGCGCACATGCCGCCCGACCAGGGCCGGGCGTTCGCCGGCCGGCCCCATGTGCTGGCAGCCGAACCAGACCCGTCCGCGCGCGTCGAGCGCCAGGTGGCGGATCGAGAGCCGGTGCCAGCGCGGATCGAGCGTGACCTGCTCGAGCAGCTCGCCGCTCCTCGCGTCGACATAGGCGAGCGACGGCGCCATGGTGTCGAGATTGAGCTCGAGCTTGCCGTAGTCGGGATGCGTGAGGATGCCGCCGTTGGCCACGCACAGCGTGCGCCCGTCGGGCATCAGCACCACTTCGTGCGGGCCGATGCCGGCGCAATCGAATTCGCCCACGCGCTTGTAGTTTCCGCCGCGCGAGACATCGTAGATGCCCAGCACGCCGCGGCCGCCCTCGTAGTCGTTCTCGGTGGCGAGCATGAGCTGGCCGCCCGGCAGATAGACGCCATGGCCGAAGAAATGGCGGCCCTCGGCCGCCTCGATCACCTGCGGCACGGCCCGGCCCTGCACGTCGAAGGCCATGGCGAAGAAGCCGGGCTGGCGGCCGAACA
>Ga0160496_1000320_pt1 | contig 25857 bp, 24 predicted proteins | sample DIDPMG_2_FD_108231 | JGI IMG/M metagenome (GOLD analysis project Ga0160496, IMG submission 108231) | Enriched soil microbial communities from UW Madison campus, WI, USA - DID2937_E24_FP MG | ecosystem: Environmental > Terrestrial > Soil > Grasslands | place: USA: Madison, Wisconsin | collected...
CCGGCCTTCGACCTGCTGTTCTGGAACGCCGACAGCACCAATCTGCCGGGGCCGTTCTTCGCCTGGTACTTCCGCAACACCTATCTCGAAAACAACCTCAAGGTGCCCGGCCTGGCGCAGGCCGCCGACACGCCGATCGACCTGACCCGCCTCGACATGCCGGCCTATCTGTTCGGCTCGCGCGAAGATCACATCGTGCCGTGGGTGTCGGCCTACGCGTCCACGCAGCTGCTGCGCGGACCGCGCCGCTTCGTGCTGGGCGCGTCGGGCCACATCGCCGGCGTCATCAATCCGCCGGCCAAGAAAAAACGCAGCTACTGGGTCGGCCCCGAAAGCGACGACCTGCCCGGCGATCCCAACGCCTGGCTGGCGCAGGCCCAGGAGCAGCCCGGCAGCTGGTGGCCCGACTGGGCCGACTGGCTGGGCAGCCACGCCGGCCCCAAGGTGGCCGCGCGCCGCCAGCTCGGCAACAAACGCTATACCCCGCTCGAAGCCGCACCGGGCAGCTACGTGAAGGTGCGGGCAGTCTAGCAATGCACTACCGGGCGCGCGCCAGACGCGGCCCGGCGTTTCATCCATCAACATGCGTGCGTCACCCAAGGAGGGTTTCAAATGAGCGGAAAACTGGCATATGTGACGGGCGGTATGGGCGGCATCGGAACGGCGATCTGCCAACGGCTGGCCAAGGACGGTTTCCGCGTCGTGGCGGGCTGCGGTCCCAGCCGTAACTACCAACAATGGATCGACGAGCAGGCCGCCCAGGGCTACACCTTCTACGCGTCGGTCGGCAACGTCTCCGACTGGGACTCCACCGTGGAGGCGTTCGACAAGATCAAGGCCGACCACGGCGAGGTCGACGTGCTGGTCAACAACGCGGGCATCACGCGCGACGGCCTGTTCCGCAAGATGTCGGTCGACGACTGGCGCGCGGTGATCGACACCAACCTCAACAGCCTCTTCAACGTCACCAAGCAAGTGGTCGACGGCATGGTCGAACGCCAGTTCGGCCGCATCGTCAATATCAGCTCGGTCAATGGCCAGAAGGGTCAGTTCGGCCAGACCAACTACTCCACCGCCAAGGCCGGCATCCACGGCTTCACCATGGCGCTGGCGCAGGAGCTCGCCAGCAAGGGCGTGACGGTCAACACGATCTCGCCGGGCTACATCGGCACGGACATGGTCCGCGCGATCCGCCCCGACGTGCTCGAGAAGATCGTCGCCACCATCCCGGTGCGCCGCCTCGGCACGCCGGAAGAGATCGCCTCCATGACCTCGTGGCTGGCGGGCGAGGAATCGGGTTTCGCCACGGGCGCGGATTTTTCGCTCAACGGCGGCCTGCACATGGGTTGAGCGGGTCAGGTCCGGCAACACACAGGAGACGCCGGGCGCGTCCGCTTGCAGCGGCCGCCCGGCATTGCACGTAAAATCATTCAAAGTTAAAGAGATCTCCCGATCTCGGGGACAACCATGACGCAAGCTCAGACTGGCGCCGCCCAGCGCCTGATCAAGAAGTACCCGAACCGCCGCTTGTACGACACGCAGACCAGCACCTACATCACGCTGGCCGACGTCAAGCAGCTGGTGCTCGCCAATGAGGAATTCCAGGTCGTCGATGCCAAGAGTGGCGAGGAGCTCACGCGCAGCATCCTGCTGCAGATCATTCTCGAAGAAGAGAGCGGCGGCATGCCGATGTTCTCGTCGAACATGCTGTCGCAGATCATCCGCTTCTACGGCCACGCCATGCAGGGCATCATGGGTTCCTACCTGGAGAAGAACATCCAGGCGTTCATGGAGATCCAGCAGCGCATGGCCGAGCAGTCGAAGGGCGTGTATGGCAGCCAGTTCGGCCCCGAGGCCTGGACGCAGTTCATGAACGTGCAGACGCCGATGCTGCAGAAGATGATGAACAACTACATCGACCAGTCGAAGAATCTGTTCGTGCAGATGCAGGACCAGATGCAAGACCAGACGCGCGCGATGTTCTCGACCTTCCCGTTCCCGCCGGGCACCACGCCCCCGGGGGGCGGCGGCCGCAAGTAAGCGCGCCGATCCGTCGCTGAATTCGTTCCGGGGCCGCACACGCGGCCCCGTTTCATTGGGATCTCGGACCCCCGCCATAGGGCAGCTTAAGGTTGATGTCAGGGCGCCAAAGCTACATTAATGAAAACAGTTCTTGTTTATGAATCTTCGGAACTGCCCCCTGTCACTCAAGGATCCCCTGATGATGAAAAAAGCCCTAGTACTGGCCCTGGCCGGGATGACATTCTCCGCCGGCGCGCTGGCTGCTGAATACCCGATCGGCAAGCCTGTCGAAAAGGGCGGCATGGAAATCGGTGCCGTCTATCTCCAGCCCATCGAAATGGACCCGCCGGGCATGATGCGCCCGGCCAAGGATTCCGACGTCCACCTCGAAGCCGACATCCACGCCACCGCCGGCAACCCCACCGGTTTCCCCGAAGGCGAATGGATGCCCTATCTGGTCGTCAAGTACGAGATCCAGAAGATCGGCAGCGACAAGGTGCAGAAGGGCACGTTCATGCCCATGGTCGCCAACGACGGCCCGCACTACGGTGAAAACGTCAAGCTCGACGGCCCCGGCAAGTACAAGCTGAAGTATTCGATCCTGCCCCCCACCGCCGACAAGATGAGCCACTTCGGCCGTCACGTCGACAAGGAAACCGGCGTGGGCCCGTGGTTCGAGCCCTTCGACATCGACTATGAATTCGTCTTCGCCGGCACCGGCAAGAAGGGCGGGTACTGATCGTGCGAGCACTGTGGGCAGGTCTTTCCGCGTGCCTGGTCGCCATTGCGCTTGCGTGGCCGTACGCCGCGCAGGCGGACGAGCTGCCCACGTTCACGCTCACGTTCAAGCCCGACGGCACCTTCGAGCCCGCACGGCTCGAGGTGCCCGCCGGGCGTTTCAAGATCGAGCTCATCAACGAGAGCAATGCCCCCGTCGAGTTCGAGAGCATTCCGCTGCGCAAGGAAAAAGTGCTGGGCCCAGGCGTCAAGTCGTTCGTGGTCATCACCATCTCCCGGCCCGGCGAGTATCCGTTCTTCGATGACTTCCACCAGGACGTGAAAGGCACGCTGGTGGTCAAGCCCAAAGACTGAACGCGAGAGTAGTCATGGAACAGGTTCTTTTCATTGTCTGGCGCGAGAGCGTCGAAGCGTTGCTGGTGGTGGGGATTCTCTACACCTGGCTGCGCGCCGCGCCGCAGGGGCGCCGTGGCATGCCCTATCTGTGGGGCGGCGTCGTTGCCGGCCTCGCGCTGGCGTTCGCGCTCGCGCTGGTGCTGCTGGGCGTATCCGAATGGCTCACCGACGAAGGCCAGGAGTGGTTCCAGGCCGGCATGTCGCTGGTGGCCTGCGCGCTCGTCGTGCAGATGGTGGTCTGGATGAAGCGCCACGGCCGCACGCTCAAGCGCGAGCTCGAGGGCGGCGCCCAGGACTCCCTCACCCACGACAACTGGTGGGGCCTGTTCATCCTGGTCATGATCGCCGTGGCGCGCGAAGGCAGTGAAACCGTGGTGTTCCTCTACGGCACCGTGGCCGCGGCCCAGGAGCAGGGCGGCATGCTGTCGCTCACGCTGGCCGGCCTGGGCGGTTTCGTCGTCGCGCTGTTCACGTTCTGGCTGTTGCAGCTGGGCGGCAAGCTCATCACGTGGCGCCGTTTCTTCCTGGTCACCGAAATCCTGTTGCTGCTGCTGGCCGGCGCGCTGTTGATCGGCGGCCTGGATCGCCTGATTTCGCTGGGCGTGGTGCCGCCGCTGCTCGATCCGGTCTGGGACTCGTCGTGGCTTCTCGACGACAGCAGCGGCATCGGCAAGCTGCTGGCCGACTTTGCGGGTTATCGTGCTTTCCCGGCACTGACCTCGGTGCTGGTCTGGGTGGCCTACTGGCTGGTGGTGTGGCTGTTGCTGGGCCGCGCCAACCGGGCGGCCGCCCGGCCCCAGCCGCGGCCCGCTTCCTGATCCGGTCGGGAGTTCCGACACCGGCGTGGTTTTTTAAGGTTTCAACATGGCAGCTGTGCTAGGGCGGGCGACCGCCCGCTTTGCCGACTTCCTCCGCGACCATGCCCCATTGCTGCGCAAGCTGCAGTGGGGGATCGTCGCGGTTTACGCTTTTCTGCTCATCGTGCCGGCCTGTCTGCCGTTGCCCGACAACGCGGCCTCGGTGGTCAACAACCTGACCATCGTCGCGCAGTTCGCGTTCTGGGGCGTGTGGTGGCCGTTCGTGCTGGTGTCGATGCCGATTCTCGGCCGGGCGTGGTGCGGCTGGCTCTGTCCGGAGGGCATGCTCACCGAATGGGCGAGCGAGCGCGGCCAGGGCAAGGCGATCCCGAAGTGGATGCGCTGGGGCGGCTGGCCCTTTGTCGCGTTCGCCCTCACCACGGTCTACGGCCAGCTGGTGAGCGTGTACCAGTACCCGCTGGCGGTGCTGGCCGTGCTGGGCGGCTCCACGGTGGCGGCCATGCTGGTGGGCTATCGCTACGGCCGCAGCAAGCGCGTCTGGTGCAAATATCTGTGCCCGGTCAACGGCGTGTTCAACCTGCTGGCCAAGCTCGCCCCCTGGCACTTCAAGGTCAACGAAGACACCTGGCGCCATCCGGTGATCCGGATCGAGCCGGTCAACTGTGCGCCGCTGGTGCCGCTGCGCCACATGAAGGGCGCGGGCGACTGCCACGTCTGTGGCCGCTGCAGCGACTATCGCGGCGCCATCCAGCTCACGCCGCGCTCGCCCGAAGAAGAGATCGTGCACGTGGCCCAGGGCGACAACTGGCAGACCGCGCTGATCCTGTTCGGCCTGATGGGCATCGCCATCGGCGCGTTCCTGTGGAGCGCGAGCCCCTGGTACGTCACGCTCAAGCAGTGGGCCGCCACCTGGCTGGTCGAAAACGACATCATGTGGCCGCTCGCCGACAACGCGCCGTGGTTCATCCTGACCCACTACCCGGAGGTCAACGACAGCTTCTCGTGGCTCGACGGCGGCGCGATCCTGGCTTTCTGCGCCGGCAGCCTCTTCTGTGTCGGTGGCGTGGCCTGGCTGGCGCTCTGGCTGGCCGATCGCATCGCGCCGCTGACCGGCGCCGTGGTGGCACCGGGCGATGCCGAGCATCCCGACCACATCGCCCATGGCCGCCTGGCCGGGCTCAACAAGCTGGCCCAGGCCTACATCCCGACCGCCGGCGTGGGCGTGTTCCTCGGCTTGTCGGCCACCACGCTCACGCTGCTGCAGCACGAAGGCGTGCGCACGGGCTGGGCCACGCCGGTGCGCATGACGCTGCTGTCGCTGGCGGTGGCCTGGACGCTGCGCCTGCTGTGGCGCGTGCTGCACCAGCGCAGCCACGGCCCGGTGCGCCGCATTGCCGCCTGGATCGTCGCCGCTGCCGGCCTCGCGCCGTTCTGCCTGGCCTGGTATCTGTTCTTCATCGCGTGGTGAGCCCCCGGCGCCGCGGATGCGATACGGGCCACCCCGCTGCGGGTGGCCTGTTTTTTCAGGCATGCTGTATCGGTGCTTTTTCGCGCGACTGTCTCTTTCGACCGCGCGCCGCCCGTCGGTATAGTGGCCGCTCGAATCCGTGCCGTATCCAAGGACAGCCATGAAGACCTACCGCTACCGCCTGCTCAATGTTTTTGCCGAGTCCACTTTCGGGGGCAACCCCCTGTGCGTGTTCGAAGACGCGCGCGGCATGGACGACGCCACCATGCAGGCGCTCGCGTTGCAGTTCAATCTTTCCGAGACCACCTTCGTGCTGCCGGCCGAAGACGGCGCCGACGCCCGGGTGCGCATCTTCACGCCCGGCTACGAAATGCGCTTCGCCGGCCATCCCACGCTCGGCACCGCCCACGTGGTGCGCGCGCTGCTCAACCGCGGCGACGCCGTGAAGCTGTCGTTTCCGGCCGGCATCGTCGACGTGCAGGCGCAGGGCGACACCTGGACCCTGACCGCGCCCACGCAGGGCGCGCCGCGCACGGCCGCCGCCAAGCTGGCCCCGGCCGTGATCGCCTCGCACCTGGGCCTGCGCGAAGACGACCTGCTCGACGCGCCGTCGTGGGTCGACACCGGCGCCGACCAGCTGCTGGTGCCGGTGCGCAGCCTCGACGCCGTGTTGCGCGCGCAACCGGACAGCGGCCGCCTCGAGGAATGGGAGCTCTCCAGCCTGGGCCGCCGCACGGCCTATGTGTTCGCCTTCGACGACGCGACGGCGGGCGAGGGCGCCGGTGCGCGCCGCGCCGTGACCGCCCGCTACTTCTTCGCCAAGGCCGGCGGCGGCGTGGCCGAGGATCCGGGCACGGGTTCGGCCTGCGCCAATCTCGGCGGCTGGCTCATCGCGCGCGGCGAGTCGCCCGCGCAGGTGCGGGTCAGCCAGGGCGACGAGGTGCAGCGCCCGTGCCGATTGCTGCTCGACGTGTCCGCCGACGGCGCGATCCGCGTGGGCGGCCGCGTGATCGAGCTGGGGCAGGGCGAGGTGCGCCTGCCCTGAGCCGGTCGCGGGCGGCCCGGCGGCGCAAGATTCAGTGCGCCGGGCCGAACACCAGTTCGCGGTGCACGGCCATGCCGGCCATCGCGCCATCGGCCACGGCGAACGTGACCGAGCCCGCCGCTCGGGCCACGTCGCCGCAGGCATACACGCCGGGCACGCTGGTGGCCTTCATGGCGTCGGTGCGCACCGTGGATCCCTGCGGCCATTCGTCGAACGCGCAGCCCAGCTGGGCCGGGATCGGGCTGGCCACCTCGATGCGCGTGGCCGTGAAGATGCCGGCAAACGGCAGGACGCGGCCGTCGCGCAGCACCACTTCGGCATCGCCTTCGATCCGCGCCACCGGGGTGTGCTCGAGCGCCACGCCGCGTGCGGCCAGCTGGCGCAGTTGCTCGGCATCCGGGGTAAAGGCGTCGTTAAGCAGCAGCGTGGTGGGGCCCCAGTCGGGCAGCAACAGCGCCTGGTGCATCGCCAGCGCGGAGCTGGCGAACACGGCTAGGCGGCCGCGCTCGCGTTCGTAGCCATCGCAGTACGGGCACATGAACACGTGGCGGCCCCAGCGTTCGGCCAGGCCGGGCAGCGCGGGCAGGTGGTCGCGCAGGCCGGTAGCGAGGATCAGGTGCCGGCCCTGCGCCATGCCGGCGCCGCCGATGGCCACGCGGAACCCGCCTTCGATGCGCTCGGCCGAATCCGCGGTGCCGTCGATCCAGGTGACCGTGTCGTAGGCCTGGACCTGGGCGCGGCCGATGGCCGCGATTTCCGCAGGCGGTTCGCCGTCGCGGGTGAGAAAGCCATGGGAGTGGGCGGCGCTGCGGTTGCGGCGCACGCCGGCGTCGACCACCAGCACGCGGCGGCGCGCGCGGGCCAGTTGCAGGGCGGCGGCCAGGCCGGCATAGCTGCCGCCGATGATGATGGCGTCATGGAACATGGGGATTCTCCTTGGGCGGCAAGGGCGCGCCGCATTACGAAACTTTTGAAGTTACATGATAGGGCGTGCATGGCCTTTCACGCAACTTATAATGTTTCGTATGCACGCCGCCCGGTGTGCCCGCCCTGGAGATCCGATGCGCAGCGATAGCCGCCTGTCCCGCATGCTGCACGTGCTGCTGCACATGGCGCGTCACGACGCGCCCTATACCTCCGAGCAGATCGCCCGCATGCTGCACACCAACCCGGTGGTGGTGCGCCGGACCATGGCCGGGCTGCGGCAGGCCGGGTATGTGCGCTCGGAGAAGGGCCATGGGGGCGGCTGGTCGCTCGCGTGCGACCTGGCGCAGGTGTCGCTGCTCGACATCCACCGCGCCGTGGGCGGGCCACGCCTGTTTGCGATCGGCAACGAGATCGAAAATCCCGAGTGCGGCGTGGAGCAGGTGGTGAACGCCGCGCTGGACGACGCGCTGCGGCAGGCCGAGGCCTTGCTCGTAGAACGGTTGGGCCGCATCGCGCTGTCGGACCTGGCGCGGGATTTCGACGTGCTGTGCCGCGAGCGCGGCTGGGACGCGAAGCTGGCCGCGCAGGCCCAGGCCTGCGAGGAAATGCAGGCGGGCGACGTCTGAAGCCCGGGCGGGCGCGGCGGCCACGGCCCACGCGGGGCAAAAAAAACCGGACCACGAGGGTCCGGAAGATTCGCTCACCGCGAGGATGAACGTGGTCACTTGAGAGCAAGCCGTGCAATGCACGGCGGGGCGGCTGCGCCCTTTACTTCTTCGCCTTGGCCGGGTCGACCTTGACGTTGTTCATGACCTGCTTGACGCCTTCCACGCCGCGCGCAACCTTGGCGGCGCGGTCAGCCTGGTCGGCGGTGCCGACCGTACCGGACAGCGTCACGACGCCGTTGTTGGTCTCGGCAGCGACGTCCAGGGCGCTCAGGTCCTTTTCGGCGACGATGGCGGCCTTCACCTTGGTGGTGATGGAGGCGTCGGAAGCGTATTCGCCAACCGACTGCTTGGGCTTCTCGTCGGCAGCGTAGGCCGAGGTACCGAGGACGGCGGTGGTGCCCAGGGCAAGGGCGGCGATCAGTTTGCGAGTATTCATGGCAGACTCCAAATGCGGTTGTGAGTTGTGGTTCTGGAACGTGCGCGCTCTGGGCGCTGGGCCTGGCATCGAGCGCCGGCCCGATCCGGGGGGCGGCTCCGTCCGCGCCGGGGTTGGCCCCCGGGGTGGGTGCGGTCGGAGCACAGAATCAGACCGGCGCCCGATGCCACGCCTGGGACTACCTCTTGCGCAGCGCGCCGCTCAGGATCGAAAGCAGGGCCAGGACCAGGAACACGAAGAACAGGACCTTGGCAATGCCGGCGGCGCCGGCTGCGATGCCGCCAAAGCCGAGCACTGCGGCGATGATGGCGATCACGAAGAAGACAGCTGCGTAGTACAGCATGGTGATTCTCCTCGGAAGTTTTCCCGATGCGATCGGGGGGCGGACTCGTTACAGCAAGGGGCGTGCCCGTCGGGCCCGCCCCCACTGGCATCAGCGGTTGCGGTCGAAGAAGTCGTCGACTTCCTTCTTGGCTTCTTCCTTGGTCTTGCCGTAGCGTTCCTGGATCAGGCCCGCCAGGCGTTCGGCGTTGCCTTCGGTACGCGTCAGTTCGTCGTCGGTCAGGTCGCCCCAGGCGGCCTTGGCCTTACCGGTCAATTGCTTCCACTTGCCCGCGATGATGTCGTTGTTCATCTGCCTCTCCTTGCATTGCTGTCGGGGCCGGGTGCCCTGGCCTGGGCTTCCGGTTCCCCGGGATGTGGGGTTGCTGATCAGCACGTCTTCACCGTACGGGTGCCCGGCTGGGCCTGTCAAAGCCGGCGTGTGGGGAAATGTAAATGCCCCCTCAGCAACGCTTCCCACGCTCGCAAGCAGCGTGCCCGGGCCGGCGGATGCAGAGCGCCTCACCTCCCGCAAACCCAGTCGGCGCGCGGTTTTTACAGGGAATCGGTAAAAAAAAGGGATGGACCTGGTCCACCCCTTTTTTACATTTTGAGCATCAATTGGCCCGTTTTGAGCCCACCATGCGACAGGATGTAACGGCTAAATCATGCGTTTGAGGGTGTCGTCGCGCTTGACGTAGTGGTGCCAGAGGGCGGCCAGCGCGTGCAGGCCGATCACGAAATAGAAGGCGTTGCCCAGCAGTTCGTGCGCCTCCTTCACGGCCGGGCGCAGGCCCGGGTTCGGCCCGACGACCGCGAACGACCAGTCCAGCCCGATCAGCGTCACGGGGCGGCCGTTGAGGTTGAGCAGCAGGATGCCGAGGATGGGCTGGGCCAGGATGAAGACATAGAGCGCCACGTGTGCCGCGCGCGCCAGACAGGTTTGCAGCGCGGGGGCCGGCACCGGCGCGGGGGCGGCGTGGGTGGCGCGCCAGCCGATGCGCACGATGGACAGCAGCAGCACCAGCACGCCGGCCCAGAGGTGGATGCCGGTCCAGAACGCGCGCTCGGGCGCGCCGCGCGGACCGCGGAACTCGATGGCGAAATAGGCGAGGGCGACCAGCAGGAAAATGAGCCAGTGCAGGACGACGGCGGGGCGCGAGTAGCGCTGCGGCGGGGGAACGGCGGACATCGGAACTCCTCGGGAACGACGGCTTTACGGCAAATCGCCAAAACACCACCGTCAAAGGGTCTGATACTAGCCGCTCCCCCATGACGCGAAGCTGGCAGCGGGCTGTCGATCCGAACAGAACAGGCGCCGGCAGCGCACCGCACCGGGCCGGCGTGCCGGGTTTCCCACCCCTGCGGCCGATGTGCCCGGCCCGCGAGCCCAAAGCACGCCCGCGGGGCCGCGCGGGCGGATCCGACCCGGTCGCGCGGCGGGCGTGCTGCCGCCGCGCGACCGGGGGGTCAGTTGCCCGCCACGCGGGCCGCGATGTGGGCCAGCGCTTCCTCGACCTGGTCGACCAGGATCAGGCACAGATCGCCCGGGTTGAGGCGGGCGAGGGCACGATCGATGGCGATGAACTCGCCGCGGATCTCCTCGATGTGCGAGGCCCGCTTGGCGTTGTTCAGGCCCTGGCGCAGCAGCGCCAGCACCTCGCCGTCGGAACGGCCGCGCTGGCACTGGTCTTCGTAGAGGATCACGTCGTCGAACACGTCGCCCAGGATCTCGGTCTGGCGCGTCAGGTCTTCGTCGCGGCGGTCGCCCGCGCCGCTGATGACCACGCTCAGGCGCTTGGCCGGCATGGCCTGCACCGCCTGCACCAGCGCGAGAATCGCGTCCGGGTTGTGGCCGTAGTCGGCGATCAGCGTGGCGCCCTTGTAGTCGAACACGTTGAAGCGGCCGGGCGCGGTGGCGGCGTCGTTGACGAAGCTGGCCAGGCCGGTGCGCACCACCTGCCAGTCCAGGCCCAGGGCCCAGGCGGCGGCCACGCAGGCCATGGCGTTCTCGACCTGGAACGTGATGGCGCCGTTGCGGGTGAGGGGGATCGCGGCCAGCGGCAGGCTGACTTCCTGCGTGCCCTGTGCGGCCACGATGTTGCCGCCGTCGCGATACACCACCCGCTTGCCCTGCGCGCGGTGCGTGGCGATGAGCGGGTGATTGCGATCCTGGGCGAAGTAGGTGACCTCGCCCGGGCAGGCGCTGGCCATCTCGGCCACGATCGGGTCGGCGGCGTTGAGCACGGCCATGCCGGTGCTCTTCACGTATTGCACGATCACGCGCTTGACCACGGCCAGGTCCTCGACCGTGCTGATGTAGCCCAGGCCCAGGTGATCGCCCGCGCCGATGTTGGTCACGATGGCCACGTCGCAGCGGTCGAAGGCCAGGCCCTCGCGCAGGATGCCGCCGCGGGCGGTCTCGAACACGGCCGCGTCCACCTCGGGATGCAGCAGGATGCGGCGCGCGCTGCGCGGGCCGCTGCAATCGCCGGTGTCGATGCGGCGCTTGCCCACATACACGCCGTCGGAATTGGTCATGCCGACGTTGTTGCCGGCGCAGGCCAGCAGGTGCGCGCTCAGGCGCACCGTGGTGGTCTTGCCGTTGGTGCCGGCCACGGCGATCACGGGAATGCGGGCGTCTTCGCCGTCCTGGAACATCTGGCCGATGATGGCTTCGCCCACCGCGCGGCCCTTGCCGAACGAGGGGTTCAGGTGCATGCGCAGGCCCGGCGCGGCGTTGACCTCGACCACGCCGCCATGCTGCTCTTCCATTGGCAGGTGCACGGTCTCGGCGACCACGTCCACGCCGCAGATGTCGAGGCCGATCATGCGCGCGGCGGTGATGGCGCGCGCGGCCATCTCGGGGTGCACCTCATCGGTGACGTCGGTGGCCGAGCCGCCCGTGCTCAGGTTGGCGTTGTTGCGCAGCACGACCAGGGTGCCGGCCGGCGGCACCGAGTCGGCCTCGTAACCCTGCTTGCGCAGCGTCGCCAGGGCGATATCGTCGAAGCGGATCTTGGTGAGCGAGGTGGCATGGCCGTCCCCGCGCAGCGGGTCGGCGTTGACCTGCTCGACCAGCTGGCGGATGGTCTGCACGCCGTCGCCCGTGACCTGGGGCGGATCGCGGCGCGCGGCGGCGACCAGCGTGTTGCCGACCACCAGCAGGCGGAAGTCGTGGCCCGGAATGTAGCGCTCGACGATCACCTCGGAGCTGATGTCGGCGGCCGCCTCGAAGGCGGCCAGCACGCGCTCGCGCGTCTCGATGTTGACGGCCACGCCGCGGCCCTGGCTGCCGTCGCGCGGCTTGACCACGACCGGGCCGCCGAGCTCCTGCGCGGCTTCCCACGCGGCTTCGGCGGTGTCGACCGAGCGGCCCAGCGGCACCGGCACGCCGGCCGCGTCGAGCAGCATCTTGGTCAGGTCCTTGTCCTGCGCGATCGATTCGGAGATGGCGCTGGTGCGATCGGTTTCGGCGGCCTGGATGCGGCGCTGGCGCCGGCCCCAGCCGAACTGCACCATGCTGCCTTGCGTGAGGCGATGGTAGGGGATGTTGCGGGCGGTGGCCGCATTCACGATGGATCCGGTGCTGGGCCCGAGGCGCACGTCCTCGTCGAGCTCGCGCAGGCGGCGCAGCGCGTCCGGCACGTCGAACGGCGTGTCGGCCAGGGCGGCGTCGATCAGCTCGCGCGCCAGCGTCATGGCCAGCCGGCCGACCTCTTCCTCGCTGTACTCCACCACGACCTGGAACACGCCGGGTTCGATGGTGGGCGAGGTGCGGCCGAACGTGACCGGACACCCGGCGTAGGCCTGCAGCTGCAGGGCAATGATCTGCAGCACGTGCGCGAGCGAGACCGCGTCGGCGTGGCCCTCGGGCTGCAGCAGCCCGAGCTGGGGGAAGCGGCCGCGCAGCCGCGCTTCGAGTTCGGGGCGTAGGGCCAGCGAGCATTCGTCGTCGGCGCAGGAGGCGACCGCCTCGATGGCCGTGTTGCGGCTCCAGAGATTGGGGCCGCGCAGCGCGCGGATTCGTGAAACTTCCATGGCAGGCGTTCCTGTCGGGAAAGTGCGCCGCTGGTCGCGGCGCTTTATTGGTTGTCAGTCTTGTTGGATCCAGCGGCGCACGAGGTCTATGGTGGGACCGGAGAACGCTTCATCGGATTGCAGCAGTACGAACTCGCCCTGCGCCGGCTGCGTGAGCACCCGGCGGATGGCTTGCGCGTGGTCGGGTTCGTCGACGATCTCGACGGCCCTGCCTCCTTGTTCCAGGCCCTGGCGCAGCAGCGCGCGGGCCTGTCCTGCGGGCCGCTTGCTCTTGACGGTGGCATCGTCGTAGAGCACGACGCGGTCGAATGCCGCGCCGAGCAGGCGGCCCTGCTCGATCAGGTCTTCATCGCGCCGGTCCTGGCCGGCCGAATACACGGCCACGCGCGACTGGCTCGGGAACTGCTCGATCGCGGCCAGCAGCGCGCGCAGCGCCGACGCGTTGTGCACGTCGTCCACCACCACCGACACGCCGTTGCGCTCGAACAGCGTGAACTGCCACGGCGCATCGGCCTGGTCGATGTCGAAGGTCTCGATGCTGGCGCGGATCACGTCGATCGGCACGTCGAGCGCCCAGGCGGTGGCCACGGCGGCCAGCACGTTCTCGACCTGGAACTGCACCCGGCCGCCATGCGTGAGCGGCACCGCGGCGATGTCGGCCAGGCGTTCTTCGGTGCGGCCGCGCGCGAGCACGATGTGGCCGTCGCGCACGAACACGGCGCGCTTGCCCAGCGCCACGTGCGAGGCGAGCGCCGGCACGTTCGGCGTCAGGCCGAAATACATCACCTCGCCATCGCACAGCTCGGCCATTTCGACCACGCGCGGATCGCGCGCGTTGAGCACGCCCACGCCGCCGGGCAGCACCACGTCGATCTGGGTGCGCAGCACGTTGAACAGGCGGTCGGTCTCGTTGATGTCGAAGTCGCCCAGATGATCGCCGTCGTCGATGTTGGTGATCACGCCGACCTGGCAGCGGTCGTAGGCCAGGCCCTGGCCCAGGATCACGCTGCTGTCGTTCTCGATCACGGCCGCGTCGACGGAGCGATTCATCAGCACCCGGCGGCCGGCCGCCCAGGTGGCGCAATCGCCCTGCTGGACGGCGCGTTTGTTCAGGTACAGGCCTTCGCTGCAGGCCACGCCTGTCTGCTTGCCGGACAGGTGCAGGATGCGGCCCACCAGGCGGGCGACCACGGTCTTGCCGTTGGTGCCGGTGATGCCCACGATGGGGATGCGGCCGTCTTCGCCTTCGGGGAACAGGTGGTCCACGATGGCGCGGCCCACCGGGCGCGCGGTGCCGTCGGCGGGCTTGAGGTGCATCAACAGGCCGGGGCCGGCGTTGACCTCGACGATGGCGCCGCGCTGCTCGTCGAGCGGACGCGAAATGTCTTCGGCCACGAGGTCCACGCCCGCGATGTCCAGGCCCACCACGCGCGCGGCCAGCACCACCAGCGCGGCGGTGTCCGGATGCACGCGGTCGGTCACGTCGAACGCGACGTTGCCGCTGCGCTGGATCAGCACGCGCTGGCCGTCGGCCGGCACGCTGTCGGCGCTGAGGTTCTGGCGCTTGATTTCGAGGCGCGCGGCCGAGTCCAGCCGCACCGGATTGAGCGGATGGTTTTCGGTGCGGCCGCGGCGCGGGTCGGTGTTGATCTGGCTGGCGATCAGGTCTTCGACGGTGTTCTTGCCGTCGCCCGTGATCCAGGCCGGCTCGCCGGCGGCCGCGGCCACCAGCCGGTCGCCCACCACCAGGAGGCGGTGCTCGAGGCCCAGCACGAAGCGCTCGACGATCACGCCGCTGCCTTCCTCCACCGCGACGCCGTAGGCCGATTCGACCTCTTCGCGCGTCATCAGATTGGTGAAGACGCCGCGGCCGTGGTTGCCGTCATAGGGCTTGACGACCACCGGCAGGCCGATGTCCTGCGCGGCCTCCCAGGCGTCTTCGACGGTCTCGACCAGGCGGCCCTCGGGCACCGGCACGCCGCAGGTCGACAGCAGCGACTTGGTGAGATCCTTGTCGCGCGAGATGCCTTCGGCGATCGCGCTGGTGCGGTCGGTCTCGGCGGTCCAGATGCGGCGCTGGCGCGCGCCGTAGCCGAACTGCACCAGATTGCCTTCGAACAGGCGGGTATAGGGAATGTCGCGATCGTCGGCGGCGTCGACGATGCAGGCCGTGCTCGGGCCGAGGCAGTGGCGATCGACCAGCGAGCGCAGATCGGAGATCGCCTCGTCCACGTCGAACGGCCGGTCTTCGATGGCGGCCATCACCAGGTCGCGCGCCGAGGCCAGCGCGGCGCGGGTGACCTGCTCGTGCCAGGCGCGCACCACTACCTTGTAGACGCCGACCGTGGAGGTCTCGCGCGCCTTGCCGAAGCCGCCGGGCAGGCCGGCGAGGTTCTGCAGTTCGAGGGTGACGTGTTCGAGGATGTGGCCGGGCCAGGTGCCCTCGCGCAGGCGTTGCAGGAAGCCGCCGCGCACGCCCGGGCTGCAGCGGTGTTCGATCAGGCTGGGCAGCCAGGCGGTGAGCCTTTCGTAGAAACCGGGGATCACGTTGGAGGGGTAATTCTCCAACTCCCCGATGTCGACCCAGGCTTCGAGCACCGGGCGATACGTCCAAATGTTCGGGCCGCGCAGAGCCACGACATCGAGAAATTCAATGTCCTTTTTTTTCATGGAAGCTTGGGGTGCGGTTACACATAGGCGGGGAGGGGTTCCCGGGGCGTGCCGTAAAGCCAGACTGGTGCCGGACGGGGGTGTAGCCTATGTGAGAAGGGTGGCGATTTCCTGCAGTAGAAAATACGAAACTCGGCTGCTACTATACGCCGCCTTTTTGCCCATATAAACTCGCGCTGTTGTAAGGAACGGACACGTTTTCGGTCCGTGGCCGGGGGAACGATTCCCCAGGGCCGGCCGGGGGCGGTGTAATACGCGTTCTGATGAAAAAACACCCAACAACTTCCAGCGCAAACGCGCGCGAGTTACCTGCCCAGTGGCAGGCCGAAGCCGATGCCCGGCTGGGCGAGGACGAGGGCATTCTGGCCTGGCTGGAAACCGACCTCGATGCCCGGCTGCGCTATGCGCCCGGGCTCGTGATCGCCACCGACCAGCGCCTGCTGGCGCGCGATGCCGCCGGCCAATGGCAATCCTGGCCCTATTCCAGTGCGCTGCGCCTGAACCTGCACGATCACGCCGGCGCCGCCGCCTTCGAGCTCGACGACGGCGAGCAACGCCTCGGCATGTGGCGCTTCACGCTGGGGCGCAATCCGGCCGCGCTGCGGCTGCTCAACCAGTTCGAGAGCCAGCAGGCGTTGCGCCTGTCCAACACCCAGACGCAGGCCAGCGGCGACGCCGTCTGTCCCACCTGCCAGGCTGTGCTGGACCCCGACGACGAAGATTGCCCGCAGTGCGACGGCGAGTCGGCCGAGCCGCCCTCGACGTGGGCGCTGCTGCGGCTGTGGCGCTTTGCCCGGCCGTACCGCTTCCCGCTGCTGGCCGGGTTTCTCCTGACGCTGCTGGGCACGGCCGCCACCCTGGTGCCGCCGTATCTCACCATGCCGCTGATGGACGAGGTGCTGATTCCCTACCAGAACGGCGTCTCGATCGACTACAGCAAGGTGCGCCTGTATCTGGGCGGCCTGCTGGCCTCGGCCATCCTGGCCTGGGCGCTGGGCTGGGCCCGCACCTACATTCTGGCCTGGGTGAGCGAGCGCATCGGCGCCGACCTGCGCACCACGACCTACGAGCATCTGCAGCAGCTCTCGCTGGAGTATTTCGGCGGCAAGCGCACGGGCGACCTGATGGCGCGCATCGGCAGCGAAACCGACCGCATCTGCGTGTTCCTGTCGCTGCACCTGCTCGACTTCGCCAACGACGTGCTGATGATCGCGATGACCGCGGCCATCCTGTTCTCGATCAATCCCTCGCTGGCCCTGGTCACGCTGATCCCGCTGCCCTTCATCATGTGGATGATCCACGTGGTGCGCGACCGCCTGCGCCACGGCTTCGAGAAGGTCGACCGCATCTGGTCGGAGATCACCAACGTGCTGGCCGACACGATTCCCGGCATCCGCGTGGTCAAGGCCTTCGCCCAGGAAAAGCGCGAGGTGCAGCGCTTTCGCGAGGCCAACAATCGCAACCTCGAGGTCAATGACCGGGTCAACAAGGTCTGGTCGCTGTTCTCGCCCACCGTCACGCTGCTCACCGAGATCGGCCTGCTGGTGGTGTGGATCTTCGGCATCTGGCTGGTGTCGCAGGATCAGATCACGGTCGGCGTGCTGGCCGCGTTCCTCGCCTATATCGGGCGCTTCTACACGCGCCTCGACTCGATGAGCCGCATCGTGTCCGTCACGCAGAAAGCGGCCGCCGGCGCCAAGCGCATCTTCGACATTCTCGATCACGTCTCCAGCGTGCCGGAGCCGGTGCGCCCGGTGGCCCTGCCGCCGGTGCAAGGCCACATCAAGCTGCGCGACGTGGGCTTTCGCTACGGCAACCGCCAGGTCATCCGTGGCCTGAACCTGGACATCGCGCCGGGCGAGATGATCGGCCTGGTGGGCCACAGCGGCTCGGGCAAGAGCACCCTGATCAACCTGATCTGCCGCTTCTACGACGTGTCGGAAGGCGCGGTGCTGGTCGACGGCATCGACATCCGCTCGCTGCGGGTGTCGGAGTACCGGCGCAACATCGGGCTGGTGCTGCAGGAGCCGTTCCTGTTCTTCGGCACCATCGCCGAGAACATCGCCTACGGCAAGCCCGAGGCCACCCGCGAGGAAATCATCGCCGCCGCGCGCGCCGCGCATGCGCACGACTTCATCCTGCGCCTGCCGCACGGCTACGACTCGCTCGTGGGCGAGCGCGGCCAGGCGCTGTCGGGCGGCGAGCGCCAGCGCATCTCGATCGCGCGCGCGCTGCTGATCGACCCGCGCATCCTGATTCTCGACGAGGCCACTTCCTCGGTCGATACCACCACCGAGAAAGAAATCCAGAAGGCGCTCGACAACCTCGTGCGCGGCCGCACCACCATCGCGATCGCGCACCGGCTCTCGACTCTGCGCCGGGCCAACCGCCTGGTGGTGATGGACCGGGGCCAGGTGGTCGAAGAGGGCCCGCACGAGGCGCTGATGGCGCGCGAAGGCGCCTACTACCGCCTCTATCAGGCCCAGGCCCGCAACAACGACTCCGAAAGCGGCGACGACGATGACGACATCGTCGCCGTCGCGTGACGCCATGGCGCACTCCCTATCCGAACTGAATCTGCAGCGCAACGCGATGGGCCGTCTGGTCTATGTCGACGAGGCGGGCGCAACCCACGACGGCGTGGTGCCGGTCCGCGCGTTTCCGATCAGCGAGCCGGCTGGCGGCCTCTCGTTGATGAGCCCCGACGGGCACGAGCTGATCTGGATCGCCGATCCCCAGGCGCTGGCCCCGGCCGTGCGCGAGCTGATCGAGGCCGAGCTGGCCGGCCGCGAATTCATGCCGGAGATCCAGCGGCTCGTGAGCGTGTCCACCTATGCCACGCCTTCCACCTGGAAGGTGCAGACCGATCGCGGCGAAGTGTCGTTCGTGCTGCGCGGCGAGGAAGACATCCGCCGGCTCGCCGGCCACACGCTGCTGATCACCGACAGCCACGGCATCCATTACCTGATCCGCGACGCGCAGGCGCTCGACCGCGCCAGCCGCAAGCTGCTCGACCGCTTCCTCTGACCCGGGTTTCCCGGCTCAGGGGCCGCCGCGGCGGAACGGCGTGTGCGCTTCCAGCTCGCCGCGATAGGCATCGACCGCGCGCGTCTCATCGCCCAGGAATTCGTCGATCGCGGCCTCGAAGCGTGGGTCGGCGATCCAGTGCGCCGAGCAGGTCGCGACCGGCATCAGGCCGCGCGCCATCTTGTGCTCGCCCTGCGCGCCGCCCTCGAAGGTGTCGAGCCCGTGGCGGATGCAGTATTCGATCGCCTGCATGTAGCAGGTCTCGAAGTGCAGGCCGGACACGAACACCCGCGAGCCCCAGTAGCGCCCATACAGCACCTGGCCCCCACGCAGATTGAGCGCCGCGGCGACCGGCTCGCCGTCGCGTTCGGCCAGCACCAGCACCAGCGAGCCGGGTTGATGCGCGCGCAACCGGTCGAAGAAGGCACGCGTGAGGTAGGGCGGATTGCCGTGTTCGAGGTAGGTCTGGCAATAGCAGGCGTAGAAGAAGTCCAGGTCGGCGTCGCACAGCGCCGGCCCCTCGACGTGGCGGAACGTCACGCCGGCGGCGGCCACGCGCTTGCGGTCCTGCAGCAGCTTCTTGCGCTTGTCGTGATTGAAGGCGGCCAGGAAGGCGGCCATGTCGGCATAGCCGGCATTGCGCCAGTGGAACTGCACGCCTTCGCGCACCAGGCAGCCGGCGCGGGCCAGGGCGTCGCGGTCGGCCGCGTCGGGAAACAGCACGTGCAGCGACGACACCTTGAGCTCGCGCGCCAGCCCCACCAGGGCCTCGGCCAGCGCGTCGCGCACCGCCGCGTCGCGCGCCAGCAGCCGGCGGCCGGGCACCGGCGTGAACGGCACCGCCGCCAGCAGCTTGGGGTAGTAGCGCAGGCCGTGGCGATGGTAGGCATCGGCCCAGGCATAGTCGAACACGTACTCGCCGCGCGAATGCGCCTTGAGATAGAGCGGCACCGCGCCGGCCAGGGCCTCGCCCGCGCGCAGCACGAGGTAGTAGGGCGTCCAGCCGGTCTGCGGCGTGGCGCAGCCGGTCTCGTGCAGGGCGTGCAGATAGGCGTGGCTCAGGCAGGGCTGCCCGCCTGCCAGCGCATCCCATTCTGCCGGGTCGATGCCGGCGAGCGAGGATTCGACGGCGAGGCGGTAAGCGGTGTCCATGGCGCAATGATAAAGTCTGCGCGTGACTTGGCGCGGCATGACCGCGTCGGGTCGATGGCTTCCCGGTATTGGCGGAACTTTCATGAATGCAGCGACCCCGCAGCCCACGTTGCGGACCCAGGCGCTGGCGGCGCTGTGCGCCGCCGAGTGGCCCGACAAACTCGCGGCGGTGGCCGCCATCGACGACACCCTGCCGGCGGGCGCCGAGCTGGCGCTGGCCGAGCCGGCCGGCCTGCCGGGGCGCCCGCGCGCGCCCGAGCAGGTGCCGCCCGCGCAGGTGCGCCAGCGCTCGGTGCAGACGCCCGCAGGCCGGGCGGCGCTGCTGCACGCCCTGGCCCACATCGAATTCAACGCGATCAACCTGGCGCTGGACGCGATCTGGCGCTACGCCGGCCTGCCCGACGCCTTCTATCGCGACTGGCTCGGCGTGGCCCGCGAAGAGGCCTGTCACTTCGACCTGCTCAACCGCCATTTGGCCACGCTGGGCCATGGCTACGGCGATTTCCCGGCGCACAACGGCCTGTGGGACATGGCCGAACGGACCCGCGGCGACCTGCTGGCGCGGCTGGCGCTGGTGCCGCGCACGCTGGAGGCGCGCGGCCTCGACGCCTCGCCGCCGATCCGCGACAAGCTCGCCCGCGCCGGCGACGCGCAGGGCGCCGCCATCCTGGAGATCATCCTGCGCGACGAGATCGGCCACGTGGCCATCGGCAATCGCTGGTATCGCCATTTCTGCGCCGAACGCGGCCTCGACCCCGTGTCGCAATACGGCGTGCTGGCGCGCCAGTACGACGCCCCGCGGCTGCGCGGCCCCTTCAATCTCGAGGCGCGCCGCGCCGCCGGTTTCGACGAGGCCGAGCTGGCCGAACTCGCGGCGGGCATGCCGGAGCGCGCGTCATGAGCGGCCACACGATCCTCGCCGTACTGGCCGGACCGGTCGCGCCGCTGGGCGACAGCGGCAAGACCAGCGCCATCGCCAAGCACGCGCTGGCGGCGCCGGTGGCGGTCGGCCCGCTGGGGCTGGCGGGCGACGAGCAGGCCGACCCGCGCTTTCACGGCGGGCCGGAGAAGGCCGTGCATCACTACGCCTACGAGCACTATCCGTTCTGGCAGCAGGCGCTCGGCGCGCGCGAAGTGCTGACGCGGCCCGGCGCCTTCGGCGAGAACATCAGCACCGTCGGCCTGACCGAACGCGAGGTCTGCATCGGCGACATCTATCGCTGCGGCACGCTGGTGTTGCAGGTGTCGCAGGCGCGCCAGCCCTGCTGGAAGCTCGACGTGCGTTTCGCGCACAAGGGCATGGCCGCCGAGGTGCAGCGCAGCGGCCTGACGGGCTGGTATTACCGGGTGCTGGAGCCGGGCACGCTGCACGCGGGCACGCAGCTCGAACGCATCGCGCGGCCGCGGCCCGGCTGGACGCTGGCACGCATCCAGGACCTGCTCAACCGGCGCGTGGTCGACGGCGCGGCGCTGGCCGAGCTGGCCGACATGCCGGAGCTCTCGCCCAACTGGCGCGCGCTGTTCGCGAAACGGCGCGAGGCCGGCGTGGCCGAAGACTGGAACCGGCGCCTGCGGGGTGACGGCTTGTGACACCGCGGGGCGGGGGCTGCGTTTAGAATCAGCGCATGAACCGACCCGTCCAACGCCGCTTCCTTTCCCGCCGCGCCGCCGGTGCCGCGCTCGCCGCCGCGCTCGCCGCCGCGATCCTGCCCGCCGCGCAGGCACAGAGCACCGCCCAGCCGCCCAGCGATGCCGACCTCAAGGCCTACGCCACCTGCCTGGGCCAGTTGCGCCCCGACGCGCTGAAGGCCGGCGTGAGCGGCGCCACGTTCGACACCTACACGCAGGGCATCACGCCCGACATGTCCATCCTCGAGCTGCTCGATGCGCAGCCCGAATTCAAGACGCCGATCTGGGACTACCTGGCCAGCCTGGTCGATGCCGAGCGCATCCACGACGGCGAGCAGGGCCTGGAGCAATGGTCCAAGGAGCTGGCCCGCATCCAGACGCAATACGGCGTGGACCCCGCGACGGTGGTCGCCGTGTGGGGCGTGGAAAGCAATTTCGGCAAGAACCTCGGCGGACGGCCGCTGCTGCAGTCGCTGTCCACGCTCTCGTGCTTCGGCCGCCGCCAGGCCTATTTCCGCGGCGAGTTCTTCGCCACGCTCAAGATCATCCAGGACGAGCACGTCAAGCCCGAGCGCCTCAATGGCTCCTGGGCCGGCGCCTTCGGCCAGACGCAATTCATGCCGTCCACCTATCTGCGCCTTGCGGTGGACTTCGATGGCGACGGCCGCCGCGACCTGGTCGACAGCGTGCCCGACGCGCTGGCCTCGACCGCCAACTTCCTCAAGCGTGCCGGCTGGAACAGCGACATCCCCTGGGGCTTCGAAGTGACCCTGCCCAGCGGCCTGGACACCAGCGGCGCGGGCCGGCGCAACAAGAAGCCCATGTCGCAGTGGGCGGCGGCCGGCATCAAGCGCGCCAACGGCCGCGCGCTGCCGGCCGGCGAGCTGCAGGCCGGGCTGCTCCTGCCGGCGGGCCCGCAGGGCCCCGCGTTCCTGGTCACGAAGAATTTCGACGCGCTTTATTCGTATAACGCGGCGGAGAGCTACGGCCTGGCGATCGCGCACTTGTCGGACCGCCTGCGAGGCGGCATGCCCTTCGTGCGCGCCTGGCCCACCGACGATCCCGGCCTGTCGCGCGCCGAGCGCCGCGAGATCCAGGAGCTGCTGGTGGCGCGCGGCTACGACATCGGCAAGCCCGACGGCGTGATCGGCACCCGCACGCGCCAGGCGCTGCAGCAGGTGCAGCGCGAGCTGGGCCTGCCCGACGACGGCCGCGCCGGCCAGAAGACGCTGAAGGCGCTGCGCCAGCAGTGAGGCAAGGGCGAGGCCGCGGCCTGCGGGCCGGGGCCGGCCCTGCGTTCTTTCTGCCGCGTCTAGCCGGCCACACTTGGCCGGCCGAACCTGGCAGGCCGCACCTCGCCGGCTGTACCTCGCCGGCCGCACTTCGCCGGCTGCACCTAGCCGGCCGCACCTCGCCGGCTGCACCTAGCCGGCCGCACGAATCGTTGCAAATTCGGAGGGGGGCGGGAGGATGGCGCGCGGCGTCGCGCGCTAGACTGCGGCTGTCGGGGGCTCGCCCCGTTCTCGAGGAGCGCATCATGAGTCTGTTGGACACGCTTTCTTCGCTGGCCGGGGGCAATGGCTCATCCGGCGGCGCCGCCTCTCTGATTCCCGCGCTGATCGAGCAGATCAACAATTACCCGGGCGGGCTGTCGGGTCTCATCGAGCGGTTCCAGAAGGGCGGGCTCGGTGAGGTGGTGGCCTCGTGGATCGGCACCGGGCCCAACCAGCCGGTTTCCACCGAGCAGCTCGACGCCGTGCTGGAGCCCGGCATGGTCGACGCCGTGGCCAACCGCACCGGCGAATCGCGCGGCGACGTGCTGAGCCAGCTCGCCACGCTGCTGCCCAAGCTCGTCGACCAGGCTACGCCCGACGGCGCGCTGGCCGCCGGCCAGGGTCTTGACCCGGCCAAGCTGCTGGGCTCGCTGGCCGGCCTGCTCAACGGGCGCGGCCAGGCCGGCTGAGACCGCTCAGCGCAGGACCAGCAGGTTCACGGCCGCCTGGTTGAGCAGCGCGGTCGTGGTGCTGCCCAGCACCAGTTGGCGGATGCGCGAATGGCCATAGGCGCCCATCACCAGCAGGTCCATCGCCTGCTCGGTGGCGTGGCGCAACAGCTGCGGCGCGGGCTCGCCGTCGAGCAGCACGCCCTCGGCCGCGAAGCCCGCCTGCACCAGCGTGCTGCGCGCCCATTGCAACGCATCGCTGCCGTCCTTGCCGTCAGATTGCACCACCACGATCTGGCAGGCCAGGCCGGTGAGCAGCGGGCTGCGGCTCACGGCCTCGACCGTGTGGCGCGAGGTCTCGCTGCCGTCGAAGGCCAGCATGAAGCGGGCAGGGGCGCGGAACGGCTGGTTCGCCACCAGGATCGGCCGGCGCAACGCGCGCACCGAGGCCTCGAGCTTGTGGTCGGGCAGCAGGCGCGAGCTGCGCGGCGGGCCGCTGTGCGGCCCCATCACGAAGAGCCGGGTGTCGGCCTCGATCTCCAGCAAGGTGTCCACCAGCAGACCCTGGCGCTGCTTGCCGTCGGTGCGCAGCGCACCCTGGGCGCGGGCGCGCTCGACCGCCGACTGCAGCCGTTGCTGGCCCTGAGTCCGGGCCAGCTCGAACCGGCGTTTGTCGAGTTCGGCGAGCTCGAGCAGCAGGGTTTCCTGGGCGCCCATCCAGATGCCGCCGCTGAGGTCCGTGATCGGCGCCGCATCGGGCTGGTACTCGAGCACGTGCAGAAATTCCAGGTCGGTGTCCAGGCGCTGGGCAGCCCAGATGGCGTGGTCGCAGACATCCTCGGCACGCGGGGTGTCGGCAATGCAGGCAATGACATATTTCATGGCCGTCTCCTCGGGCGCATGACGGCGGGCGGGTAAAGCGCGGTCCGCCCGTCGGCCTCCGGCAGCAGCGCCGGCCTCGCGGCTCGGTCGAACCGGCGGAGGCGGGCGCCCGGCCGCTCGCGGTTCGTCCCGGGTGTGCCGGGTGTCCCGAGTCGTCCCTCTTACTATCGTGCGTTCCGCGCCACGGTGCAAGCCCGTATCCGGCCCGATCCTCCGGGTTTATGCGATTACGACGATCGGGGCATACCATTGGCGCGCCCTGGCGGCTATGATCGAGGGTTTGTGTGTTGCCTGGCCGACAGCGTTATGCGCCAACTCGATCTTCGTCACCTGGTTCTCGGGTTGAGCATTGTTTCCCTGCTGCTGGGCCTGGCGGGCGCCCTCTATGCCAGCACGGTCGTGCAACGCGACATCCTGGCCAGCAGCACCCTCGAAGACAACCGCGTGTTCGCCCAGAAGCTCGCGCATACGGCCGATGTCTTCCTGCGCAATGCCTTGTCGGATCTCGCCTATGGCGCCACCACCATCGGCGCGGCCGACGCCCGGCCCGACGTGGTCGAGGCGGAGCTGCGCCGCATGCGCAGCCAGGGCACCGACTTCAATGCCGTGGCCTTCGTGCGCGCCGACGGCGTCATCACCGCGCAGGCCCCGCCCTCGGCCAACGTGCCGCGCCGCGCCCGGGCGGCCCAGACCGAAAAGGCGCTGAACAGCCGCGAGGCGCGCATCAGCGCCCCCTTCATCACCGATTCCGGCCGCTGGGTCGTGTCGATCTCCCAGCCGGTGTTCCTGGCCGACGGCAGCTATGGCGGCATGGTGCTCGGCGCGCTGTTCCTGCACGAGCCCAACGGCCTGAGCGAGCTGCTCGGCGAGCAGGAGCATCGCAACGGCACGCAGCACTACGTGGTGGACGCGCAGGGCGTGGTGCTCTATCACCCCAAGTACGAAACCGTGGGCGCGCCGCTCGGCGAGACCCCCGTGGTGGCTGCGCTCATGCGCGGCGAGGAGGGCGCGATGCGGCTCGATGGCCCCGGCGACGGCGACCTGCTGGCCGGCTACGCGCTGGTGCGCACGGCCCATTGGGGCCTGGTGGTGCAGCGGCCGTCGACGCGGTGCTGGCGCGCGCGCCGCAGCTGGTGCGCCAGACCCTGTTCCTTTCGCTGCCCTGGCTGTGCCTGTCGATCCTGTGCGTGTGGTGGCTGGCCAACCGCATCGTGCGGCCCCTGTCGCGCCTGGCCGCCGTGGCCATCGACCTGGACCAGTTCCGCGCGCCGCGCCGGATCGAGGCCATCAGCGCCTGGTATCGCGAGGCCGACCAGATCAAGCGCTCGCTGGCGGCCGCGCGCCGCCGCATCGGCAACAAATTCGACCGGCTGCGCCAGGACAGCCTGACCGACGCCCTGACCGGCACGCTCAACCGCCGGGGCCTCGACCAGTTCCTGTCGCACGAGCTGCCGCTGGCCGCGCCGGTGGGGGTGCTGGCGATCGACATCGACCTCTTCAAGTCGGTCAACGACGAGCACGGCCACGCCGCCGGCGACACCGTGCTGCAGGGGATCGCGGCCCTGCTGGTCAAGCGCGCCCGCAGCCACGACATCGTCGGCCGCCTGGGCGGCGAGGAATTCGTGATGCTGCTGCCGGGTGCCACGCACGAAGTGTCGCTGCGGGTGGCCGAGCG
>Ga0160496_1000323_pt1 | contig 25585 bp, 28 predicted proteins | sample DIDPMG_2_FD_108231 | JGI IMG/M metagenome (GOLD analysis project Ga0160496, IMG submission 108231) | Enriched soil microbial communities from UW Madison campus, WI, USA - DID2937_E24_FP MG | ecosystem: Environmental > Terrestrial > Soil > Grasslands | place: USA: Madison, Wisconsin | collected...
CGTGCCCAGGTTGCGCGTGCCGTAGACCTGCGCGATCAGGCCATTGGTGAGCGGCACCGTGCCCAGCCACAGCAAGCCCATGACGGCCGCGAACACGTATACGGTGAGCGGGGTGGCGGGCGCCGCGATGAAGGCGGCGATGGCGGCGGCGCGCAGGAGATAGAGCACGGAAAGCAGGCGCTGGCGCGGCCAGCGCGCACCCAGCACGCCGCAGGCATAGGTGCCCGCGATGTTGAACAGCGCCACGATCGCCAGGGCGGCCACGCCCTGGTGGCCCAGCCCGAGCTCGGTGAGGTAGGCGGGCAGGTGCGTGGCGATGAAGGCCAGCTGGAATCCGCAGGTCAGGAAACCGGCGGTCAGCAGCCAGAAGCCGGGCTGGCGCACGGCCAGGGCGATCGGGGCGGAGCCCTCGTTCGCGGCGGACGCGGACGGCCGGTCGCGCAGGATCGGAGCCAGCACAAGGGCCGCCAGCAACAGGGCGGCCGTCAGCCACAGCGCGCCGCGCCAGTCGAGCAGGTCGATCGCCACCTGCGCGCCCGGCACCAGCAGGAACTGGCCGAGGCCGCCGAGGGCGCCGGTCACGCCCAGGGCCATGCCGCGCTGGGGCGGGGGCGCCAGCCGCGTCATGGCGGCGTAGATCACGCCGAACGTGGTGCCCGCCTGCGCGAGGCCGATGCACAGTCCGGCCGCCAGCATGAAGGGCAGGGCGCCGTGCGCGAACGCCATGCCGGCCAGCCCCAGGGCATAGAGCAGCAGCCCGCCCGCCAGCACGCGCGCCGAACCCTGGCGGTCGGCGACCCAGCCCGCCACCGGCTGCGCCAGGCCCCACACCAGATTCTGCAACGCCATGGCGAGCCCGTAGGTTTCGCGTGGCCAGCCGTGTGCCTGCGACACCGGCAGCAGGAACAGGCCCTGCACATGGCGCGCGCCCAGGGCCAGGCCCAGGATCACGCCGCCGGCCAGCAGCAGCACGCCGAGGCGGGGCGCGGCGAAAGAGGAAGAGTGTGTCATCATGGGCTCGCGACGAATGCGTGTGGGGTATGCAGACTCGCATTAGATCGGGCGCAAACGGCAAGCTCAACTGAGAAATAGGAACACTCGCATGCGTGCAAAGAATGCGAAGAGCGCACCCTCGGCGCGGCCGCCGGCGCGGCCGCCGGCGCTGGCCCGGCTGCCGGCGCTGGACCTGCTGCGCGGGTTCGTGGCGGTAGGACGGCGCATGAGCGTGACGCTGGCCGCCCAGGATCTGTTTCTCACCCAGTCGGCCGTGAGCCGGCAGGTCGCCGCGCTCGAGGCGGCCATCGGCGTGCCGCTGTTGCAGCGCCATCATCGCGCGATCACGTTCACGCCCGCCGGCCGCCAGCTGTTCGACACGGCGGACGCGGCGCTCAACGCCATCGCGCATTGCGTGCAGCAGGTACGCCAGGCCGGCGCCGAGCGGCCGGTCACGATCAGCGCCAGCGTGGGCGTCACGGGCCTGTGGCTGCTGCCACGGCTCACGCAGCTGCAGGCCGCACTACCCGACGTGGAGGTGCGACTGTCGGCCGACAACCGCTTGAACGATCTGCGCCGCGAGGATATCGACCTCGCGATCCGTTACTGCCCGGCGCCGGATGCGCCGGCGGACGCGGAGCCGCTGTTCGGCGAGACCATCGCGCCGGTCGCCCACCCGGACCTCGCCCTGGCCGCCCTGAATTCCGGCCGCAGCCTGCGTGGCGTGCATCTGCTCGAGCTCGACGACGCGGCGCATCCGCAACTCGGCTGGCAGCACTGGCTGGCGCGGCGCGGGCTGGCCGGCGCGCGGCCCGCAGGCGTGCTGCACTTCAATCAGTACGATCAGGTGATCCAGGCGGCGCTGGCGGGGCAGGGAGTGGCACTGGGCCGGCTGGAATTGTTGCGCAGGCAACGAGATCAGGGCCTGCTGCGGATCATCCCGGCCAAGGCCAGCCCCGCGCCGCTCGCTCATGCCTATTGGCTGTTGCACGCGGCGCAAGCGCCCCGGCCCGCCGTGACCCGCGTCGCGCAATGGATACGCGAGCAGGCCGCCGCGGGCCGGGAAGCGGGCGAGGCGGGGCAGACCGCCTAGTGATGCTTGTGTTGCACGCGCTCGGGCTTGCCCTTGCGCGAGGTCGAGGCGAAATCCTCGAGCTGTTTCTTCGACATGGACTCGTACATGTCCTTGGAGGCGCCCTTGAGCTCCTTCTTGGGACGCTCGCCCTTCTTGGCCGAGAGCGCCGCGCCCGCGGCCATTTGCTGTGCCTTCGATTTGGCTGGCATATCGTTGCTCCTGGTTGCGGCCGGGTCGCCCCGGCCGGGGTGGGAATGGGCCGGCGCGTTGCGCGCAGCCACGATTCCACCCTACGCCTCGGGGCGCGGCGTGCCTGCAAAGCGTCGTAGCGGGATGAAACCGAGAATGACGCGTGCCTGCGCTCAGGGCAGGCGCAGGTGCACGAGCGGGAAGGGCCGGCCGGCGGCGTCGAGCGGCGAGCGGCCGGTTTCGACAAAGCCATAGTGCAGATAGAAGCCGTGCGCGCGGGGATTCTGCTCGTTCACGTCGAGCGTGAGGCTGCCCAGCCGCGCCCGCGCGTGATCGAGCAGCGCCGTGCCCACGCCCTGGCCGTGCGCGGCGGGCGCCACGAACAGCATTTCGACCTTGGACTCGCGCAGCCCGGAAAAGCCCAGTAACCGGCCGCGCGCGTCGTGCGCGAGCCAGACCTCGACCGCCGGCAGGTACAGATCGCGCACCTGGGGGTAGAGCGCGGCAATCATGGCCGAATCGAGAAAATCGTGCGTGGCCAGGGTGGCGGAGAGCCAGAGCTGGGTCAGCGATTCGGCGGGCGGCGCGGCGTCGGGGCCGGCGTTCCAGGGGCTGATGACGATCATGTTCAACTCAGCAGCGCGGCCACCAGGTCGCCGTCGCGCGCGTCCGGGTCGGCGAATTCGAGCGCGCTCTGAGTGTGGTGCAGGTGTTCCTGCATGAGCGCGCATGCGCGTTCCACGTCGCCGGCCTGGGCCGCTTCGAGAAAGGCCTCGTGCTCCTGCGACGAACAGTTGGCGTCGTGGGCGGTCTGGTACAGCGCGGTGATCACGGCGCTGCGCGCCAGCAGCTCGCGCAGCATCGCCGTGAGCACGGAGTTGCCCACGATCTCGGCCAGCAGCAGATGGAAATCCGAAAGCAGCTGGTTGCGCAGCGGCACGGTGCCGGCCGCGATGGCAGCGCGCTCGCGCTTGAGGTGTTCGCGCAGGCGGCGGTAGTCGGCCGGGCGGGCACGCGCCACGAACTCCCGCGCCACGGCGGTTTCGAGGATCGCGCGCACGCTGTAGACCTCGCGCGCCTCGTTGGCGTCGGGCTTGCTCACGAACGCGCCCTTGTCGGGCACGATGTTGATCAGCTTGTCTTTCGAGAGCATCAGCAGCGCCGCGCGGATCTTGGTGCGGCTCACGCCGTAGACCCGGGCCAGGGCCTCTTCCCGCAGCCGCGTGCCGGGCGGCAGGCGGTGCGAGACGACGGCTTCGGCCAGGGCGCGGGCGATGTCTTCGGCGCTGTGATCGGGAGTGGACGGCATGGATGCTGCGATAAAAGGCCCGTGCGGGCGCGGCAGCCCAGTCTAGCAAACTGCGACAAGGATTGGGTACAGCTTTGCGCGAGCAAAGATTGCATGCAACTTTTGCCGGAGCGGCGGCGCGCGGGCCGGATCGCGCTCACGGCGCCGTCGATTTCCCGCCGATGACCCGCTACCATGGCGCTTTGCGGCCTCTCCCAGGAAGCGATCATGAACGTCGTGATGTTGCTCTACCCGCGCCTGACCCAGCTCGATTTCACCGGGCCCTACGAGGTCTTCACGCGGGTCAAGGAAATGCGGTTGCACGTGGTGTCGCGCGAGGCGGGGCTGGTCACCGACGGCGGCGGCCTGCGCCTGTTCGCCGAGCACGGCTACGACGACTGTCCGGCGGCCGATCTGTTGTTCGTGCCCGGCGGGCCGGGCCAGCTCGACCTGATGCAGGACGCGGCCACCCTCGATTTCCTGCGCCGCCAGGCGGCCGGGGCGCGTTACATCACCTCGGTCTGCACGGGCTCGCTGGTGCTCGCGGCCGCCGGCCTGTTGCGCGGCTATCGCGCCACCTCGCACTGGCTCTCGCTGTCGCAGCTGGCGCTGATGGGCGCCGAGCCGGTCGGCGAGCGGGTGGTGATCGACCGCGACCGCATCACCGGCGCCGGCGTCACCTCCGGCATCGACTTCGCGCTCACGCTGGTTGCGCACCTCTACGGCCAGGAGCGCGCCGAGCGCATCCAGCTGTCGATGGAATACGACCCGCAACCGCCCTGGAACAGCGGCTCGCCGCGCGCCGCCCCAGCGGCGCTGGTGCAGGCCGTGACCGAGGCCAGCGCCGAATTCCAGGCGCGCCGGGTCGTGGCGGCGCGGGCGGCGGGCGAGGCGCTCGACGCCGCGCCGGCGCGCACGCCATGACCGCGCCCGCCATGCATCAGGTCAACAAGGCGCTGATGCTGCTCGATCGCGGCGCCGGGCCCTGTGCGCAGGCCGCGCTGCGGCGCGCGATCGACATGGCCGAGGCCGCCGGCCAGCCCGCCATCCGCGTGCAGGCGCAGGTGATCCTGGGCGAATGCCTGCTCGAAGCGGGGGAGCGCGACGCCGCCCGCGCCTTGCTGGCGCAGGCGCTGGCCGCGGAGCTGGGCGAGCGCGCGGAGGTGGTGGCCTACGAACTCGAGCGCGCCCGCGAGATGCTGCGCGGCCTGGGCCCGGCCTGAGCCACGGCCTGCTCGAATCCGCTTGGGCGCGCGCCCGGCCTCTGGCAAGATGGACGAACCCCATCCTGCGTCCCTCGTCCATGAATACCGGTTCCGTCGCCGCCACCGATCTGCTCACCGCCTGGAAGTTGCAGGCGCAACGGCATCCCTACGTCGCGCTCAGCCTGGGCGCCGCCGTCGCGGCGGTGCTGCTGCTGTTGCTGTCGAGCGGCTACGACGCGCTCACCGGCGACAAGCGCGCGCACGTGGGCTACGCGGTGCTGGGCGGCATGGCCGGCTTCGCCGCCACTGCCTTCGGCGCGGTGTTGGCCGGCGTGCTGGGCGACATCCGCCAGCGCACGCAGGACGTGATGCTGGGCCTGGCGGCCGGCATGATGCTGGCCGCGAGCGCGTTCTCGCTGATCCTGCCCGGCCTGGCCGCGGCCGCCGACCTGGTGGGCGAGGGCCCGGCGGCGGCCGGCGTGGTGGTAGTCGGGCTCGCGCTCGGCGTGCTGCTGATGCTGGGCCTCGATTTCTTCACGCCACACGTGCACGAACAGACCGGCGCCAAGGGGCCCGAGGGCGCCCGAGTGGGCGGGGTCTGGCTGTTCGTGCTCACCATCGTGCTGCACAACCTGCCGGAGGGCATGGCCATCGGCGTGAGCCTGTCCAACGGCGACCTCAGCGTGGGGCTGCCGCTCACGACCGCGATCGCGATCCAGGACATTCCGGAGGGGCTGGCCGTGGCGGTGGCCCTGCGCGCCATCGGCATGAGCCGCCTGCGCGCGGTGCTGGTGGCGGTGGCGTCGGGCCTGATGGAACCGATCGGCGCGCTGGTGGGCGTGGGCATGTCCACCGGCTTCCCGCTGGCCTATCCGATCAGCATGGGCCTGGCCGCCGGCGCGATGATCTTCGTGGTCTCGCACGAGGTGATCCCCGAGACCCACCGCAATGGCCACCAGACGGCGGCCACGGTCGGCCTCATGGCCGGCTTCGCGGTGATGATGTTTCTCGATACCGCGCTGGGCTGAAACGCAGACGGCCGCGCATGGCGGCCGCCTGCCTGCACGCGTGGGCTGCGTTCAGGAACCCGCCATGCAGCTCTGCAGATAGCGGTTGTAGGTGTCCACCATCACCTGCGTGGTCCAGGACGAGCGGATCGCCGGGTCGTAGCCGCTCTGGTTGATGGCATAGCTGCGGCAGTCGACGCTGGCCGGCGGCGTGTTGCGCGCCACCGACGTCGACGGCTGCGCGGCCAGCGGCGCCGTGTTGCGCGCGGCAGGATCGCCCGCGTCGTATTGCGGCACAGGGTAGGATTGCGGCGCGGCGTAGGTGGGCGATGACGTCAGCGGCTGGGCATAGCTTCCCTGCGATTCGTAGGGGGCGACATAGGTGCCCCCGTAGCCCGCGTTGCCGTAGCCGCTGTCGTACACGCCCGGCGGCGTGGTGTAGGTGACGCCGCCGGCGCTCACCTGGCCGCCCACCGAGTTGTAGGCCGGCTCGTTGGCATTGTTGGCGAGCAGCAGCGCGCCCACCGCGGCCAGCGCGATCGCGCCGCCGATCCACCAGCCATCCGACGACGAACCGCCGCCGCCATGGTGATGGTGGTTGTAGCCACTGCCGTAATAACCGTGGCGGCCACCGTAGTAGCCACCGCCGCCCCAGCCGGGGCCCGCGAACGCGGGGGCGCACACGGCGGCCAGGAGCACGGCCGCGGACACCCGCCGCAAGACTTGCGACTTCATGATCTGTTCTCCGGAACCGGAAACCCCGGTACCCACCACTACTTTACTGCTGTCGTTCCGGCCCCGGAATCGCGGCGATGCACGGGGTGGTTTCGTTGCGTTTCAAGCCGGCGGGTGCGCGGCGCCGACGCGGCGCGACCAGAGCACGAGCGGGATGGCGCAGAGGGCGAAGACGGCCATCATGCCGAAGCCGCCCCAGCTTACGTGCGGATACACCAGGCGCGCGGCGTTGACGCAGAAGAACATCAGGATCCCGCCGGACATCATGGCGTAGAGAGCGATGGCGGAGGTCTGGCAACCGGGCGCGACCCGCCGCGAGATGTACGTCATGACGGCCGAGTTGTTGCCGCCCAGCGTGAAGGCCTGCAGCAGCTGCAGGGCCAGCAGCGGCGCGAGCGAGGTGCAGAATGCCAGCCCGATCCAGCGCACGGCGGTGAGCAGAGCCGAGATCCAGATCAGCCGCTCGGCACCGATGCGCGGCACGATGCGCGCCGCGAAATAGAAGAACAGCACCTCGGCGCTGACGCCCACGGTCCAGGCCAGGCCGATGTCGGAGGTGCTCAGGCCGGCGTCGGTCCAGTACAGCGTCGAATAGGAATAGAGAAAACCGTTGCTCGCCTGCACCAGGGACGCGCCCAGGATGACCAGCACGGCGGCGTTGTCGCGCAGGACCTGCAGCAGGGGCCAGCGCGGGCGCGGCGCGGGTGCGGACGGGGTAGGGGCCGTGGCGGGCGGCGTCGCGCTGGCCGCGGGCACCGGCCGGTTCGGCAGCGTGGCGCCCAGCGGCAGCCTGCGCAGGCAGGCCACGCAGGTCAGGGTCAGCAGCACGCTCATGATGACGATGGCCAGCGGATCGGTCGCGCGGATCACGTAGCCGCCGGCCAGCGTGGTGGCGGCGAAGCCGATCGAGCCCCACACGCGCACCGTGGTGTAGACCGGCCGCCCGCCGTGGCTGTGCGACAGCGCGATGCGGTCGAGTACCGGCTGCACCGCCGGGAACAGCATGTTGATGCCCAGCGTGGTCCAGAACACCCACGCGGGCGCCTGCAGCCAGGGATAGAGCGCGAACAGCAGGGCGGTGGCGACCAGCGGCGCCGCGATCAGCGCCTTGAGCCGGCCGGTGAGATCGGCCGCGTGCGCCAGCAGCGGCGCCGACAGGATCTTGGGCAGAAAGGCGGTGGCGACGATCAGGCCGATCAGGTCCTTGTCGAGCCCGCGGCTCGCGAACCACAGCGGCAGGAACGGGATGCTGATGCCTTGCAGCCCGTAAAACAGGAAATAGAACGCGCGCAGCCAACGGATGTTGTTGCCCACAGGAAATGCTCCGCCAGATCGGTGCGCCGCAGGAAAGGAGAGGGCGCGGCGGGGCGAGAGCATACTCCAGTCGTGCCGGGCCCGCTGCGCGCGCCGGCCTTGATAAGATGGCGGCCGGCCGGCATCCGCGCGGATGCCGGGGCCCTTCGTCTTCCCGTTCCGGACCCAGCCATGCCCTCCCTCTTCACGGCCAGCGCCGACGCCCGCATCCGCTTCCAGGTGCCTGCCCAGACCGACCTGCCTTATCTGCTGGACCTGCGCCGCCGCACCATGGACGCGCACCTCGAGGCGCAGGGCATCCCGCACGACGACGCGGCCCACATGGCGCGCATCCTCTATCACTGGGAAGACGCGCGGCTGCTGCTGATCGACGGGCAACCCGGCGGCCTGCTCAAGGCCTATCGCGACACGACCGGCAGCGAGACGCGCTGGTACGTGGTGCAGATCCAGATCGCGCCCGGCTTCCAGGGCCAGGGCTGGGGCGAGCGCGTGCTGCGCGTGGTGCTGGACCAGGCCGATGCCGAGGGCCTGCCCGTGGTGCTCGACGTGCTGAAGGTCAACCCGGCACGCCGTCTGTACGAACGCTGCGGCTTCGTGGTGGCGGGGGAAGGCGAGCACGAATACCACATGCGCCGACCGGGCCGGGTATCGGTGTAAACCCCGCTATATGGCATAAGCAAACTGCCATTAAATCGTGGCCGCGCAGGCCGTTAATGCGTAGAGTCCGTCGCCGGTTCGCGGCCGGGGTTCCCCGCGCCGTGTCTACGCTGGCGTCGCGGCGCCCGCGCCGCACCGTCCCGGGCGCGTCTCCGTTGCTCCAGGTTCCATGCCGCCGGCACCTGTGCACGGATGCGCTTCCGATCATGCGCCCGCAGTTCCCCGCACTATCGCTGTCTCCCTTTCGCAGTTTCACTCGCGTGCCGCCCGGTTGTGGCCGCTCACCTGACGAGAATCATGAAATTCCGCTTGTCGTACGCAGTTTCCGCCGCTTCGTTCTCCCTGTTTGCGCTGACGCAGGGCGTTGACGCCCTCGCCGCCGACCGCGTCGTGCGCGTGATCGTGCCCTATGGCACCGGCGCGGTGCAGGACACCATCGCACGCGCCATCAGCGAAGAGCTGGGCCGCGCGCTCAACGCCACTGTCGTGGTCGAGAACCGCGCCGGCGCCGGTGGCACGGTGGGCACCGCCGCCGTGGCCAAGGCCGAGCCCGACGGCAACACGCTGGTGCTGGCCGCGGCCAGCCACCACATCGCCGGCTATATGTACAAGAGCCTGAGCTACCGCCCCTACGAGGATTTCACCGGCGTGGGCTATCTGGGCAACGTCGGCTACATCATCATGGCCTCGAAGGCCCTCGGCGCGAAGAACACCGCCGAGTTCATCCAGGCCGTGAAGGCCAAGCCGGGCGGCTACGACTACGCCTCGGCCGGCAACGGCAGCGCCTCGCACCTCGGCATGGCCTCCTTCCTGGCCGCCGCCGGCCTGGAAATGCAGCACATCCCGATGAAGTCCACCGGCGACGCCGTGACCGAGCTGCTCGCCGGCCGCGTGCAGGGCGTGACCTCGGCCACCATCGGCGTGATGCCGTACCGCAACGATCCGCGCGTCACGCTGATCGCCTATACCGGCAAGCAGCGCTCGCGCTTCGCGCCCGACCTGCCGACCGTGGCGGAAAGCGGCGTGCCCGGCTACGCGTTCGATTCGTGGATGGGCCTGCTCGCGCCGGCCGCCATCCCGGCCGACAAGAAGGCGGAGCTGAACGCCGCGGTCAACAAGGTGCTGGCCGATCCCAAGGTGCAGGAACGCCTGGCCTCGCTCGGCGTCGAAGCCGCGGCCAAGTCCACCGACGAGTTCCAGCAGATCCTGGCCGCCGACTGGAAGGCCTCGGAAAAGCTGGTGAAGGAGTCGGGCGCGCGCGTAGAGTGATCCGGCCGGCCGCACGATGAAAGAAGCCGCGCCCTCGGGCGCGGCTTTTTCATTGGGGCAAGGCACTCCCCGCGCCGCGGAAACCCCCTGTTGCGACCGCAACCGGCACGCGCCTAGGCAGGCGCCGCGGCCCTGTGCCACCATGGAGTTTCATACCGACACGAGGAGACCGTCATGTCCCGCGCAGCCGATGCCGCCGCGCCCGCCGAGGGCGCGCCCGGGGTGCACGTGCTTGCCGTCAGCATCCGGCGTCCCGCCGAGGAGGTCTATGCCTTCCTGGCCGAGCCGCGCAACTTCCCGCGCTGGGCCAGCGGGCTGGCCGACGGCCTCACGCAGGCGGGCGACGAGTGGGCCGCCGACGGGCCGGCCGGGCCGGTGCGGGTGCGCTTCACGCCGCGCAACGCCTACGGCGTGGCCGATCACCTGGTGCGGCTCGACAGCGGCGAAGAGGTGTCCGTGCCCTTGCGCGTGGTGGCTCAGGGCGCGGGCAGCCTGGTCACGCTGACGCTGTTCCGGCAGGCCGGTCACACCGACGCGACCTTCGAGGCCGACCGCCAGTGGGTGGCGCGCGACCTGCAACGGCTGCGCGCGCTGTTCGAGCCGACCTGAGGCGCCGGCGTCAGAGCTGTACCAGGGTCCTGAAGCCGCCCCAGGCCATGCGCTTGAGGTCGAACACGTTTTCGTAGCCCTCGCAGTTCAGGCGCGGGTCGGCCATCACGGCGGTGTTGACGCGGTCGCGCTCCGCGCGATTGGCGTACACGATCCAGGCGAACACCACGGTTTCGCCCTCGCCCGCGCCGCTCAGGCCGCGGAAGTTCACGTGGCCTTCGTTGTCGAGCTGGTCGCCCACGCATTCGCGGTAATCCAGCGCGCCATGCTCCTTCCACACCTCGGCGGCACGCGTGGCCATGGCCCGGTAGGCCTCGATCTTGTCGCTCGGCACCACCAGCAGGAAGCCGTCCACGTACTGCTCGTTCGATTGCGTCATGCCATTCTCCCGGCGCGGCGCGCGGAAAGGGCGGCCGCATTGCGCCACTGTAGCGGCGCAGGCGGCCCACGCCGATGGGCGATTGCGACAATATTGCTGGTGGATCGCGACAGACTTAGGCGCTATGCTGGGCCGATGAAAAATATCGCCATGCTGTTGCCTGCGCGGGCCAACATCGCCACGCTGGAAATCGCCCGTCAGGGCTTTCTGGCCGCCAACGAGTATCTGGCCGCGCAAGGCCGGCCGCCGGGCTTCGCCGTGCAGCTGGTCGCGGCCACGCCCAATGTGGTGATGGACAGCGGCCGCTACACCGTGCGCGCCGACGCGCTGCTGCGCGATGCGCCGCCCGCCGACGTCTGCGTGGTGCCGCCGCTGCAGGGCGAGGTGCCGGCCGCGGTGGATGCCAACGGCGCGCTGATCGGCTGGCTCTCGGAGCGCTATCGCGCGGGCGGCGAGGTCGCGAGCCTGTGCGTGGGCGCGGCGCTGCCGGCCGCGGGCGGCCTGCTCGACGGCCAGCGCGCCGTGGTGCACTGGGTCGCACGCAACCAGTACGAGGCGCTGTTCCCGCGCGTGTCGTGGGTGAGCGACCGCATCCTGCACTCCGAGCGCGGCCTCTACACCAGCGGCGGGGCCTTCTCGGCCGCGCATCTGGTACTGCATCTGGTCGAAAAATACACCGACCGCGACACCGCAATCTGGTGCGCCAAGTTCTTCCAGCTCGACTGGAACCGCAGCAGCCAGCTGCCGTTCGCCGTGTTCGCGGGCCAGAAGAGCCACGCCGACACCGTGGTGCGGGCGGTCCAGGACGATATCGAGCTGCGCTACGCCGAGCGCCTCACCGTGGAGGCGCTGGCCGACCGCCATGCGCTGGGCCGGCGCACGCTCGAACGGCGCTTCCGCCAGGCCACCGGGGCCAGCGTGGTCGAGTACCTGCAACGTGTGCGGGTCGAGGTCGCGAAAAAGCAGCTCGAGACCACGCGCAAGAGCGTGGCCGAGGTGATGTACCAGGTGGGCTACAGCGACACCAAGGCGTTTCGCGACACCTTCAACAAGTACAGCGGCATGTCGCCGGTCGATTACCGCGAGCGCTATCTCTGAGTGGCGGCGGCGACGCCCGTGGCGCGCACGCCACGGCCCCGCTTTCCCGCGGCGGGCGGGTTGTAAATGTTGCGATTGCGCGGCCGGTTGCGCGCTACATTGCCAGCGCGCCCGGCATGCCGGCCGGGCCGTTTCCTGGCCGCAGCTCCCCCTCATGACCTCCGCATTCCGTCTTGCCCGCCGTCCTCGCGCAGCCGCGCTGGCGCTGGCGGCGTTCGTCCCGGCCACTGTCGCGGCCTTCGAACCCTATGTCACGCAGGCGCCGCTGCAGGTCGAGCTGCGTGTGCTGAGCCAGTGCACGATCGACACCACGCCCGCCCGCGCCGAACCGGCGGTGTCCTGCCTGCACCCGCTGCCGGTGCGCATCGAGCGCCTGGCCGCGCCCCCCGCGCGCTTCTCGGCCACGCCGCTGGCGCCCGGCGACGGGATCGCCGGCGCCGCGTCCTGGCAGATCACCTTCTGATCAGAATTCGATTACCGCCTGCACCGTGTCGGTGTAGCTGCCGGGTGTGGGCGCGGCCTGCGCCGGCACGCGGCCGTACACCGTGACGGTCTGCACGTTGCCGGTGCCCACGCTGGTGTAGGAAGTCGTGCCGGCGCTGCCGTCGCCCCAGGGCAGGGTGCGGGCGCTGTCGGTGTAGAGCGAGTAGGCGATGCGCTCGGTGCCGCCGCTGCGCCGCATGTAGCGCTGCGCCACGGTGCCGTTCGTGCCGCCGTTCAGGCGGATGCGGTAGGCATCGTTGTTGGTGCAACGAACCGCCAGCGTCGCGGCCGCGTCGATCGGGTTGTTGAGCAGGCTGGCCGAGCCGGCGCCGCTGAAGGCCATGTTCTGCGAGGTCGAGATGGTGCAGTTGTTGACCACCGGCGCCGTCACCGTGAAGGGCACCGTGGTCACCATCGGCACCGAGGCGCAGTTGGCGAGCGTGACCGTGTAGAAGAGATAGTTGAGCGTGGCGGTGCCGCCGAAGGTCTCGGTGTAGTTCGTGGTGGCGTTGTTGGCGGTGGGCACCGTGAACTGGTTGGGCAGCACCTGGCCGTAGATCGTGACGGTCTGCGAGGGCGGCTGGCCGCCGAGCAGCGGCCGGATGAAGGTGAGCTGGATGGGCGTGCCGCTGGTGGTGGTGCCCCACACCGGCGCCATGCTCGAACTGGTGGAGAGCCGGTATTGCAGCCGGTTGCCGCCGTTGCCCAGCAGCCGCGGATCCTGCTGGCCGTTGCTGCCCGGACCCAGGTTGAGGCAGACCAGCGCGCCGATGGCGAGCGCGGAGGTGAAGTTGCACGACACCGTGAGCGTGCTCTGGCCCGCGACCGCGGCGCCCAGGATGGGGTTGACCGAGGGGAAGGTGATCGCGGGCAGGGAGGCCGTGCAGGTGTCGGCGCGTGCGCCCGCGCTCGCCAGCAGGGCGGCCAGCGCCAGCAGCACGGTGAGCGCGAGGCGCCGCATCATGGCGCGGCACCCGCACCCGCACCCGCGCCCGCGCCCGCGCGGCACACCACGGGCCCGAGCACCGGCAGGCTGCCGTCGGCGGTGGGCGTGAACGCCACTTCGGCCAGGCAGTCCACCTTCTCGCCCTGCACCTGCAGATGGTTGCGCGGCGCGAGCTGGGTGAGGAAGGTCATGCTGTCGTAGCCCACCACGCCGACCTCGCCGGACTCGCGGTGGCGCACCTGCGCGCCGACCGGCAGCGGCTTGCCCGCCTCGTCGGCGAGCCGGATGCTGGCCGCCGCCTGCTGCCGCATGCCGTAGCGCGCCAGCACTCCCGACTGCGCCTGCGGCACCCGCGTCTGGGTGTAGCTGTCCACGGCGGCGTTGGCCGGCAGTTCGAGCGGATCGATGTCGATGCGGTTCTGCTGGTAGCTGTTCAGGTCGGGCACCACGAGAAAGCCGCGCCCATCGGTGCGGCCGATCTCGCTGTTGTGATGCAGCACCGGCACGTTGGGCCGGCCATCGGTGGAGACCAGCGCGAACGAATCCGTGATGCGGCGCGCGGGCTGCACCGTGCCGCCCATCAGCACCAGCGCGCCATTCACGTCGAGCGTGCCTTCGGTGTCGTCGCCGGTGTTCTGCACGCCGGCCGTGACCTCGCCGTAGCGGCCGAGATAGCGCGTCCAGGCCTGGCCATAGGTGTTGCCGCTGGCGCGGCCTGCCTGCACGCCCCAGCCGAAACCGCCTTCGTAGTCGGGCGCGCGCAGCGCGCTGGCGTTGAGGTAGGGGTCGTCGCCCTGGCGGCCCGCGGTCACGCTGCCCGACACATTGCCGGTGGCGATCGCCAGGGTCAGGAACACGCCCTGGGTGTCGGTGCGGTTGAAGTCTTTATAGGCGTTCACGCTGATTGTGGCGTTGCTGCCCAGGTTGACGGCATAGGAGAGCGAGCCGATCCGGGCGGGGTCGGTGTTGGCGTAGCGCACGCCGATGTAGCTGGCCGCGAGCGTCTGGCCACGGCCGATGGGGAAGGTGAGGGTGGCCTGGTCGGTGACGCGCGTCACCGGGATGCCCTCGGCGGTGGCCAGGTCGCTGTAGTTGCCCAGCGCGCGCAGGGTCGACACGTCCACGGAGAAACGGCTGTCCACGTATTGGTAGCCCAGGCCCACCTGTGCGCCGCTCGCGCGGCCGGTGCTGCCCGCCAGCGAGGCGTTGAGCACGCCGCGCGTGCCCACCTGCACCAGCGCCCCGACCCCGGCGTTGTACACGCCCGACGTGGCCTCGGCATGCGATTGCAGCGTGAGCGTGTTGCTCACCCCGTATTGATAGCTGCCGCTGGCCGCGGGCGTGCCGGCATAGTCGAACGAGCGCCACCCGTACTGGCGGCGCAGGAAACCGAGCTCGGCCGAGTAGCTCGACAGGCCGGCCGCGAGCAGGCGCGTGTCGATGTAGATCGGCACCGACAGCGACACCGGCCGGCCCAGCGCGTCGCGCGTCACCACGTTGGCCTGCCCGTAGCCGGTGATGCCGGTCACGTTGTCGACCATGAAGGGGCCGCTGGGCACGTTGCCGGAATAGCGCCGGATGCTGTTGATGTAGACGTCCACCGCCGAGGGCACCACGGTGGCGCCGCCGAGTTCGGGCATGGGAAAGGTCACCAGGTCGGGCCGGGTGGCGAAGTTGCGCCGCCACTGCAGCCCGGCCAGCCGCATCGAACGCGACCAGCTCAGGGCGCCGGTGGCCGTGTCGCCGGCCTGGAGCGTGCGCATGCCGTCCTGGTCGGTGTGGGCCCAGAAGGTGTCGTAGCGCACGTAGCGCCGCAGGTCGCGGTACCAGTACGCGATGCCGGTGTTGCTGCCCACGCCGTACCGATCGAAGTAGCGCAGCTCGCTCCACAGCGCCAGCGGCGCGTCGCGCGAGGTGCGGGCGTAGGCATCGTAGTTGAGCAGCAGGCCGCGCCCCGCGCTGGCCGCGCCGGTGGACGGCAGGCCGCGCGCATCGATGCGATAGGGCGTGCGCATGCCGGCCGTGGTGTCGAGCGAGACGCTCTGCTGGCCGGCATCGTAGTCGTAGGCCAGGCCCGGGATCTGGTCCAGCCCGACCTCCTGGTCTGGCGCGAGGCCGAGTTTCTGGATGTCGAGGCCGATGTGGGCGAGGTCGGCGCCACGCGCCTGCAGGCGGCCCTGCACCACGCGAAAGCGCGCGATCAGCGCGGTGGGCTGGCCGTCGAGCCGCACGCTCAGGTAGACCTCCTGGTCGGGTTGCTGGGTCACGAGCCAGCTGCCGGGGGCGGGCGGCGGCGGGGCCGCCATGACGGGCGCGCCCAGCAGGGTGCTTGTGGCGGCGCCGCGCCAGGCGTGTCGCCAGAGGGAAGTCGCGTGGGCACGGCGCGCCGTCACCGTCGTGGCGCGGCGCTGACCGGTGCGCGCGTGGCCACGGTGTTGACCACGGCCTGGACCTGGATCGCGCCGGAGCCGGGCGTGTAGCCGCGCGGCAGCGGCCAGCGCCGCGTGCTGTTGGCCAGCGCGTAGCCCAGCAGTCCCGCGTCGTAGGCATGGCGCCTGCCGTTCTGCTCCAGCACCACCTGGCTCACCTGCGCGCGATGCGCGCCGGCGTTGTGCAATTGCAGCAGCGTCTCGCCGCCCTGCTCGACCAGCGACCACTGCAGCGCCTGCGCCACGGGCTGGGCGGTCTGCGTGCCGCTGAACACGGGCACGGAATAGCGCAGCCGCACGTCGACGCCGGTGCGCGGCGCCTGATCGGGCGGCGCGATTTCATCGATCAGCAAGCGGAATGACTGCTCGCCGGGCGGCAGGTCGCCGGCCTGCAGCAGCCGCACGATCTGGCTTGCGCGCGGCGCGATCTGGATCAGCGGCGGGCTGGCGACGATGGCCTGCGTCGGCTCGAGCACGTCCTCGCCGTCGCGCTGGTGCCAGGCAAACACGCGCACCTGGCCATAGATCGGTTCGGTGCCGGTGTTCTCCAGCCGCATCGTGACGGCGCGCTCGCCGGGGGCGAGGTTGATGATGACGGGCGAGATCTGCAGGCTGGCGGCCTGCGCGGGCACGGGCGCGAACGCACAGGCGGCGCAGACGGCGGCCGTCGCGGCGGCACGCGCCGCCCGGCGTGCGGCGGCCAGGATGGCAGCGCGGGCGGCGTCAGGTCGGGCGGCAGGTGCGGCGGCCAGCGCGGCGGCCAGCGCCGCGGCAGGCGCGCAGGCGCGCGCGGCCTGGCGGATACCAAGCTTGGGCACTGCGGGCCTCCTGTCAGAAGTAGACGGTGGCCGTCACGGTGGACTGATAGGTATCCGGACTCGGTGCGGTCTGCGTTGCGACCTGGCCGTAGACGTTGAGCGTCTGCGCCGTGCCGTTGCCCACGCCACCGACCGTGTTGGTGCCCTGGGTGTTGCCCCAGATCGTGGTGCGGCCGGCTTCCTGGTAGAGCTGGTAGGCCACCGTGGTGGCGGTGTTGCCGGTCGCGGTGCCGGCCAGCAGGCGATTGGCGACCGTCGATCCCGTGACGGTGCCCGCGTCCAGTCCCACGTTGTAGGGCGTGGAGTTGGTGCAGCGGACCGTGAGCGTCGTCTGGCCCTGGACCGGCGAGGACAGGGTGCCGGCGGTGCCGAAAGCCAGTGGCGCGGCCGAGATCGAGCAGTTGGCCAGCACGTTGAGCGTCACCAGGAAGGTGGCCGTGGCGGTGCCGTTGGTGTAGACCTGGGCATGGGCGGCCGGGGCGGCGCAGGCGAGCGCGGCGGCGGCGAGGGTGAGGCGGGCAGTGGGGTGCAGCATGACGATCTCCTCCTTGCGGGCTGCCCCTGTGTTGAAGGGAGGGTCGTGCCGTTACCGCTCAAGGGCGCCTGTGATCGAACTTATCGAGGGAGGCGGGGCGTACCCAGACTCCAGATTCAACGGAATGCATCCATTCTTTGCGCTTACAAATCGAGGGGCACCGGCAGGCCCGGCCGGCGACTGCGGCCTAACGCGGGACGGATGCGGGCGTGGCAATCGGCGTGGCGCCAGGCGGCGTCGGAGATTCGGTTACAAAATCGGCGCGTGGGCAGGCAGTTCATCATTGCGGAACTGTCAAAAACGCCACAGTCGTTTCGTAGCGGCGAAAAAATGCCCGGGGACGAGGCCCCCGGGCACGAACGACAATACAACATCACTAGCCGGAAACCGGCGCGGACGTGGTCAGGGCCGCGGTCGGTTCCGTTTCCTGCTTGATGGGTTTCGCTGCGCGGCTGGCCGGCCACAGCCTTCGACGTCGCGAGACTGTCTGCGCGCCGCTTCTGGGAGGCTCCCCCCTGCGACCGGCCTCTGAATCACCGCACCCATCATCACAACATCCGCGCCTGGCCGCCGGAACCGGCGAGAACCGTCGGCCTGGCCCGGATCAGTTGTCCAGCGAGATGTTGGCCTGTTGGGCCACTTGCTTCCACTTGGTCGTGTCCTTGGCGATCACCTGGCGGAATTCCTCCGGGGTGTTGCCCACGACCGTGCCGCCCAGAGAGGCGAGCTTCTTCTGCAGTTCCGGATCCTTCAGCGCGCGCACCGAGGCTTCGTTCAGCGTCTTCTGGATGTCCGCCGGCAGGCCCTTGGGCGCCAGGAAACCATTCCAGGCCACGGCTTCGTAGTTGGCCAGGCCGGCTTCCTTGAAGGTGGGGACGTTGGGCAGTTCGGGCGAACGCGTGTCGGCGGCGATCGCGATCGCGCGCAGCTGGCCGCCCTGGATGTAGGGCAGCGAGGCCGGCACGGGTTCCCAGATCATGCTGACCTGGCCGCTGATCACGTCGGTGAAGGCCGGGCCCGCGCCGCGATAGGCAATGTGCAGCACGCGCGCGCCGGTGGTCGACTTCAGCAGTTCCATGGCCAGGTTGCCCAGGCCGCCTGCGCCCGAGGAGGCGTAGGAATACTTGTCAGGGCTGGCCTTGGTGACCTCGATCAGACCGTTCAGGTCCTGGGCCGGGAAGTCCTTGGTGACGCTCAGCACGCCAGGCACCGTCACCAGCTGGGTGATCGGGGTGAAGTCGTTGACGGCGTCGTAGCTCAGGTGCTTGTAGACGGCCGGGTTGGTGCCGTGGGTGCTGGAGGAGGCCAGCAGCACGACGTAGCCATCGGGCGCCGAGTCGGCCACGAAGCGCGTGCCGATCGAGCCGCCCGCGCCGGCGCGGTTTTCGACGATAACGTTGGCCTTGAGCTCCTTGCCCAGTTGGGCGGCGAACACGCGGCCGATGATGTCGGCCGTGCCACCGGGCGCGAACGGGACGATCATGCGGATCGGCTTGTCGCCGGGGTAGCTGGATTGGGCATACGCCGCGGGCGCGAGCGCTGCCAGGGTCACCGCCGTGACCGAGGCGAGCCGGAGCTTGTTCAACAACATCATTCTCTCCTGTCTTGCATTCTTGAAGTTATAGGCCAGCGTGATCCAGCAGCCAGGCTTGCACCCGGGTCACTATCTCGTCGCTGTTGAGGTCGAGCATGCAGAAATGGGAATTTCCCGTAATGCCCATGGCCGGGAGGTCATAGACCTCCGCCTTACAGCCATGTTGTTGCAGCACCGACCAGTAATGATCGGTGCGTTGGCGGTAATCGGTCCAGACGCCCGGAGCGCCTTCGCCATTGCCGCCGAAATGGTCGCCCCACAGCAGCAGGTGCGGCGCACAGGTGGCCGAAGGCTGGTCGGGCACGCCGGTGGGCTCGACGGCCACCACGGCGCGCACCAGGCTCGGGCACAGCCGCGCCAGCCGCGTGGCATAGCCGCCGCCCTGGCTGTGCGCGATCAGCGCGCACGGGCCGGTGTCTTCGAGCAGCTGGCGGTAGGCGCGCATGGTCATGGCGTCATGGTCGAGCCAGCGCGGCACGAACTGGCGCGCGAAATCGTCGAAGGCCGCCACCGGAAACTGCTGGCCCAGATAGGCCCGGCGCAGGGCCGGATGCGGGGCGTAGTCGCGCGCCGCGCCGATGCGAAACAGCGTCCAGGCCTCTTCCTTGGTGCGGAACTGCGGCTCGGCCGGGTACACCTGCGGGAACATCGCCCAGGAGGCGCGGCCGCGTTCGGGCGCATCGCACACGCTCACGTCGAAACCGGCCTGCAGGAGGCGCCAGAGCCAGCCGTCGCGGCCGTCGGGCGTGGTTTCCCATTGCGCGCCGGTCATGCCGCCGCCGTGCCAGAGCAGCACAGGGTAGGGATAGACGGGATGCTCGAGCCGGTAATCCTGCACGTAGAGCTGGCCCACCGAGTACGTGCCGTTCATGTCGACCGCGCGCGGCTCGGCATTCTCGACGACCCGGCGTTGCTGCACCGGCATGCCGCGCACGACGGCATCCTGGCCGCCGACGAAGCGGCTGCGGATCGATTTGAGACGGACGGAGGCGAGCGACATGACCGGGCGGTTCGGGCGAATTCAGGATGTATCAAATAGTAGTTGTGGCGCCGCCGCCGCTTGTGCAAAATGGGCATACCCTGTGCCGAACCGGCACAGCCCGGCGGCCGGTCCGCCGCCACCCCGCTGTCATCGCCATGCACCTCAAACTGCTGGAAGACTTCGTCGCGCTGTCCAAGTCGCAGAGCCTGTTCCGCGCTGCCGAGAGCCGCAACGTCACCCACCCGGCCTTCGGGCGCCGCATCCGCGCCCTCGAAGAATGGGCCGGCGTGCCGCTGGTCGAGCGCGGGCCGCAGCATACCCAGCTCAATGCCTCGGGCCGGGTGCTGCTGTCGGCCGCGATCGAGGTGCTCGACATCCTCAACGAAACCCGGGCGACCCTGCAAAGGCCCGAACAGGCGCGCGCGCGCCGCGTGTCGATCGCCTCGGGCCGCACGCTGGCGCATCTGGTGCTGCCCGACCTCATGCAGCGCATGCAGCACGGCGTGCCGCCGTTCCAGGTGAAGGTGGTGACCACCACGCTGAACTACGGCATCGACATGCTGGTCGATGGCGAGGTCGACATGCTGCTGTGCCACGCGCACGAGCCGATCTACGAAAAGATCGACAACCCCGCGTTCAAGTACCGCCGCGTCGGCGCCGACACGCTGGTGGCGGTGAGCGCGCCGGTGGCGCCGGGCCATCCGCGCTACGTGGTGCCGCGGCTGCGCAGCGACGCGCCGGTGCCGTTTCTCGATTACTCGGCCAGCATGTCGCTGGGCAAGATCATGCGCGCCGGCCTCAAGGGCATCTGCAACACCGCGCAGCTCAACACCGTCTATGAATCCGATCTGGCCGACGCCATCCTCGCCACCGCGCGCCAGGGCACCGGGCTGGCCTGGCTGCCGCACACGCTGGTCGAGCAGGATCTGCGCGCCGGCACGCTGGTGCGCGCCGACAACGCGGTCAACGACATCGCGATGGAGATCCGGCTCTACGTGGCCGCCGACAATCCGCGCGCGCTGGTGCGCCAACTCTGGTCGGAGCTCGAGCGCGGCGTGGGCTAGCGTGCGCGGCCGTCGTAGTGCTGCACCGGCACGCTGTCGAGATCGACGTCTTCCAGGCAGCGCAGGTTCACCGCCGCCATCGCGCGGCCCTGCGGATCATCGGCCTCGCCGAAGGGATGGATGCCGCAGACCGGGCAGAAGTGATGCTTGATGAGGTGCTGGTTGAATTGATAGGTGGCCATGTCGGCGGCCGGCGTGTCGAGCACCAGTTGCTCGCGTGGCACGAACCACAGCAGCGCGCCCTTGCGCCGGCAGATCGAGCAGTTGCACGAGAGCGCGCCCTCCACCTTGCCGCTGACGCTGAACGCGATGCGGCCGCAATGACAACTTCCCTGGTATGACATGAGTCGCTCCGTGTGAGGGCTTCAGGCGTGCGGGGCGGGCTGCCCCGCCTCGTGGTTGCGCGGTGCCCGCATCAGCAGGCCGGCGCCGAGCGCGGCGGCCAGCGCGGCGAACGCGCCCACCGCGAAGGCCATGCGGTAGCCGCCGGTGAGCGCGGCGGCGGGCAGGGCGCCCGCCGCGGCCAGCGCGGCGCTGCGGGCGCTGGCCAGGCTGGCGAGCAGGGCCAGCCCGAGCGCGCCGCCCATCATGAAGGCCGTATTGACCACGCCCGAGGCCAGGCCGGCGTCGGCCGGGTCCACGTCGCTCATCGCGGCCAGCAGGATCGGGTTGAGCGCAATGCCGGCGCCGATGCCCAGCAGCGTCATGCCCGGCATGACGTCGAGCCAGAAGCCGCCGGCCTCGGGCACGCGCGCGAACCAGGCCAGGCCGAGCGTCGCCAGGGCCAGGCCGGCGGCCAGGGGCGCGCGGATGCCGAACCGCATGACGAGGCGCGCCGAGCCGCCCAGCGAGAACAGCGCCATGATCAGATTGGCCGGCAGGAACGCCAGGCCGACCTGCATCGGGCTGTAGCCCAGCACCACCTGCATGTAGAGCGCCGAGATGAAGAACCACGCGAACATCGCGGCCGCCCACAGAATGCCGACGCCGTTGGCGGTGGCAACGTTGCGCAGCCGCAGCAGGCCGAGCGGCATGAGCGGCTCGCGCACGCGCGCTTCGATGGCGACGAAGGCAATCAGCAGCACCGCGGCCGCGCCGAGTTGCGCGAGGGTGGTGACGCTGTGCCAGCCGGCCTCGTTGCCGTTCACGATCGCATACACCGCCAGCATCAGCGCGCTGGTGATGGCGAGCGCGCCGGCCAGATCGAGACGCGGCCGTACCGCGGGCCCGCCGCGCGCCGGCAGCAGCGCCACGCAAAGGCCATACACCAGCACGCCGATCGGCAAGTTCACCAGAAAGATCCAGTGCCAGCTCAGCGCGCTGGTGAGCACGCCGCCCAGCAGCACGCCGATGCTGCCGCCGCCGGCACAGACGAAGCCGTACACGCCCATCGCGCGTGCGCGGTCGGCCGGCGTGGTGAACAGCGTCATGATGAGCGAGAGCGACACCGCCGACACCACCGCGCCGCCCACGCCCTGCAGGGCGCGCGCCGCCACCAGCAGCTCGCGCCCCTGCGCCAGGCCGCAGGCGAGCGAGGCCAGCGTGAACAGCACCAGCCCGGCGAGAAACATGCGGCGGTGGCCGAACAGGTCACCGAGCCGGCCGCCCAGCAGCAGGCAACCGCCGAACGTCAGCATGTAGGCGTTGATCACCCACACCAGGTTGGCGTCGTCGAACGCGAGGTCGGCCTTGATCGACGGCAGCGCGACGTTGACGATGGTGGTGTCGAGCACGATCATCAGCACGCCCAGGCACAGCACCATCAGCGCCAGCCAGCGGCGGCGCTCCGTCATGGCGGGCTGCATGCGCTCAGGCCTTCATGGCGCCGTTGACCATCCAGGAGGTGCCATGGCGATCCACCGTCATGCCGAAGGCCTCGGCCCAGAAGGTGGGCTGCAGCGGCATGGTGACGTGTCCGCCTTCGGACAGCGCCGCAAACACGCGCTCGGCATCCGAGACGGTGGGGTAGGTGAGGGCGAGCGACACGCCTTTCTGGCCTTCGTAGGCGCCGCCGCAGCTCTCGCCCGCCGCGTCGGAGGCCATGATGAGCTGGCCGTCGAGATCGAGCCGGCCGTGCATCACGCGGCCGTGGTACTCGGCCGGCACGTGGGCCTTCATGTCGGGTGGCCCGTCGCCGTAGGTCATCAACGCCTCGATCTTGCCGCCCAGCACGCGCTCGTAGAAGCGCAGGGCCTCGGCACAGTCGCCGTCGAACGAAAGGTAGGGGGAAATCTGCGGCATGGCTGTCTCCTCACGATGCCGGCCGGCGCGCCGGAAGGGCGTGCCGCAGCCTGGGCTCGGGATTGTTAGTCCTAATTTAATACTATGATGTATTGAAAAACAATCATCGCTGACCCGCGCTTGCCCTGCGCCTTCATGCTTTGCCCCGCCGCCCGGCGTGGGCTTAGGCGGGCGGGGCGACCCTGTCATGCCATCATAGGTTCATGACCGACATTCCGCTCTTCCCTTTGAGCAACGCCTTGTTTCCCGCCGGCCTGCTGCAGCTGCGCGTGTTCGAGGTGCGCTATCTCGACCTGGTGCGCCAGTGCCAGGCAGACGGCACGCCCTTCGGCGTGGTGGCCCTGCTGGCCGGGCAGGAGGTGCGCACGCCGGAAGGCATCGAGGTGCTGGCGCCGGTCGGCACCTACGCGCGCATCGACCGCTGCGACGCGCTCACGCCGACGCTGTGGTCGCTGACCTGCACCGGCCTGGGCCGCTTCCAGCTGGGCGATACGCATCGCGGCAAGTTCGGGCTGTGGCGCGGCCAGGCCCAGGACATCCCCGACGATCCGATCGTGCCGCTGCCGGCCGCGCACCAGGACCTGGCCGATCTGCTCGGACGCGCCATCGCCCAGGCCCAGCGGGAAGGCGCGCCGGAGCTGCCCATCGCCCCGCCGTATCGGCTCGACGAGGCCGGCTGGGTGGCCGACCGCTGGTGCGAGCTGCTGCCGCTGTCGCCCGCGGTCAAGGCGCGTCTGCTGGCGAGCACCGACGCGCTGGCGCGGCTGCGCGAACTGCGCGCCTGGCTGCGCGACAACGGCCTGCCCTGAGCCGGCCAGGCGCTGTCCCGGCGGCCTGCCCGGGACCGCCCTCGGGTTATGCTGCGGCCCATGAATATCGTCATCAATGAAGAGCTGCGGCTCTATATCGATCCCCTCACGCCCGACGAATACGCGGCGCTCGAGCGCAGTCTGCTGGCCGAAGGCTGCCGCGACGCGCTGGTGTTGTGGGGCGACCTGCTGGTCGACGGCCACAATCGCTACGGCATCTGCCAGAAGCACGGCATCCCGTTCAACACGGTCCAGAACACGCGCTTCCAGAATCTCGACGACGTGCGGCTCTGGATGATCGAAAACCACCTGGGCCGGCGCAGCGTGTCGGATTACCAGCGCGGCGTGCTCGCGCTGCGCAAGAAAGAGATCCTGCAGGCCCGGGCGCCCGCGCCGCCGGCAGGCGAGGCCGGTGCCGATGCGGCCACGGGCGAGACCGCGGCGGCGCCCGAGCCGGTGCTGCCGAATCGGCAGGCGCTGGCGCGCGAGGCGCGGGTGAGCAGCAATACCCTGACCCAGATCGATCGCATCCGGCAGCAGGCCGCGCCCGAGCTGGTGGAGGCGGTGCGCGCCGGCGAGATCTCGATCAATGCGGCCGCGGCGGTTGCGACCCTGCCGCCCGAACGGCAAAAGGAAGCGGTGCGCGGCGGGCGCAAGGAGCTGCGCATGACGGCGCGCGAAGTGCGCCAGACGGTGCAGGCCGAACGTACCCGGGCGCGGCGCGAGGCGCGCGGCGAGGAGGCCGACGCCCCGGCCGACGGCGATCCGCCGTTCGACCCCGATGGCGCCACGCCGGTGATCACGGATTACCCGGCCGAGGTGGCGCGTCTGAACAAGGTGATCCAGCGTCTCACGGAAGAGCGCGACGGCCTGAAGCAGCGCGTGATGCACCTGACGGTGGCGCTGGCCGAGGCCCGCAACAAGCCCTGAGCGCCATGAAAACGGCCGCCCCTGGGGGCGGCCGGCGACCGACGGCGGCCCGCGGCGTTGCCGCGGACGCGCGGATGATAGGGCGGGTCAGCCGCAGCGGATGGCGCTGATCTTGCCCTGGGCGTCGACGATGATGTTGACGCGCGTGGCGTTGTATTCCAGCGTCATGACCTGGCCGGGCTTGAGCACGCGGATCGTGTCGGACGAGGCGCGCTGGCGGACCTGGTTGGCGACCGAGTCGCTGAAGGTCGTGCCCAGCATGTTCTGCGCCGGTTGCGCGTCGCAGCTGCGGCCGCTGCCGGGGATGACGCCGGTGCTGCTCTGCGTGGCCGACGGCGCGGCGTCGCCCGACGAGGCGGACGACGAACTGCCCGAGCTCGAGCTCGATCCGCCCGTCGAGGCGCAGGCGGTGAGGGCCGCCACCAGGGCGATGGGGATGAATTTCCAGATCATGCAGACTCCTTCGAACAAACCGGTGAAGACGGCCTATAGTAGCGCGGCCCGCGCGCCAGCGGCACACCGGCAGCGGGGAGATCGGTGCGGTTCGAAGCGGCGGGTCAGGCAGGGGGAGGGGGCGTCGGCAGGGCGGCGGGGCCGCCCCGGCCGAGCCGCCTCATTCGGCGCTGCCGTTGCCCTTGGCCCGCTTGCGCGGCGTGCGCGGCTTGGCGGCGCCGTTCGCGCTCTTGGCCGCGCGCTTGCGCGCCGGCTTGGCCGGCGCCTCGATCACCTCGACCGGCTTGATGCTGACCCAGTACGTGTTGCCTTCCTGCTGCAGCATCAGCTCGGGGAAGTTGCGCAGCATGTCGACCAGCCCGGAATAGCCGAACACCTTGGGCGAGAACGCGGGATCGGTGCGCTTGAGGTATTGCCCCAGCTCGCCCACCCCCACGCGGCCCTCGGAGGTGTCGCCGGCCAGCAGCGCCACCGCCGACACCA